>JGI24721J44947_10006763_pt1 | contig 15335 bp, 12 predicted proteins | sample YelNatPaOPGAMG01_FD_44947 | JGI IMG/M metagenome (IMG submission 44947)
GTCCGGACATACGATTAATGATTTATAGAAATAGCAAAGTGAGTTTGAAAAATGCCCAGTCCTAAGTTGAGGGGAAATGCCGAACTCTTCAGGCTCCTCACTGAGTCGTCACTGGGAGGGGTTTACTTGATTCAGGATAATTTGTTTCGGTATGTCAACCAGGCATTTGCGTTGATGTTTNGTTATGAGGTCGAGGAGATTGTCGATAAGATTGGCCCATTAGATTTAACTGCACCTGAGGATAGGGAATTGGTTATGGAGAATNTTAGAAAACGCATAGATGGTGNAGAAAAAAGTATTCNCTACTCTTTTCAGGGGGTGCGAAAAGATGGAAACAGAATATACATAGAGGTTCATGGCTCGACAGTCCGATACCATCGTAAACGAGCAATCATAGGAACTATCATAGATATAACTGAACGCAAACAGGCCGAGGCTGAAATCGTCAAGTCCGCTTCTCTCCTCAAAGCAACACTTGAATCGACTGCTGATGGAATTTTAGTTGTTGACATTAATGGGAAGATTGTGAGCTTCAATCAGAAGTTCGTCGACATGTGGAATATACCACAATCTGTAATCTCGACCCTTGATCATGAAAAAACTCTGGCGTACGTATTTGATCAACTCAAGAGGCCGGATGAGTTTTATGAGAAGGTGAAGGCTCTTTATGCAGATCCTGAAGCCGAGAGTTTCGATTTAATTGAGTTCAAAGATGGTAGAACATTTGAACGTTACTCACAGCCACAGCGTTTAGAGGGAAAAATAGTTGGAAGAGTTTGGAGTTTTAGAGACGTTACAGAGATGGTGAGAGCGGAAAGGGCTTTGAGGTCTGCTGAGGCTCACTACAGGCAATTTTTCAATGATGACCTCGCCGGTCATTACGTATCAACGCCGGAGGGGAAAATCCTCATGTGCAACAATGCCTTTGCGCAGATATTTGGTTTTTCTTCACCAGAAGAGGTAAAGAAGCTCGATGCTGCCACGCTCTATCCAATGCCAGCCGACAGGGAAAAGTTTATCAATCTTCTGGAGGAAAAGAAAAAGCTCGAGCATTATGAAGCCGAATACGTGAGGAGGGACGGGAAGCGCGTCTATGTAGTCGAGAATGCTGTTGGTGAGTTCGATTCTGAAAATAAGCTCGTAGCAATCAGGGGTTATCTAGTTGATGAGAGCGAACGCAAAAAGCTTCAAACTGAGTTATTCCAATCTCAAAGATTGGAGAGCATTGGAACCATTGCAGGGGGAATTGCTCATGATTTCAACAATATCCTGGGCATTATACTCGGACATCTTCCTATCATGGAGAAGCGGCGAGACGACCCGGAACGATTTTCCAGGAGTCTTGATGCTGTCATGAAGGCAGCAAAACGCGGAGCCAATCTTGTAAAGCAGCTCCTTACATTTGCTCGAAAGGTGGAGGTAATAACAGAATCGGTTAGAGTAAATGATATAGTGGTTGAACTGTGTGATTTCTTGAGAGAGACCTTTCCTAAAACAATCACATTTTCATTGCAACTTGGCGACGAGTTACCCTCTATCCATGCTGATCCCAATCAGCTTCATCAGGTGCTCCTTAATTTATGTGTGAATGCACGTGATGCAATGCCTTCAGGTGGCATTCTGACTATTACAACTAAAAAGGTGCCGCGTGAAATTATTAAGGAGGAATTTCCTCAACAAGAAGCAAGAGACTATTTATTGATAACTGTATCTGATACTGGAATTGGTATGGATCAGGATACGTTGAGTCGAATTTTTGAACCATTTTTTACCACCAAGGGACGAAACCATGGGAGTGGTCTTGGCCTGTCTGTAGTTTATGGAATTGTAAAGAGCCATCGTGGATTCATAGATGTAAAAAGTCAGATTGGCAGGGGAACGACATTTTCAATATACTTCCCAATTCCACCAGGTGTTCTTGAACCAGTGCAAAGATCGGCAAAGGAGATTGAGGAAATAGAAGGTGGATTTGAAACTGTTCTCGTTGTAGAGGATGAGGAGGCTCTGCAGGAATTTGTAACTACGGTTCTTGAGGAGAAGGGGTACAAAGTCATTTTAGCAGCAAATGGAATGGATGCCATTGAAAAGTACAGGATGAATCAAAAGGAAATTGCACTGGTTTTGGCCGATGTTGGGTTGCCCGGGATGAGCGGCAATGAGGTGCTTGTGGAAATCAAGAGGTTGAACCCATCTGCAAAGGTCATAATTGCGAGTGGTTATCTGGAACCAGAAGTGAGAGACGCAATACTTAAAGCTAAAGCCGATGCTTTTCTTCAGAAGCCATATCTGGCGGATGAGCTGCTGAAGATGGTTCGGAATGTGATCGACAGGTGAGGAGCTTATCGATTCAATCGGGTCAGTTCAAGCCTTTTTTGTTTTTTTGATTCGCATTTTGAGGATAGCCTTTGTGCCGTGCGGTGTGAATTGGAAGTCTACTGAATCCATGAGCGATTTCATTATGTGAATCCCGCGTCCTGTTGGCTTCAAGAGATTTTCTGGTAGAACGGGGTTTGGAACCTGCGAAGGCTCGAACCCTTCCCCTTCATCCTCTACAGTCACTGTAACAACATTTGTGTTCGAGTCCACTGTAACCCCTACGGTCTTGTTTGGATTGTTCTTGTTCCCATGCTGCATTGCATTGCTAATTGCTTCTGTCGTACTTACAAGTATATCATGCATTTGAACCTTACTGAGCCCGGCTTTTCGAAATATAGACTTGAGTGAGTGCTCAATGTGCTTGAGCTCCTTTGGATCGGTTTTGAAAGAGAGTGTTTCGTGCATCATTTTATAAAATATACGTAGCTTTAATTTCAAAGTTTGGGTATAAAATTGCAGATTGTGAAGTCTGCACTGAAACCTGATACCATCCTCCTATGCGTATCTGCAGCCTGGTCATTCTGATCGATACACTGGCGGTTGGGCCTTCACTTTTCTGGTTGGTTACAAACTCTTTTGTTTTCGATGTGACATAATCATATTGACTCAAAGATAATATCCGATATCCAATTGAATATTGCATTATATCTCTCGCATAACTTAAGCCAAACCAGTAATTTCCATCTACAAAGTAATTAATTGGGTATTCCGAGAATGTCTCCCAGTAAAGCTCTCCACGAGTGTAAATTTTGAGGGATCCAAGGAAAAATGCAGAGACTTTGTCTGTAAGCCTCACCCTTGTCGAGTCGAAATATGAAAGCTGCCTGTAAGAGTAGCTGTGTACCTGTGAAAATGCTTCGAAGTCGTAGACAGTATAGTTGGCAAGAACTTCGAATCTATTGTAACTGGTTACAGCCTGACCGTCATAGTATATTGTTGGATAAAACCTGTAGATAATGTTGCGATTGTTGTTTGCCGACCGCTGTGACATGATATATACTATGTGAATGAGGTCAGCCTCTGTTCCAAGTCCAACAGTTAATGACGAACTAAAGGGATGCTCGATACTCAATGATAGTGTGTTTGTTAGTTCGTCTCTATCGTCGTAGTTAACTGGACTGGGGGTGTTGTATCTTAAAATGGATGCCAGTCCACGCAATGATAGTATGTACTCGCCCAGCTGAACACGCGAGTATATCGACAATGTGTTTCTTGCGCCAGTGTTGTCAAGTTCACTCTCGCTACTCGAACGGAGAGCGTACATATTGGTACGGTTGCCAGAAAGGACAACAGAATGGGTTTCGTATCTTTCATTATGTATGAATGAAACAAGGATTGAGTCGGTTAATCCACCTGCGGATAACTGTGCGTTGAAATTAAATGTGTTGACTCTAATTCTTGTATCAAAAAGATTGTTCAGTGGGTCATTGACTAATTTGTAAGCATAATCAAATGCAATTAGACGCTGACCGTAGTTTGCTCCTAATGAAAGGTTGAAGATCGATAATGGTGTCGCAAGATTTGCTGCAAAGGATAAAGTCGATTCGTCCCTTTGCTGGATGTTGTTCTTTACATTGAATGTGAAGGCAGTGGATGAATCAGCGGGGAAGTAGAAATCGCGTCTATGGAATGCATAAGAACCGAGAAAATTTACGGAAGATCCGTATGGAAACTGCTGTGTATATGTAATTGCTGCAACCCTGTCTGAGTTTCTTCGAGGAAAGATTTGTTCATCGTGCAGTAAGATATTTGGACCTACCTGTCCGCCGCTAAATGGACTAAATGTGGACCCGCCATACAAATCGTAAGTAAGTCCTCTGTCGTTGACTCCCGCCTGTCTGTCCCACTTGTTTCCAATCCCTCCCCTTATAGTATCTGACGCTGTTGAAAACTCAAAACCTCCAAGGATAATCGATCCCCCTACAGAGCTTAACCCTATTTGTCTATTGTCACTGACTATTCCGGAATTGAATGTTGTAAACCCACTGACCGATGAAATAATTCGTCTGGAAAGATAAACAGTTAAGTTTTGTTCGTCCCTTATCAAATTTTCCTGACCTTTTATCAAGACAGATCTAAATATGTCGTTGAGGGATGCAGAAAAACCATTCGAGGACCAGCTTGCGTTTGCAAGCCCGTTCCATGTGAGTGTGTTCACATTTTGATTGAAGCCAAGGGTTGCAAGATTTTGAGAATTAAAAGATTCGCCGCTTGTGAGTTGACATATTCCAGCCTCACTCATTAAAAATAATATTGGCAAAAGTCTGCTATATTTTGTAATCGAATAACTCATCGATTAACTGCAGATCTTCATTTATATCTATGTTTTCAATGAATTTCTTTTCGAGAGTTTCTCTTTCGTTCGACAGTTCAGACGTCAAGTATTCATTCCGAATTTTTCCCCGGTCAATGAAGTAAACCTTTTCGCAGACAGTTTCTACAACATCGAGTAAGTGGGAGGAATAAAATACTGTTCCCCCAATTTGATTAAATCTTTTGAGCAAGCTTTTTAGAACTATTACCGATTTTGCATCGAGTCCATCAGTTGGTTCATCCAGTACAAGGAGTTTTGGCTTGAAAAGAAGAGCGAGGGTCAAAACAACCTTTTGCCTGGTGCCTTTTGAAAGGTCGTATGCAGGGATTTTCAAATACTCTGAAAACGAAAAGATTTCTGACAAGATTTCCACCTGTTGAGAAAGGCTTTTGAATGCTATGTTTCTAAGAGAGGCTGCAAGGTTGAAGAGCTCCATTGGTGTCAGTGATTCATAGAGGACAGGCGATTCGGGCACATATCCAATCATACTCAAAAGATCTTTTTTGTTCTTATTGAAATTCAATCCAAAAATTGTCACCTCCCCCTCATCGGGTAAGATTAATCCAGTTATCAATCTTGCAGTAGTTGTCTTTCCAGCTCCATTTGGACCAATGTACCCACATGAAGTTCCCCCTTCGATAGTCATTGAAATCCTGTCAATTACTATTTTATCGCCAAATTTTTTCAAGACATTATCGAGCTTTATCATTGGCTGACAACAATCATAAATGAATTGCTCATCGAGTTAGGAATGGCTGGATTGACGGTCGATGCTGCAACTTTCCAGTAGTATTGTTGATTGGGTACAAAGTCGCCTCCAGAATACACCGCCGAATCCTGTACAGCAGGTACAGTCGTCGACCAAATTTGTCCACCGTCTATCGAAGATGTGACAAAAACAGTGTAGTACGATGCTCCTGCGACATTACTGAATTTGAAAGTTACAGGGTAGCCATAAGGAACTGATGATCCATTTGGTGGACTTATAAGTTGAACTTTTTCGAGGATCATATCGGAAGCTGGGTCAGATGGGGCGCTTCTCAATCCTCCAAAATCGTATGCAATTACCTTATAATAATATGTCTCGTCCAGTTCAAGTGATTTGTTATCAACATAGAAATTTTTCTTTACAACTGACACTCTGTTTTTAAAGCTGAGTGTATCTGGAATGAAGTTGGAGTTAGTTCCCCTATAAATTTCATATCCAGCCAAATCGCCATCTTGATTTGATGACCACGTAATATTCATATAAACGCCATAATTGTCGTTGTGTCCGTAGACAGTGACGCCTGCAGGCTTGGATGGAGGGGAAAGATTTACAGGCACAGCCGACACTATATTGCTGCTGTCACTTTCTTGTCCATTCGAGTAAACTGCAGTAACTCTAAAATAGTATGTCGAATCATAACTCAAGCTGTCGACATAATAGTAATTGTTTGGTGTAAATCCTTGAAATCTTAGAGCGTTACTGAGAGTCCCCATGTAAACGTTGTAACCCGTCAAGCTGTATGAATTTATTGGCGACCACACTATTGTAATTTCTCCATCGTGAGCAGAAAATACAGTCAAGTTGCTTGGCGGAATTAACAATATGTCAGTTTGCGTCGGGAGATTTGTATCTCGGTAACATCCCGTTAGATGTAAAATAGCAAATATAGCAATGCCGACTTTCTTCATCAGTGATTCGTTTCAATTAATGAAATCGGGTACGAACCTCTTGTGTAAAAAAGCTTTGTAGTTGCCACTGGAAGTCTCCAATCCGAAAGTCTTTAGAAGAAAGTCCTTAAGAAAAAGCTTATATGAAAAATTTGTAGCTACTAAAGCATTTGAATCTCCGCCATCTTTCTTTCGGAAGTCGGATATGGTCATCCCTCTTGTAAGCTCTCCATGTGATTCAATAGCTACTTTTGAACGTGTCCAGGTAAACCATTCTGGATGGAGAGCAGCTGCCGTTGCAATTGGGTCGTGCAAGAAGCATCCATCGAGTGATTCGGTTTGAAGGTGGTACTTCATGTAAAAGTTGACAGCCCTGGTTATAAGTCTTTTCAGATCAATGGATAACTTACTTGAAGATCGAACCATATGTATAAATGCTGATCTGGGGAGATATATCTTCTCCGTCAAATCGAGGGGGACAAACTTCACACGAATTCCACTTTCCAGTACAAATTGAGCTGCCGATTGGATCGACAAATATATTGAACTCTGTAAATGTGGTTGTGTTGCCATATCCATAGAAGACGCCCCCCATTTGAACTACTTCTTTAATAGAGAGCATTGCATCCCTGTCAATTTTTACAGCTCTGGCTATGTTTGTCATTGGTCCAAGTGAAACAATGCTCAATGATCTCCCATATCTGGCTGCCGCTTCTGCGATTTTCAGCGGCGCATTTCCTGATTTTGCATTGTAAGTTGAATCTCCGTTTGTCGATCTATAACCGCCAATCCCATCAGGTCCATGTACCTCTGGCGCAGTAATTAGTTTGCCTTGAAGTGGTTTCGATGATCCTTTGTAAACAGGGAAGCTCGCCCCAATGAGATTTCGGATCAATGAAACATTCTTCGTAACGCTCTCGACGTGCACATTTCCAGATACGGTCGATATAAACTCGATTTGATTCATAGCTGATTGAGTAGCGTAAATAATGGCGAGTGTATCGTCGACTCCAGCGTCTGTATCGATGATTATTTTTCTCATTTGAAAACGTCTTCGACTCTGTATTGAGGGGCATACTTCAAAACAACCTTTGCAAGGTCGCTCGAGATTAGACTCTGTTTATCTTCCAGCTTTCTAACGAGTTTAGAGCTCTTGTAAAATTCCTCGATGAGTTTCATTGAACTGATTCCTGTCCAATTTTCGTCTGCAGTAATGAAGAATCTGTAGTTTTCATTCGACTTCAAGTGCAGGGCCTTCTGGAATGCCTGTACGACATCATATACATGTACCCACGCCCAGAGGTTCTTGTACCATTTGTGATATTCACGGATTAGTTCTTGATAAAATTCTGTCTCGTTCTTTTCTGGAACCCAGATCCATGGGAATCTAAGTGCAATTGTTTGTATACCATAAGCACGATTGTAGCTCTTTAAAATTTCTTCAGCACACACCTTGCTTAATCCGTATGGATCTTGCGGCTGCAAGGGATGTTGCTCGTCTATCGGAAAATAAAGAGGCTGGTGATCATTTTTGGCAAAAGCAAATCCAAGTGTCGATTCGCTCGATGCCAGAATTACCTTCTCTATACTTCTTTTAACTGCAAACTGCATTACATTAAAAGTACCAACTGTGTTTACAAAAAAAACCTTCTCTGGCGGCTCGTTCAATGGATGTGGGATGCCAGCTAAGTGAAGGATTGCATCGAAGGAGTCGTTGATTTTTGACAGATCATCTGTCGATGTGATGTCTGCATTTATGAAGCGTATATCGTACGAAGGCTCAGTTTTGTCAAGAACAGTGACATCGAAATCATTGCTGAGCTCACGGGCTACGTACTTGCCAACGAGCCCGGAACCTCCAGTAATCAGTATTTTTCTCACAGTGAAAAATGATCCCCCCTTTTTGGTATTGTGATCTTATTGAAGTTCAAGGTTCTAAGTGCGCTTGCAAGTGCATCTTGAGAGTCGGGCTCTCCATGCACCAAATATATATTTTGCAACTTTGTCCTGTCAAAGTTTGCTGCAAATTCGACCAGGTCGTTGTGATCTGCATGAGCTGAAAAAGAATGCATTTCAATTACTTCTGCTCTCAAGCTGTATTCCTCACCAAATATCTTTACCTTTGGAACATGTTCAATTATTCGTCTTCCAAGTGTGTCAGCCGCCTGGTACCCGACAATCAATATTGTGTTCCTGGGATCTTCTATATTGTTTGCCAGATGATGAAGGATACGGCCACTTTCACACATCCCGGAAGCGGATATGATGATCATTGGCTCATGCATGTCGTTTAGTTTCTTAGAGTCGTCAACGGACTGAATATAATTAATGTATTCGAATCCAAACGGGTCGTCATTTCCGAGTATCATTTTGTAAACATCGGCATTGAAGCATTCAGGATGGATCCTGAATATCTGCGTAGCATTGACGGAAAGGGGACTGTCGACAAATATCGGGATTTTAGGGAGAAGTTTTGCATCGAGCAGCCGATGTAATGTATAGGTGATCTCCTGCGTGCGTTCAATGCTAAATGCCGGAATGATAACTTTCCCGCCTCTGTTAATTGTATGTAATACCGCATCTTTGAGGGCATTTTCCATTCCTGAGATTGGATCGTGTTTTTTTCCTCCATATGTGCTTTCTGTGATGAGGATATCTGCTTCTTTCACCACTTCTGGATTTCTCAGAAGGGGCATATTTTTTCTTCCAAGATCTCCAGTAAAGATCAAAGTCTTTTTTAATCCGTCCTCCTCTATGTTGATACTTACAATCGAACTCCCAAGGATGTGTCCCGCGTCGAGAAATGTCAATTTTACACCATCAGCAATTTCTGTCTCTCTATGGTAGGAGACGGAAACAAACAGGGGCATGACAGCTGCGGCATCCTCTGCTGTGTACAGTGGTTCTATAAGTGGCTCGCCTTGTCTGGATAGTTTCTTGTTCAAATATTGTGCATCCTGCTCCTGAATCTTGCCACTATCGGCAAGCATTATCCCTGCCAGATCTCTCGATGCAGGGGTCGAGTAAATTGGTCCAGTATATCCCTGCTTAACAAGATTTGGCAGGTTGCCGCTATGGTCTATGTGGGCATGGGAAAGAACAACTGCATCTATTTCTGAAGGATGAAAAAAAGTGAACTCCTTATTTATCTTTATACTTTCATTCCTTTTCCCCTGGAAGAGTCCGCATTCCAGCAATATCTTCTTTCCGTTGACTTTCAAAAGGTGCATTGAACCTGTTACAGTTTGAGCAGCGCCAATAAATTGGAGTTCCATCTTGACCTCGAATAGTTTGCAATTTTAAGACAATATATTCTCTGAGAGGAAGTCTTTCAAGCTTTTGGTAGAGCACCTTATCTTTAGTCGAATTGTGTCACTCGGTGCACAGAGTATATGATGGTGCACCAGACATGGATTGATAAAATTAAAAGCATTTCAGCTGATGGGCTCAAATGTCAATGAAATGATTTCTTTTATCGGATGTGTGAGGTCATATTTCTAACGAGAGAGGGTCCTGGTAGATCTAGAGAAAGGGAAATGTTTGATGAACATGCTGATACTGTTTGTAGCAATTTCAGGCTTGCCAGGTGATGCAATAAGCACGAAGGATCTCGAATGTGTCCATTGAAAAGTCTATATTCATTTGTTGTAATTTTTTACAGGAGGTGTTGAATGTCGAAATTAAAAGGTCAGTTGAGGACCAAAAGGATTTACGAATCCCCCTCAAAAGATGATGGCTTAAGGGTTTTTGTCGAGCGTTTGTGGCCCAGAGGCATTTCAAAGGAGAGAGCGGCAATAGACATCTGGTTAAAAGATATAGCTCCAAGTTCAGAGTTGCGAAAGTGGTTCAACCACGATCCTTCTAAGTGGGACGAGTTCAAAAAGAGATACTCATCAGAGATAAAAGATAAATTTGGACTTCTTCAGCCAATATATGACGCTCTCAAAACTGGGAATGTGACGCTTCTCTATGCCTCACGTGAGGAAAAGTATAATGCAGCGAGTGCACTTGAACACTTTCTCCTAAACTCAATTCGAAAGAAAGTAAAGTGAAACAAAACAATTAATGAGCCCGATGATGGTGAGGTTCCACTGAGTGGTGGTAAATCTAATTTTGGAAGAACCAGGCCAGAAAATCTCAGGGTATGAAAAAATATATTTCGCGCATGAAAACACTTAAGTTTCTCCTCATAGCGTTATCAATTGGTTTCATCCCTGCGATGACACGATCGCAACAAAACTATCTTTCTCATTTAAATGCCACAAAGGATTCGCCTCTTTATACTACATATGCTGCCAATTTACATCGTTCTGAATTTACGCTTGACGCTGGATACCATTTTGTCTTTTATGATTCAACGAACGGATTGGTTTTCAGGAACCAGAAGGGCGGGGATTGGTCTATTGCTTTTGCAAAATCTGGGGTAAAATCTGGAACCAGCAAGTATATCTATTTTTTGAATGAACTGTACCGTCAGCCTGTCATAACAACTTCCTACTCCGATATAGTTAAATATACTTATTACCCATTCAGAGATTTGAGAGTCGACGTCACTTTCCTGGTTTATAGCTCCCATTCTTCTGTTCAAGAATTTGTTTTACACAATTTGTCGAGAAAGAAAGAAAAGATACAGGTTGTCCCTTTTTTGACAAAGCCTGTTGGTGTATTTCATGAGGTAAGGGTACAGGATAAGGGGGATTATGTGACATTTAGCTATATTGATAAGCCTGACGGCTGGATGGTTGAACATCAAATGCCACATGTCGATACAGTTGCAAATTTATTCACTGTATCATTTCTTCCCGATTCAACTGTGACCTCATTGAATAGTTTACCCTGGCAAAATTCATCAATCACTTATGATTCGTCTCGCTCGGTTGCATTTTTTAAGGAATTTGAATTGTCCAGTGGAGGTTCCATTCGATTTAGAGTTGTAAGGGTACTTGGAAGGAATGGCAAAGATCTGAACGAGATGATCTCTAACTCGAAGGATCTTTTCAATCTCGATCTTTGGAGTATTGTTCGCAGCGATGAAGAGCTTTATAGCAAAATTCCACGTCTTCATTTTGATAATGCAGATATGGAAATGTTATACTGGATGGGTTTTACATTGATTCGTCAGGTTATGCTCCCTCCTGAAGGGAAATGCCACTACAATTATTATGTCTTCTCGAGAGAGCCTGTTTGGGGGTGGGGACATGGTGGACAGGTATTCCATGAGAGTCTTTCGATGCTTGCATATGTGTTTATGGATCCAGAAGGCGCAATGAACTCCCAGCGGGTTTATATGGAACGTCAACATTCGGACGGCTATATCAATTACCGCACAGGACCGTATCTTGACGAGACAATTCCTTATAACAATCAGTTGACTACTTCGGCGCCATGGTTCAACTGGGAGAACATGGAGATTTACAAGATTACAAAAGATAAGGGTTTTTTGTCAGAAGCGTATATTTCCGGTAAGAAGTTTTATGATTACTGGCTAAAGAATCGAGATTCACTTCACGATGGTTTATGTGAATGGGGAGGTCATGCAGTTCTCGAATCTGTAAGGGATGGAGAAGTGGCGGTCTGGGATCAGGTGGGATGGCCTTCAAATTTCGAAGGCCCTGATCTGAACAGCATGCTTGTCATGGAAGCAAAGTCTCTGGAGTTTATGGCAAATGCTTTAGGTAAAAAGGATGAGGCTGAACAGTGGAAGAGAGAATCTGAAAATAAGATTCAACTTATAAACAAATATATGTGGGACGGGGAGACCTCATTTTATTACAACGTCGATATGAAGTCGAAGACATTTAGTTTTAAAAGGAAGAACGATCTGAAGAGGGAGGAGATAATTGGTTTTCTCCCTTTGTGGAGTGGGGTGGTTAGTCGACAGAGAGCTGATTCACTTGTGAAGGTTTTGACCGACACATCGAAGTTCTGGAGGAAATATGGAGTCCCGTCTCTTTCTGCAGCTGATCCATATTACAATCCAACTGGATACTGGAACGGTCCTGTATGGGTGGAATGGAATTTCCTGATTGAAGAGGGACTCTTGAAATACGGTTACAAAGATCTGGCTAATGAACTTGTCAATAAAGTTGCCTCGGGGATGATCGCTCAGTTGAAGAAAGATCACGAGTTCTGGGAATTTTATAACCCTGATCGCGAATGGGCTGGTTATCATAGATCTTACATATGGGATGGGTTGATTAGCAGAATGCTAATGGATGTAATTAAATGAATTATGATTTCCAAAAAATGGAGGAGTCAAAATGAGGTTTTTGAAGATGCCTTTAATTTCTTTCTTTGTCCTTATCATTTATATAGTTGCCTTTGCACAAACCTCCGACAAAAGCTCAATTATGACAGGTACAATTCCGCAATTCCCAATTGAACATAATAAAATTGCCATTGAAAAGTTGGCTCAGCCTTTTACACCATTTGATAAAGTCGGGAGGAAGTTTGCAGTACTTGGATATGAGAGTGGAACATTCGAGGCGTGGGCATATCCATTAAAGTTGTTACGTAATTTTACATTTTCTTTTTATTTGGAGAATTCAACACGTCCAATTTTGGCGGCTGACATAGTGAGATATATCGACATTTCTCCAGAGGCGACTACAATCACTTATACCTATCAATCGTTTACTATAAAGGCAATTTACATAACGCCAGTGCATTTAGCTGGAGCAATGATTTTACTCCAGGTAAATTCTGTCGTTCCTGTAAAGATTGTCTGTGGGTTCCTGCCTGTGTTGCAGCCAATGTGGCCTGCTGGTCTTGGTGGACAATATGCTTACTGGAACGATGAAATGAAGGCATACGTGATTTCTGAAGCAACAGGGCAGAACTACGGCATTGTTGGATCTCCAGCAGCTACGGGGATCTCATACACTCCTGCACATATGCTTTCGGATTATCCAAATGAATTTACAATCGATATAAAAGATCCGAGGTCAGTTGACAAAAGGTACGTCCCGATTTTCTTAGCAGGTGGAAAGGGCAAATGGGAATCTGTGAAGGCAATTTACGACAGTTTGGAAGCAAATCCAGAAAGATATTACAGGGAGTGTGTCGAACATTACAGGAGCCTGGAAGAAAATACCCTTCAAATTGAGACTCCAGTTAAAATTATCGACAGGGCATTTTCATGGGCAAAAATTGCGTATGATAATCTCGTAGTTGACAATCCTGATCTTGGAAAAGGACTTGTAGCTGGTCTTGGAGTATCCGGCACAAGCGGCCGTCCAGGATTTGGCTGGTTCTTTGGAGGAGATGCATATATCAATTCTTTCAGTATCAATAGCTATGGAGCATACCATACTGTGAGAGATGCTCTGGCATTTACAACTAAGTGGCAGCGCGCTGATGGGAAGATGGCACACGAACTTTCACAGGCAGCTGGATATGTGGATTGGTTCGGGAAATATCATTATGGATACATTCACGGCGATACTACTCCATTTTATATAGATGCTGTTTATGATTACTATCGGTTGACTGGAGATAAGGACTTCATAAAGAAGAGCTGGGATTCAATTAAAAAAGCGTATGATTGGTGCTTGTCGACCGACGCCAATGGAGATGGACTGATGGATAATAGCAAAGCTGGACTCGGTGCTGTTGAGTATGGATCTTTAATTGGAATCGAGTCCGATATTTACCTTTCAGCAGTCTGGGTGCGGGCAACTAAAGTGATGGCGGATATGGCGAGGTCTATTGGTGATAAAGTGTATGAAGAAAAGGCGCTGTCTAATTATGAAAAGGCATCGAAAACTTATGAACAAAAGTTCTGGAACCCGGAGAAGAAATACTACTCGTACGCGTTTAACGCCAGAGGAGAACAGGTGAACGAACTATCACCATGGATGTCTGTTGGTTTAGCCTGGGGTATAGGGAGCACTGAGCATTCAGAGGAGGCACTCCGTCGACTCGCTTCGTCTGAGCTGACAACAGACTGGGGAGTTAGAAGCATATCTGATAAGAGCAAATATTACGAACCCCTGAACTATAACTATGGAGCTGTATGGCCGTTCATTACAAGCTGGGCATCGACTGCAGAATATGTACATAAATTTGGATTGCAGGGCTACTCTATGCTCATGGCTTCGGTAAGGCACACTTTTGACAACGAGCCAGGCGATGTTACTGAGGTTTTCTCCGGTGCAACTAATATATGGCCTGGCGAGGCGGTGTCGCATCAGGGATTTTCAACAGCTGGCGTTGTGCTCCCTCTGGTAAGAGGACTGTTTGGACTTGATGGCGATGCTCTTACGAAGACTGTGACGTTTGATCCTCAATTTCCTGCTAACTGGGAAGATGCTTCTGCATCAAATTACAGAGTTGGTGAAGCATCGTTTTCATTTCATTACCATCGTACGCGTGATAGGATTTCAGTAATAGTTAACAGCAATAAAGCTGATGGGTACAAGATCAAATTTGGTCCTGTTCTGGGATTAGGAACCAATGTAAAGTCCGTAGAAGTAGATGGTAAACCAGTGCATTTTGAAACTCAAACATTTCCACAAGGGATAGAGCCAGTTGTAGTTGTGGATGTTACAAAGCCCGAAATGAATATCGATATTGTTTTCGACCCTTCTGTAGAGTTGTTGCCTCCTCTGGTCGAAACTCGAACGGGCGACAGCGATCATGGGCTAAAGATAGTCTCTTTGACGATGAATGAGAATGTGATGCAGGTCGATGTGGAGGGGCTATCTGGCATGGTTTATAATTTGAATATTCTCAATCCTGAGAAAATAGAAAGCGTCTCGGGTGGGAAGATAAAAGGTAACTCAATCGAGATTGCAATTCCTTCAAGNGATAAGTCTGNATTTGTCAAANACACAATTTCAATTGTAACGAAGTGANATTTTTAAATTCGCATCTAAATACGAAATGGAGACTATGACTAGAAACCTTTACAAAGAGTTTATCGATGCAATTGCATTTGCACTGATTTTCAGCTGTGGCGCATTTGTGAACATTGCTTCATCGGGGGAAG
>JGI24721J44947_10006766_pt1 | contig 15331 bp, 14 predicted proteins | sample YelNatPaOPGAMG01_FD_44947 | JGI IMG/M metagenome (IMG submission 44947)
AGAGCGGTGGAGGCTACTACGGATATGGCTACTATTGCTGTAGGTGACGCCTTTACGAGTGGATGTTGTCCATGGCACCTCTGGGGCACTGTTGATATACACTGGTCTCATATTAGAATGGAAGGAGTCCACTTGAGTGACTGGGGTGCATATGCTAACCTTTGGGTTCGTACTCAGTGTCGTTCATGACATAGTTGAAAGGCTTTTTCTCTGATATTTTCTATTGTATCCCTTTTATCTCCGGCTTTAAGTCTGCTGGGCTATTCTTCCGCACAAGCTCCATAGTCAATAGACTCAGGACGTGGATATTGGTTTACTTCACCGATATCAGTGCTCCAGGCTCTTACCGATTAAATTCGTGCACAGGTAGTAGTGGTGGTGCTCGTGCTCGTGCTCGTGCTCGTGCTCGTGGTGGTGGTGATCGTCGGCTCGATTGCCATTTCCGTCATCATCTTATACAGCCTTGGTGCGCCCATGGTATCTGTGGTAATGCACTGTGATCAGGTGTTCGCATCCATCTAGACCGTCTCCTCATCCTCCGAGCGCTGCTCAGTGGCGCATGGACGCTTGCTTCGTCGCTTGCTGGATGTCTCCAGTTAGAACTGAGGGCTGCTCTCGGTGCCCTCACTCCATTTTGCGTCTAGTGCCTTAATCTCCGATCGCAAGTGTCTTCTGGGCGATCATTTCTGCAACTACGCTGTCCGCTGCACATGCAAGAGCATGCGGTTCTCATTGATACAGGATTTGTGGAACGCGATTTTCTTCAGGACTGGACAAGTACTGGCAGCGAGATCCACCCTAGCAGAGACGTCATGAGGTCTCTATATTTCCATGCTCCCTTCTTGCATAATTGTGAAGCTTTCCGCATTGGTAATGACCACTGCGATGACTCAAGCCCGTGTACAAAACCCTTGTTCAATCCAACAGAAAAGACGCAAGCCTCAGAGAGTGGACCCCTGGAGTGTTATCATAACGATGCGACTAGCCGTTCTATCGATGACCACAAAAATAATAGGGTTTGTCTTTTGAACGGAATCGATTTCTGGATTTGAAGATTTCAGTGAATGTTCGATATCAGCGTCTGAAAAATCCTCGAATGACGATGTCGATTACTTTCTCTCGTCAATCCAGCAGCGTGATTCGCTGCGCTCACGAAGTATCTTGGAGCAGAAACGACGAACACGTGCAGAATGCGTGATCTCAATATGATTTCCATAAGCAATGGAAAACAGCGGAAGCTTGTTCATAAGCATTTAATGATGGTATCTTTTGCTCTATGAGTATTTTTCCGGTCTCTGCAAATCATCTTGATTCCGGTCACATAACGAATTGTAGCAGCAACGATTCGGAGAAGTCACTTCGAAAAAGCGACCGAGAATCCGAATACTACGTTTGATGCGGTCAACCCTCAATAATGCGCTTCGAATTTAGAGGCTATACAACTAAAACCGTGTGATATGAGAACCTCAAAGCGGGAACAGCTCTGTATTTGCATCTGGTAGGGTTATGGGCAAGCACCCGCTTTGCCGAGATGTCTATAGGGCTTGATCGATTCGTCTACACATACCTTGGACGCACAATCGTTCAGGAGTAGCAGGTAAGCAGGTTCGTGGATTCCACCCATATATTCTAGTGCGCCGCACGAGGCCTCGGTTCAGTATTCCGGTCGGGACCAGGGGCTTGATGTATCCAGCAACACTGCGCATGTCCGTCCTGACTGGGAATCTGATGCACGGGGACCGTATAGAGATCGAACAGCTTTTCGGTGCCTTGTCCGGTGCCGGCTCGAGGTTGCACAAATGCGCGGCGCTTAGTTCGTCTGTGTCCTGATGCTGGAGTTTTCCTCTGGTGACGAACGCGAATGCGTCGGATTTCATTTCTGTCTCGGAGCGAACGTGTTGACGGCCCTGTTACCTACTCTGGCTACATGTTTTAGGGGCGCTTTGGTAGCGACAGCAATGCACTCGTCTGGGAACAAAGCTCTTGTACCTAGTACTTTCAGCGAAAGCTTCCAGTGCTCGAAAACACTTTCGTCTTGCGCACGACGCACGGACATTTTCAATTTCCGATATGACAAATCTTCGGTTAGTTTCCATTGCTGAGAGGTGGTTTAGAGGCAGTTACAAAAAGTTCCCTCTCAGGAGAGATGATTTGAGGCCGCGCGAGGCCCCGTTCCGTGGACAAACTAGTATTGGCAGTGGATTTTCCAAACATCCTTCTATGAAGCAACCTGTTGCACTGGACCACGGTACTTAACGAACATCGCACACTGCATACATTCGCATGGATTCTAGCACTCAACTGGGGCAATAGAACGCACGTTCCTTGTTCGAGTCCCGGCACACCCGAAGAAAATCATGCGGCACACACGAACCTGCTCTAGCATGCAACATCACGCTATGCACACCACTGCTTACCCTGTATGGCAGCGCTCCGCAAGCGCAACACCTGTCTGAGCGTGCGCGTCTTCCCAGCACCAAGGACATCCATCACCGATCATCGAGTACTCTGAACCGCTCGATCGTCGACTGCCGATGTCACTGGAGGCATACCGTCGACGTCACCGCAGACAGCTCCCGGCATCGGGCATCGCATCGCGGCATCTGCGAATCCATCCCGCAATGATTCATGGACATAATTGGATCTTATAGGANCATGAAAAGAACAATAATAGAGACATAAATAGACACTATGGGAGCATGTATGATGCGGCGCGGTTGGCGCTCGAACTCCAGATTCGTGTCCGCTGCGAGCAGCTGCGTTGCGTCCTGCATCATCTCCAGCTGGTGGCCAAGCGTGNGGCACAACNGGAACGTTGTGCTTTCTTCGGTGCTGGCAAAGCCCGTGACGCTAGGTGACTGAAACATTCAAGAACATAACCTAGAGCCGTTTTCGCTTGCAGAAGGAACCGAGCGAGGCCTTCACGTTCGAGGACTGTTGACTCGCGGGCTTGTCGTGCACACCCCGTCCCCAGAGGACGTGTGTCAACGCCTTTCCGGGTAGTAATTTCCTGGCGAGACTTTTTCTGTCATTAATCGTGTGAGACTTGGGCTTGCTGTGCCTGTTGAAGGAGAAGCAGCGGTAGCAGCAGTCCGGGTATGGGGCAGACACTGGAAAAGTGTGCGCATACGCAGCACAGCGCACCGAAGCAGCTCGAGCGCTCACATGCTGAGTCGTCACCGAGCAGCAGAGCTCGTCACTCCAACGGTGGCAACAGTAGCCCCAGAAACAGCAGTGGGCGGGATGTCGCGGGCAGTGCGGTATCGATTACGGCAGCATCCGAACCAATAGCGGGCGCGCGCCGCTCTGCCCAGCGAAGCGAAAGCAGACGAACAGCTACCGTGCGGACAGGGGCACAGCAAGCATCCGAGGCCAGACGAGGGCTAGCATCCCCCGTTTCCAGGAAAGCTGAGAGATCCAACAAAACCAACCACTCAGTTGGTTTCAGTGCTGGTTCGCCCGAGCCGCCACCGCCACCACCGCTGATACCGCGCCCTGGCATTGACGTCTATAACTTGCTGGATGAGGACGATGTCGATAACTCATGTCCTATATGCTTGGAATCCTACTCACACGAGAATCCACGCATTGTAGCGTTCTGTGGGCATGCGTTCCATCTGGGTTGCATCTACGAATGGATGGAACGTAGTCCGTACTGCGCGATATGCGCACGGGCGATGCAGTTCTCCGAGCTCGCNAGTACAGAGAGTGAACGCGTGAGTCGTGAAACACGGTCGGAATCTGACTCAAGTTGGACGGTTCAGAGCGACTCGGACCACAGCAGATCCCTTGAAAATGCCTTGGCCGAACTGGGCATTGATACGGGTGCCATATGGGGAGGCTCGGTTCTGCCGCCGCCGCCGTCGTCGTCGTCGTCGGTGTCGAACCCTGTAAAAAGCGTGACAGTTACTGGAGACGTGTCGCAGTCGGTGCCTGAACAGCGGCAAATGCTCCGAAGATCGTTTTCAAGACAGGGACTGCTCACTGGTAGTCATGGAGAAATCAATGAACGAGCAAATGATGACCCACTTGCAGTGGAAACGGTCGAAATGCAGGATCTGATTCAGTGGGACGAGGAGCACGACGTCACCGCGCCAGAACTTGTTGCACCGGCGCCGGTTACTGGTCTGGAGACGTACACCACAGATTCGAAGACTTGCGCGGTGCAGAATCAGGTGCTCGAGGCACAAGTCCGGTAGGAAGGTCTCGAAGCTCCAGTGCAAGGTGAGTTTCAGGACGAGTAAGATTTTGAAAAGCGATCTGGAGCCGTGATGCAAGCTTACAGCACCAGCGCAGATGCTCTTTTCGAGTACGCTACACGCCCAAAGGACAGCTTTGAGGCGGCACGCACTCGACACCAAGGTGACACAAACTTGCAACAGAGAGCAGGTCCAGTGTTGTACAGCTATTCTAAACAACGGACACCAAGCTCGTCCAAGTGTAACGGATTTATTGCCGGATATATGCGGCTCTTCATGTGGATACGTCCACGTAAAGTAACCGGTGTGCTCCATGCGCATCGCGACGCAAGCGTCTGAAAAACGATAACAACACCAAAGGCAACCAATCCTGTTCGTTTGGCTGCTGCTTTCAGCCACGAAACCCAAGCGTCTTGTGCGCACGTGCGGTGTCAGCCTGACCCCGAGTGGATCCACACCAGCGTCTGCTCGTGCCACAATCCTCAATAGATGCAGGGTACAGGGTCGCGCATCGCACCTGCCAGGCTCGTGTCGACTGGTATGTAGCTATAGGGGAACGGTGCGATCACGCGAAACCCGTTCCCGTGTGAGGCTAGCTCGTCGCGACGACACCGCACTGTGTGCTGCACTCCTCTGGGAGACCTGGATGCGTTGATGAGGGCGAACGACGCATTCAAAGCACCACCGCCGGAGAGGTGCTTTACAGCACCTCCAAAATCAGCTGTACAGTAGTGTGATGCAAGGTACGATGCAGCGCTTCATGGGAGCGTACAGCCAGACTTCAACGACGATTTTCGTAACCAGCAGCTGACTAGCGCGCATGAATCGAGACGTAAGGGCGACCAGACGGATTCATATCCCATTGAGAAAGGTAGTCCAGGCTCGACAGGCAACTTCGCGTCGCCGCAGTCAGCCTCGTGTAGAGCATACGACCAACGAGCCAGCGCTATGTCCGATGTAGCCGTTCGGCGCTAATCGTGCACTATCCGTCACTCTAAGGCGGGTGTTCGAGCACCAGTCGTGCCAAGCTGGGGCACGTTGCAGACTTCGCACGCTCAGGTCACGTGTTTTTCGCACGCTGTTGCGAATGCAGCGTAAGCGAAACACTGGAGCGAGTCCAGAGCAGCGAATAATGCTCAGCGTACATTCATCTATATGCAGTGCGCTACGAAGCACCAGAGGGAAGACCCGGAAATGGCGCATGCGGACAGAGCGCCACGAGGGTGTATCTCCAAGTGGCGAACGCAGTGCTCGAGCACGGCAAGTCTAGCAGTGGCAGGTTGACAACCGCCGCACGATCTGCAACTACAAGGGCTTTCGTTCTGGAACTCCCGGCGCTCGCGGATACATGCTCGGTGTTGGATGCTGCTTGTGCACGATCACGATAACCCGTCGATGGTCGTCCATATCCGTACTGCAGGCAGTTGGAGCACCGTCCGTGTCTGTGGCGACAGTACGCATATAGCGTCCGCCGTTCGCCTCTATCGAACGCATTGCAGACGCGAGTTCCGGCCAGTGAACGTCTCCAACGGTCGATGCCTCGCGGCGATACTCCTTGGCGGCCAAGAAATATCCACCAATGCGTACAAAGGGCAAGGCAAGCTCTGAGAGTGCCGGAAGTCGGGCCACTGCACGAGCCACCACACAATCGAATGCTTCTCGCAGGGCGGGTTTGTGTGCTGCCAGCTCCGCGCGGTCCCAAATGACGCTCACGTTGGATAACTGGAGCGCCTCGACAGCCTCACGAAGCCAGTCACATTTCTTGCGCGTAGCATCAAGCAGGACGAACTCCCAGCTGGGTCGTGCAATCCCCAGGACTAGTCCTGGGAAACCACCCCCCGAACCGAGGTCCAGTAGTCGAAAATGATTGGGTGCTGCTAACCTGGGACGCTCACCAGACACTCCAGCGCATAGCGTTTCGATGATATCGACAAACCGCAAAGAGTCTACAAAGTGTTTCTCGTATACTTCCGGTTCAGTGCGGATTGCGGTTAGATTTACATGGCGATTTCGTTCTAGAAGCAAGTCACACAGCTGACTGAGGCGTCTCTTCTGCGGCGTTGATAGCAGGCGGCCCTGCTGACACCGTTCGAGGAGCCCGTCCCGCTCCGGCTGTGCAGAAGGAGCTGATCCCGCTTCACAACCTTCTCCATGGCTTGAAAAGACCCTACAGACGGGAGCAGCGTTCACAAGTGCAGACGGGCGCCACGCGACTCGCGCCCGGAAGCTTTCCACGCCCCTGGCCCGTCGCTGGAGGCAGTGGTCGCTCCAACGTTGGACCGCCACCCTCAGGGCGCCATGCGAGACTCCAGTGTTGCGTAGCAGCAAGGCAGTGAAACAGAGTCTAGCGCACGAGAGCCGTTTGCGATCAAGACCCTGAACCCTGGACATGCGCTACGCTGCTACCGTTGAACTACCAACACACGAACGCGTAAGCAGAATCCCCGCAGGTGGAAAGTTGTTCGCGCTGGTTTCTGCCACGAAGATAGAAACGTCTCCGCGACCTGCTGAACGCATGTTGAGGATGACCGCGTCTCACCGGAGATCGTCTACCCATGGACTTGGAACTCACTGGTATGCTTTTTCGAAATGACAAGAGACTTTGTTCTCGGAATAAAAGTAGAAATCTAGATAGCTTGAGTCATGAGGATGCGGAAGATATGCGCTCAAGTCAGATGAACGTGCATTTACATCATCGACATCGAATGCTTCGAACGCGCCAGAGACGATACCGCAGCCCAGCGTGCCCGTCAAAGAGTCTCTCTGTATCGGTGCATGCATCCGGAGATGACCCGAGTCTCGTAGCACTGGAGCGCGTGCCTTCGAGAACGCGTACTGGTAGCATCGGATGCGGTGATGTCGCGTCCAATGCAGGCTTTCGGTGTACTTCAAGCTGGGGCGTGTTCAAGAGCCATCAAGCCGTCCAGACTGTGTACAGCGACGGCTGCAGCAAGCGCCTGACGCAGACTCGGCATCTGAAGGCTCTTTGGATCGATCAAGCCCTTGTTCACGAGGAAAAGCATAGGCTCAAAAAACGCATCGTCGAACAGAGCAGTACTTTTTTAGAGGAACGGTGGTGTCCGCTACCTCTGGGCACCGCGAGCGATGGAACATACGAAGGGATCCTTTGGCGGGTACGCTCATCGAGCATGTCCAATAGAACATCCATCCAGTGCTTCCTTGTCCACAGGGTGCTGCCTCGAAGCTGCTGGCACAGGGAAAACATGCACGTCGCGAGAGGAGCTGCAGGTGTACGCCTCCGGTCATTGGCAGCGTGCTGTCTACTTCCACGACAAGGCACCGGTAGTCTGCTTTACAGGTACGCAGATGTAACTTAGGTCACATACGCNGGCAACAAGCGCCTGACTAGCACCAGTTCTACAGCCCGAGTCCTGTAGACCATGTTCGCAGACGCAACGTAGGCCAGATACGCAGGCACCAAGCGCTTGACTACCACCAGTTCTATGCTACAAGTCCTGTAAACCAGGTTCGCAGACGCAACGTAAGTCACGTACGCATACCCCAGGCATGCTTCCTCTGATCCCTGCCGACCACAGCATGNGCCGTTTTACACTTGCTCACGTCGTACGCACCTGAATACCGATTTTGTCATGTACATTCAAGTGCCTCAAGTAGTGTATTCGGGCGTGCGTTCGCTGTCGCCTCGTCCGGGGGACACCTCCAGGAGCGCACGACCATGTGCTGTGGATTCCAGGTCCATGCAGAGTTCCTCTGCTGCTGTCGAAAGTTCGGCAGCCAAGACTTTGTACATTTCGCGCAGCTGAGCAGCGACCGGCTCCAGCAGCGACCACTCCAAGACCGACGCCTCCTGGAGCACCAGCGGTACCGGCAACTGGCGTTCAGCGAAAGCGTCTCCAAGTCCGCCGAGTGAGAAGCGTGCAGCGAGCTCCTCTAGAACGTGTTCCAGCTCTCGTAACTTTCCCAATAGAAGCTCCGCTGCAACAGCCGGTTCCGTGTGCTGGGGAAGCGCTTCAGTCGCTGCCGCTGTACCGTTGACGGCCAGTACAACACCGCTCTGGACGCGTTCCGGTGTTTGACGCATGGGCTCTGGAGCCGCACCAAACGACGCTTGAACGTCGCCCGGCTGAGGTCGACCAGTCGCCTCATCTATCCCAGCAGACTCTTCACCAGTTGAGGTCGCAGTGCTGCCCACTGGGGAGGCCTGTGGTTGTGCCTTTGCGTCAAGTCCACAAGCTGCCCGAATGGAAGCGACGGCGGCGTCACCAGCGCTGCGGACAGTGGAACCCAGAGTCGCGTAGCTTAGCTCGTGTAACTGAAGCACGAGAGCCTGCGCTCGCGTTACTGGGTCCATACCGACGTCCACGAGTCGAGCAGGTGCAAGCGGTGCAGCAGTCGCTGGCGGTACGTCGAACAACTGCCGTTGCTACACCGGAGCGAGCGTCGCCGGTCGACGTGACGCCTGGGCGAGCGCTCACCTGACCTGCGCTCGCTTTCGCACCCTGGAAGCAGCCACTCGCAGTACTTCACCACTCAAGTACGTGAACGTGATGCTCTGACAACGCACGTGGCGGTAGCACGATTTTAAGTTAGATTCTGGCGTTGCAGGCATGCAGAGCCCTTGCTTGGGGAAAACTTGTCGCAGGGCAGGTAAACGCATTGAAGCACTTGTGCATTACCGTGCTCATAAGCAGCGTCCGTACAGGGCATCTATTGCTGCGAGAAAACGATGGACTAGTGCTCGGACGTATTGGCTATACAGTTTGTGGTTTGGGGGCGCAACCTGTTGGGCACCAGCTCCAACCAACCAACCAACCAACCAACCAATCAAACAACCAACCAGCAAGTGTGAATGCGGATGCAGAGAACGCTACGCACGTGTCGTTTCGTGGGAAGTTACGAGCATTCAAAGTGCTGATCACATGAACGCTCGGCGCTGGCTGATACGATGCCCGACTCGAGACGTTCCGACACCTCGAGCGGGTGTGTGGGTGTCTGTGAACGTCACCCAGAGGTTGTATATCGGAAATGATGGACTTGCAGGCCGCACCGACGGCATCATCCCTATCCCTGGGTGCAATGGAAAAAAGAAGCGCACGGGTGCNCTGGATACAAGCTCCGCATTTGTCCTGCTCCTGCTCCTGCTCCTCTGTACCCGATCGCGCGACTTGTAAAAAGCAAGGCTCAGGGCAGTTGCTGCAGCACCAAAGACCGGGCAGCGCGCACGTTCTCGAGCAGCACCCGAAGCGACCCGAAGCATCGTGTAGGTAGCGACTGGAGCTGCCCAGCGCACGTGCTGAGCTCGTCATNCGTCATATCGATCGTGCTGCGCTTCCAGCGAACGTAAAGACGCTGTGTGTCTAGCTTACGACTCGGGCTCGCTTCGATGCAATGCTCGTACCAGAAAGCGTTGTCTCTGTTGCAGCAGTTCATAGTAGCGTTGGTATTCCGACACGCTCATACGCGCCGTATGCGCCGCTGTAATATCTTGCAGAGGAATTCGCTCACCTCCGACTAGACAAACAGCGGTAGCGTCTGCATCTGACGTAGCAAACGAATCCCCTGCCTCATCGGGTGCTTCGCTGGTGTGCCATAGCGCTTCAGAGGACGGTGCTGCTTCCGAATCGTCTGCGATCTCGAGGTCTGCCTCGGGAGCGGGACTCCAGGCAGGTTGATAGGTGTCCTCCTTGTCAAGATTATCGTACCATGTGCCATCGGCGCCCGAGTCGACCGCCTCCTCGAAATCGACATCCGCGTAGTCGTCCTCGAATGCTTCAGCGTCTGCAGAAGCGCTTTGCTCGGCTGCGTTGCTGCTTGTGGTAAGCGTCCCAGGCTCAAGGCGGGCCGGTGCTGGTCCAGAGTGCTCAGCCGACGACTTGAGACCAGTATGCTCTGTGGTGCGGGAGGAGGCGTTACCGAACCAGGCAGGTTGTTCAGGTTGACCCTGCCGGTCCTTCGCCTGCACACCCGTCACGTGCTCCACATCCTTTGCAGAGGACCCGTTCTCCACAAGACCAGTGACCTCGACCTCGATGTCCAGCTCGTGTGAACCCAAAAATGAGTCGGCTGCACGTTCGCTCTCGGTCAGCGCAGCCTCTTCCCGTCGTGGACGTTCTGGTTGATGGGCAGCGATGAACGCACCAACCTGATCTTCGTCCATATCATCGAGCGGATGCTTGGGCGCTTCAACGACTAAACAAGCAGCGGCTGCGTCAACTAGCGGGCGCAACTCGACTTCCACGGCATGCCGTAGTTGTCGCAAGGCGGCCAGCTCCTGGGAACGATCCACCTCGCGGACGGTGCCAGCGCAGCGCACACCTCGTTGAACGAGCTGTGTGCACCGTAGTTCTCCAGTGCTTTCCTGTAACAGCGCAGGTACATCCAGCGCTGTATACGTCCGGTTACAGCGCTCGCAGACGTAGTTCCCGACTGCACCGTTCGAGTCCGTGGCTCCGGAAGCGTTTTCTCGCAAACGCTCCTCTAGAATCTCTTGCACTCGATGTACTCTGTATAAGGCATTATTCAGCACGTTCTGGTAGTCGACGTACCAGTACAGTAGTCGACGTTGCCGCACGAAAGGCGCCGCCCCGGGTCGTCGTCCCGGAAAGACGCGCTTATACACGCGTGGCTCGCAGCGCACCATGCCACGGTCGCGTAGCTGCCACAACAGACTACGGCATTGCTTTTGATTAGCGCGGAGAATGGGCAACAACTGAAACTCGGTACAGTACCTGAGCCGTACCAGTTGATCGACCAGGACGACCGCTCGAGCAGGAAGAAAGGTTCGCGCGTACAAACGAATGAAACGCTCGTACTCTCGCGGCACCGCGGCGAAACGATGTTTCTGATTGGACACCGACTTGANACGCCCAGCACTCGGGTCTGCTGTACAGGTGGCTGTCATCAGCGAGCTCGTCGTTCAAGTACGGGAACCAGTGGAAGGATTGACGTCCTGCAAAGGCGTTGGCGGCTTTTCCGTCTCGATCGAAAGCTTCGCATGATTTGATCCAAGAATATCTATATGTATATTTAAATGTACGTATCTGTACTATACGGTACATGGCCGCTAACAGGCGACGCATGACGCACTGCGCGCGCCGCTGGGGCAGGGACTGGGAGCGCCAGAGCATCCAGGGCTGCTTTGTTGCATCGAGACCAGCCTGTAGCACGTAGTCTGGCTTTGTTTGTTGCAGCGACGCTAGTTCCTCAACAATGGCGAGGCACCAACTGGTTGCAGACACGCCCGCGAAGGACAACTGGCAAGTTCAGTGCTCATGCTACGCTCGATCGATACATGAATTTTGGGTATTCATGGAGCATTGAACTGCTCGCTACGTTCGTGCTTGAGGTATCTACGGATATTTTAGGTCCAGATCCTGGACAGTCAAGGTACAGCCAGCAGCGTTTATGGATGCGTACATGCTTTTGGGATTGCTGGTCGTCATCTCTGGGTAGCTTCTTCAACGCTCCGCTGCTGCTATTCGTGAAATCATCAGAGTCAGGACGACTCACAATGCCCACGAGCAAGGGATCAGCACATACCGGATACCAGTATCCGTACCAGACGTAGAGGCATCTATGTTTGTCGATTCCTTGTATATATTGTGCTCAAATCATGAACTCTTGTTCAGGTTTTCGATCTATCCATTTCAAGGCAACTGATGGCGCCGCGATTCGCACCGCTGGATGGACGACGAAACAAACTCGTTTTCGTGCTTGACGAATTGTTCGCAAGCCCGTGCCCAAAGCTCACTGAACCTGTTGCGTCCAATTATGATCTAATCCATTAGAAAGACCATTCCTCCTCTCATTGGGACCACTGACGCAACAGCCTTCGACAACTGCATGATATCTCTCACGGGGTACGCGCTGAGAGGCTCCCGCGGCTTCTGTGTGCATAGAAAAGCGTCCCGTACTCGAATTTCATTCACTGCTATAATCGTTTCAAAAGATAAGTGCGTCGCCGCTTTGCACGAAAGGTGCTCAAATGGATCGAAATTTTCCGACTGGTTCTCGAGCCTAGATGCTGCTTCCGGTACTTGATTCATCTTGATTGGCATCGCGTTCCGTAAATTCTTTGTCGAATGGAATAGCGTGTGCGTTCGTGTCCAGCGGGCATCGCACTTGCGAAAGGGAGCTCTCAGCAGAGGCCCATCATTGCAGGATACGGTACAGGGCGTCCAAACACAGATAGGGGCATCGCGAGGAGCCCTCGGTATTCGTCAGGGGCATGTACCGAATGATGCAGCAAGCACTCATGTGGAGCATGGCGGTGCTCGGATGAGGAGCTACGCAGGACATGCGCAAATGCCTGACCACAGCCAGGTATCCGTTTTGCGATGAGTGCACAAATGTTGCTCAAAGAGAACCTGGAACTGGTATACGAAGCGTAGCTAGCGACTCCAATACGTGTATGCAATGCTTCAACAACGGCTGGAAACAGCGATATCGTGACTTGAACGCCGCTATGAAAATCTTTCGGCTGCAGGAAAAGGAGCTAGAGCAAAAAGTCCCTGACATTTAGTGCTCTGCACAAGAGAGGAAACCGGAGTAGTCGCAGGAAGTGCCCGCCAGACTTGTATTTATGGCACGCGTAAGAACCGAACAAGCGAGCATGTGTGTCCGTGCCTGGTGACTTGCGCAATTGTAGCCTGACATGGGCCTATCTCCCCTCATTTTGTACCAGTAGCAGATGAGGCGTCTCGCTCTGACCACAGGTGCTTAGAGTCACTAGCGTTGCACCGTAGGGTACATGCGTTGCGATCTGCCTGTCCATCTGTCTGGCTCGAGTCAACGATTTGCATGCTGGAGCAAAAGCCGGAAACCCGCGAGATGGAACGAGAATGCGGACGGGATTCCAATGCTAGCCTGCTTGCCGTGGTTGTTCCCTCTCAACGGTGCCATACACAACCGCCTCCAATCAAAAAACGTCCAAGCATCCGCGACAATCGGTAGTACCGTCAATTCCCCAACGAATTCAGGCGACGCGAGATACGTACGCATTCCGAGACTACAGCGTTCGATGTGAATCGCCTTTCCAACGGGCTTGTGGCCGTTTCATTCTCGGCTTCGCTCTGCTCCGACCGCTGATTGTGGAGCCACATCTAACAGCTCGCACTGAATAAGGTCATGGTTCTGCAGTTGCAGGCTGGCCGGTGTATCCCAGGCGAACACTTCACGGCAGTGTGGATGGCGAGTAGCACCTGCCAGCACCGGCGGTGAGCGATGGAGGTAACGAGCATCCCAGCGACGGTAGCGAGCCGCTGTCTGTTCGGGATCAAGGCCAAGTTCGGTCGATAAAAATCTTCTGAACATACGCTGGAGAGGTCGGTTACTCCAGATACGATAGCTCTTATGCACGTCGCCGCAGAACATCCGAATCACCAGTGGTGAGCCTCGTTCGGTCTGTTCGCCTGCCGTGTTTTGCCGCGCAGCGGATTCACTGGTCAGCATCGACGTAGGAAGCGTCGGCAACCCCGGCAAGTACAATGCAGGCACTGCCGCAAGCTTTCCATCTTCCATCACTGGACCCGGCATGCCAGATTCATGACGATGATTCGATGGGACGCATTCCGCAGAGCCGCGAGGCTCCAGCTCCGTGATCGGAGGCAAGCGCTGAACGTTCGCGCGCTTCAGCACCTCGTTCGGTAGACTCAGCAAGCTCTCATCGTCGATATGAAGCGCGTGGCACATGAGTGTGAAACACTTCATGCAAGCACTTGAAACGTAAATCTGTGAGCTCGGCGTAATCGTGGCGTGGAATTGCAAGCAGTTCGTCCAGCTCTGGGTCTCACGCAGCAGATGATCCGGCAAGTTCGCGTCTCGCAGTCGCTCCCGAAGCTCTTCAGCACCGTACCGGGATAGTGCGACATGCAGAGCCGGCAGCAGCGAGCGGGTCGCTCGATCGCCACAGGCGCACTCGGCTCGCTCGAGTTGTCGGACAGATCGCGGCGAGGATGCAAGGCTCTCTGCGCTTTGGTATCCCGCACCTGGTGCTTTGCATCTGAGCGCGTCCATGCAATCAGAGATATCGTAATGTTGAAGACGCTTTGATAGAGCGTAAGTATCTGGGTGCGAAGCTAACGCTTCGGGTGCCGACTTGGATGCTACCAGCGGGTATTCCGTTCGAGGCGTTTGGGAGGTTCCGTTCGGAAGGATCACAGATGAGGAACGGTACTTGTTGAGCTGCTGGAGTCTCTCGGATTTCGATACCAGCAACGGTTCCCTCATCGAAGGATTCTCTAGCTCCGGTACTTGTATTCCAGCAGCGCCCTCCCTCTCTGACCCCGCCAGTCGTTCAGCAGCACTGAGGATGGACTCAGCCGCTACGGAAGGTGGCGTCACCGGCTCCAAACGAAGGTCTTCCGGGGTCGGAAGTGCTCCACGGCCCAGCGAGAGCCGGAGCAATCGCCAATGACGATGCCTTAACGCCGAAAATAGAACCGGATCACAGTAGCTGCACACACCAACTGTGCGAAGCTGGGAAATTATTTCCAAGCGTTGTACCTCTGCTGGATGCAGCCATTTGTTCCTTCCGACTTCAAGCAATCGTCGACACGCCCGACAAACCGCACTCGTTGGTATGGGTGGCCAACGCAGGAGCGACCTCGGGTAGGCGCTCTCGTTCGCAGCCTCCGTCCACTCTGCCCGCCACGAGCAGCCAACGCACTGTCGCTCCACGTCAACCAGCGCATAGGCTACCTGCGCAGGCGATAAAGCGGCTCCTGTGAGNCCGCTCTCTGAGCTCGTAGGCGGCGTAAGTTCAGCGCTCTCGTCGCGTGCGCGTCCCGGGTTCGCCTCGGGTCGCCGACCGGTTCGCTTCCCTGTCGCTGCAACGATGCGCTCTTGCGCAGCGCTGCAGTCCAGGGACATAGGCGGGCGTTCCAACCGCACGAGGCACGGAGCTTCAACGAAAGAAACTGCTCAATAACGGAAACGTACGATGATTGCACCACGAGTGACGAGATGAGCGTCGCCGCGAACACTCATTGGAGGAAAAAACGCTAGTCGATGCGCCAGCGACAGCGATCGGGAAGATACTGGACATTTAAGGACATCATGTACTGGGGCTGCTGCTGCGCGATCTGCTGCGCAATGAACGGCGAGGTTGGACCACGTAATGCGCAGCTGCGGCAACAGCCGAGGTGCCGCGA
>JGI24721J44947_10006777_pt1 | contig 15322 bp, 14 predicted proteins | sample YelNatPaOPGAMG01_FD_44947 | JGI IMG/M metagenome (IMG submission 44947)
CAACTTGTTGCTCTGGGTGGACCCCGACACCCGAGCCTGTACCGTTTTTCGAGTTGGTGCCCCGGGCGAGCCGCTCGAGCCGGTGACCCGAGTCGGTGGCACTGCCCAGGACGAGTTTATACAGGATGCCGCCTTTTCCCCGTGCGGGGCCTTCTTGGTGACCTGGTCTCGGCCGCATGAACGTTTGGCAGACGGAAACTTACGGATCTGGCGGTGCGCAACTGGCGAAGCGGTGCGGGCGTTTCCGCATCGACACCACAGCGCTACTGCGTTTCCGTACGTCCAGTGGACAGCCGACGAACGGTATGCCTTGCACGCAGTCGCCAACGCACTTGACGTCTACGATGGCTCAAAGCTGGAGCAACCACCCTTGTTGCGCATCGCGATCCCTGGTCTTGTGCAGTTTGCCGTCGCGCCGGAGGCAGTTGCTGCTGCGGTCGGAGCGTTGGACCTAGCGTACGTCGCTACTTTTGTTCCCGAAAGTGCGAACGGGNNACCCGCTGTNATTCAGGTCTGGGCGATCGGGTCCAGCAGTGCCATTCGTTCTCGACATGGAGAAGTGGACGGCTTGCCGGCTAGCGGCAAAGAGGCGCGCTGCGCCGTTCCTGTTGCGAGTCGGCGAGTATACCGAGCACAACATGTAGAATTCTACTGGTCACCGAAAGTTTACGGTTCTGGTAGCAGCCCGTCACTGGTGATACGCACTAGTCACGATTACGATGTACATGGTCGCTCGTACTACGGCGAATCGAGCGCCCACTTCCTGTACCTGGGGAATAAATCGGAACAGAGCAGGGAGCCTGCCAGAGATCCGGCATCGATGCCGGAGGGACCCATCCACGACATCGGTTGGTCACCGACTGGACGCGAGTTTGTGATCGTCCATGGGACAACGCCGGCGCGGGCGACCCTCTTTCACGGGACAGGCACGGCAACCTTTGATTTTGGAACCGGACCTCGGAACCGTGTCTCTTGGTCACCACACGGGCGCTTCTTAGCACTGGCCGGGTTTGGCAGCATGTCAGGGAACGTGCAGATATGGGATCGGAACAAGAAGAAACTGATCGGTCAGTTTCAGGCCGAATGCACCACGCACTGGCAGTGGTCTCCGTGTTCGCGCTTTTTCCTCGTGGGCGTTTGTTATCCGCGAATGAAGGTCGACAATGGATTTCGCATTTTCAAGTATGATGGCACGCTCGTCTATGAGCGCAAAATGCCCACCACACAGCTCTATCAGGTCGAGTGGCGAGCACGAGTCCCGGAGCAGTTTCCGGATCGGCCAGTGTCTCCGCAGGTATTAACGAGTATGCGCAAAATGGCAGAGCAGATGACTGCCAACACGGATGCTTCGCAAAAGGGAAATGGTTCCGTCGCCAGTGCAGTAGCGGGAAACCAGACGCGTCCGAGTGGCGCCTATATCCCACCGCATCTTCGACGGCAGGTTATTGAGAACGGTGTTTCGATGCCCCCGCTGAAACTCCACGAACACGAGGCACCTCAGAGTCTCGTGTCTGGGCCGTTCCTGACCAAATCACAACGCAAGAATCGGAAGAAGAAAGAACGGGAAGCTCGGCAACAGCAGCAGGATATACCGTCGGTTTAGTATATATGCAGCATGTGTCGTTGGAAGTTCACCGGGTCGAACGCGAACGCCACCGAAAGACCAAGCGAGCAGGTTGCGGACGAAAGGGGGCAGGGCTATTGCCGTTGCGCTTATCCTGCATCAAGAGGCCTGCATACAAACACACACAAAAGAATAGATACACACATACACACAGATGTGTTTTTATCTTGCTTCTGTGAGCACATGGAGCGTGGATCTGGTAGCTTGCCTCGTGTCTCGGTCGCGACTCGCGTCTCCAGTGGGAGTTTTTGCCTTGCTCGCCACCACAGTAGCTCGCTGTTGTCCTTCATGTTCAGCACACGCGACACTGAGGTCGGGCGTTGCAGCGGATGCTGAGCTGCTCGATGAATACCCTCGTCCTGTTGTTAAACGCTTTCCAACACGTCAGCAGGCAACTTGCTGATGGGCGTTATGGGCGTCACGCTGCTCCATGAATGCCTGATTCTTTGTGTGAAACGCGTTCCATCATGTCCATGAGCGAAAAGCGGTGCACTGCGAGAACCCCATGGTCTCCAAGTACGATCCAGTGGCGACCGCTCCGCATGCCGTGCTTCCAGGATGATTACCCTGGTACGCACCTGCTGCGCTTGTTAGATGCCTCGTCGCGTACAGGCTCTTGCACTCGGTCGTCGGCATCGTCTGAACTCCAAGCGCACAGTTCGTCTTGTCGAGACGCGGATACATCGGGAGCAGGCTAATGCACCAGGCTACTGAGCCAGGCACGATAGCAGGGCACGCCCTGCCTTCACTGGATAGTGCCTCAACCAATTCTGTTCGTTTGATTCTAGGTCGCGTGTATAATCACTAGCGGGTGTTTCGCTCAAGATAGAACGGAAACGCTCACGAGATAGAAAACAAGCCTTGCAGCACGAGCAGCAGCAGCACGAGCAGCTTGCTTTCGAAGTCTATCTTGCAAGCCAAGGCGCTCTTGTTCCGGTTGCGCCTCGACTCGCAGCGCCTCCTGCTCGTACTGGTGACGCTCGAGACGCTGTCATGACTGCACGTCTACTATCCAACAGCTGCGTCAGTCGAAGCGGTACCCGAACACGACAATTCGGTGCTCAATGAGGATCCAGTGCGGGCTCGGGCCGGCCTCGACAACACGTCCCAACACGCGACCACGCTCTCTTCATCGTCGTTGCTATCGCGGAGGCGGTGTCTCGAGCCGGTGCTGCTCAGAGGCGTCTGCGGAGGATAAGCGGCCTTCGTCGCGTTGGTCAGGTGCCTTCAAGCTGATCCAGTGCCGTTTGGTTCGCTTCGATAGCGTCTGTGTGGAACACGGTATTGTACATAGCGAGCCAAGTACTGGCAGGAAGGTAGGTGAATCTACAGTGGAGATCAAGTCGAGAAATGCCGATGTCTCCATACCCATTTGGTGCAACGCTGAGACGCACACCACCCTGGATGTGATCGCTGCTGTGACTCGAGCGCAAGTCCGTATCCCCTGTCTGTGCAGACGGAAGCTTCTCGGAGCGTCTGGGAGCTTCTCGGAGCGTCTGGGAGCGTCTAGGAGCGTCTAGGAGCGTCTAGGAGCGTCTAGGAGCGTACCACGTTAGCGGTATCGTGGAGGTGCTGTCGGATATCGTGACGTCGATGGCCACCAAGAGCGGAGCATTTGCCTTTCGAGCGGAGTCGATTTTTTCCACGACAAGTTGAGTGAGCGCTCAGCAGCATACGCGTATGAAAGAACGCCCCGTCGAGCAACAATATCGAGTGTGTTTCGTCGCTCGTCTAGGAGCACGAATCGCTGCGCCCCCTAGTTGCGTTGAAACACCCGGGCTCAACATTTGAGCCGTGCATGCCCTGAGCATGCTACGCGTACCGAAAAGAGACGCGTGGACGCTTGTACGTATGCACTGGCTACTGGTGTTGGTTCCCGTACGAGTGCTTGCCCGATGACGCTGCACATGATGGTGATTTCGGTCACATAACAACGTCCCGTTGCAGATAGCTCCAGTAGCCACGCCAAAGCACCGACCCGGAATGCCGACACCACCCCTGCACCCATCATTGCTGGTTGCTGCTCTCGGAATCCCAATGCTTTACATCTAAACGATTCAGAAAGCATCCAAACTCGGGATAAGCGCACATCATTCAATATGCTGTACGCATTGGACTCGAGGGTTCAGTGCACTGCGCCTGACGCGCGCGTTACGCACAAACGCCAGCATGGACTCGATTCGGAATCCACCGCTCCTCTACCTATGAAACTGCGCATCTTTCAAAGCATGTAAATCCACTTGCTGACACGGAACGAGATCAAGAGCTTCACGGGTAAGTAATGGCTTGTTCGGCCTATACCCGCGCTTTAACCTATGTTGCTGGTGCCGCTGCTCAGCGTCCCTGGCGGGCTGCGCGCACGCACCGCGGCTCGTGGCGAACGCGTCGACAGCCGCGAGCGCACCCTCGAACATCGACCTGCTTCGCACAGCGAACTCGGTACAGGAGCGTTCGTCTGCAGGCCCCGTCTCCCGAAAATAACAAGAGCAACCGCGCGAACTCGCGACCTTCGACGAACCAAAAAGCGTCGTTGACGCCCAGCTTCCTGAGAGACGTCACTGATAGCAGCTTCTTCGCGGATGTGCCGTACCGGGAGTTCCAACAGATAGGACGGCTCTACCGCACGGTGGACGAATTTCTTGGCCGAAAGGAGAATCTCTTATTCTGGGGCTCGTGTGCGCTGCTGTTCGGAGCGTTTTCGGCTACGTCGATCTCAACGATCGTCGGTGCACTCGCCGAATGGGATCCCATAGCTGGCGCCGTCATCGTCTTTATCATGGAATGGATTGCTACACAGTACTATCGCCGTCCTCGACCAAGCAATATCATTCGAATTTTGAATGCATACCAGGTCGGTCTGACTTTTGGGTTTATATTAGATGCGCTCAAGCTCGCTGGCTAGCTGTTCTTCTCGGAACGATGCTTCGTCTCGTGGCGCAGTTGACGCTCTCGTGGCGGAGCCCGGCACCTCGATACGCATCAAATGCCGATCATTCATGTCGCGTATAGCAGCGTCCAAGCATGTGCAGCATTCAATCAGAGTACGTGTGGAAGCGCATGGGTGTAGGCCCGTTCGATGGACCGAGTCGAAAACGACAACGCGGAGATAAGGTCCAGGCATAGAGCGCCGAGGCGCTGCCGCGTTACCAGACATGTGTTGCCCCATGTGGAACAAGGAGCGGCAAAGGCGCTGTATGCGCTCGATAACGACCGCGGGGAACACATTGATTCGTTGGCCAGGAGCGAGGCACAGGTACGAGTGCCGTGGCGATGCACCCAGGTATCCTGCTTTAGACAGCCGCGGCCGCTGCGATTACGATGGATAGCATGTCTTGGGGGTTCAAAACCAGCGCGCCTTTTACCGTGTAGTCATCTCAGACTGCATCCCTGGTTTTCTGGATATGCCTTCATTCAGCAAAGATCCCAGAGCATCCTGGCAGAAAGGCGTGCGACAGCGACTGCTTTACGCGCGCANNTTTCNATTGCCGCCACGCTCAGCGAGAGTCGAAAGCACCTTGCGCGGCCGCTGTGGGCTTCAACCCTGACGCCGGTGCATAGACGCTGTCAAGCATCTGCGACAGCGGCTTACGAAGCATCTCGTATGCATAGAACGATACGGCCACGGTAGGCCATGCTTTGAGAATATTCGGAACGAGGCCGCGATAGAGGCCACGAATACCCTCCTCCTTGAGCACGGTTCGAAACACCTGCCGAAAGCGTCCGCCGCTGCCCTCATCTACCTGCATGCGAACACGGCACGTATCGAACGGGTAGGCAGCCATCTGGCCCAGCGTCGAGGCGATGAATCCCGACAGAATCAGGCCGCCAGCAGTCGGACGCCCGCTGCCGTCGTTGCGGCGGGGCATAATCGGACGCAGCGTCTCATAAACTGCAAAGTTAATTCCCACGTAGGGAAAGACACCAAGGGTGCTTGACAGGAGACCTCGGTACAGGCCAGGCACGCCTTGTTGCTTGCGCACTTCTCGCAGGCATTGCAGTACGCCATGGTAGCGCTCGGCAATGCCCCGATGCTGAACGGTTAAACGAGCTCGCGCCGTGTCCAGTGGATACGTTATCGTTGCTGCAACGATACCACCAAGGCCAGCAATCACGACCGTGTCCCAGGCGGCAAAGCCAAGGGATCGTCGTGCATTCTCCGGGCGGTGTGCTTCGATATACTCCTTCGCTAGGGCAATCGTTGCACTCTGGATGATCGTCGCCGGGAGAATTCGGAGAGCATTGGCCCCGTTGCCTCGATACATGCCCAGGATACCGTCTTGAGCAATCATGTTTCGAAATCCTCGCCATACGCTTGAATAAATGCGTTTCGATCGCGGATTCGGAGCTATGCGCTCATCCTTCAACAGCTCCGGCCGTACCTTGACCACGATACTTTCGGTTTGCATGAGCACTTTCAGACGATCGAGTGGTGCAACCAGGGTTCTCGCCAGGACACCAGCAACGGCAACACCGGCCACATGACCAATCAGGACGCCGCGGTGTGTGGGCGCTATTCCAGAAAACTGTGGCGTTCCGGCGAGCAGCGAGCTCGTCGAAAGCAGGATCTCGTCGTCGAGGGCGTTCGACGACGGCGCACGCGCAGCCTGCTGTTGCATATGTGCTTTCAGGCGATGAATATCGGCTAGGAACTTTGCTGGAAGCTTTCCCTCGCTTGCTGCGGTAAAGTCCCGAAAGTTCAGCTTTCGATCACCGCGCTTTCCAAAGAGTTGACGCAGCAGCGGTGATCCATCCTCAACCATGGCTTCAATCTCGCGATCGCCATTGGCGTACTCCAGGAACATCTCCTGGAACTCTTGCATGCCGACTTGTCCGGTGTTATCGCGATCGCATAACCGGAATATGAGCTGGCTTTCGGCATCTGGCTGATTCAGTAGTAGATCGAATCGGACGAATTCCCAAAAGTCGATCAGCGGTGCGCTTTGTTGCGAGGTCTTCCGCTGTGGCGCCGTCAGTGAGCCGCTGTTGTTGTTGCTCACCAGACGCAGCAGCAGATTGGATAGCCGACGGTAGTCCTCTGGTGATTCCTTAAAGGCATCCGCTCGCGCGAATCGCAGAAAGTCTTCGGGGGTCATAAAGTACTCATAGGGGTCGCCATCATCCGTACGCTGTGATTTTTCGCGCTTCACAGACGCGTATTCTTTGAAGATGCGCTCTAGATAGCAGGCTCCGCCTCCTAAATGAAGTCGATGGAAGGATTCGGCGCTGATGGCCCAGAGCTCTACGTCAGTGCGTGCGCGTACGGTCGCTCCACGTGGTGCATTGTACATGAGCGAGAGTTCACCGAAACTGTCGCCAGGTTGGAGCGTACCAGCAAGTTTCGGCTGGTGTCCTGGTTTGGAGATCCAACGTTCCAGCACGCCGCTTTTCACGATATAGAAGTTATCACCCTTTTCTCCTTGTTCGAAGACGGTCTCACCGGGTCTGAAATTCACCGTGAAGAAACTCTCGAGTTCCTTCGGGCCAATACGATCGAGTCGCGAGAAGAGGAAATGCTTCTTCAATAGGGCGCGGAGCTGGCGACTCTCCGCGGCATTCTCGATGACGGATGTTTCGCCAAAGTCCAAGGCGAAACGTTCGAACGTGGCGCGATCGAGTCTCCAGAGCAAGGAGCGCTCGCGGGCTCGGATTGTGCTCGAACGACCGGCTGCGTTGAAGAAAAGCGCAGTAAGGCCAAACGAGTTGCGNGGACCCAGTGTAGATACTTGAATGGGCTCCTGGCCGTCCTTGGCGATATAGCGATCAAGTGATCCGCTTTCGACCACGTAGAAGGCATCGCCATAGTCTCCCTGGTGGAAGACGTAGTCTCCGGCTTCGACGATGACTGGCCGGAAGCTCTTCACGAGGTGATTGCGCGTGTACTCATCAGGCAAGGCAGCGAATATCGGGGTCCTTTTGAGGGCGTCACGGATCAGTTCACGCGATTCTCCTCGGGGATATGCGGGTTGACCGCTTGCATCCGACACGGGGCTTGCTCCTGCGGCATTCGCGTCGGTTCCGGGTACAGCCTCGTCTGCGGGATTGGTGCCAGTGGCCTCGGTTGTAGTCCTGTCTTGATTGGAGTCGGAGCCCAGCAAGCTGGCAAACCACCCTTGTTTCTGTGTTGGCAGTCGCCGAATGAATTCCTCATTCCCGAGACGAGCATTTTTCAAAAGGTGTACTCCCGGTGGGTTCGCCTGCTCTGTACTGAAATCTTTTGGTACGTAGCTATCCGCCGGCGGAAAGGAGCTCAACAATCCTAGCCGCTGATACGCCGCCGCCACCAGTTCCGAGCAAAATACACGACTGAGATCGTTCGAGCCTTCGAAGAAGCCGCCTTTCGTAGCGGCAAGCTCGCGACGGAGAACCTCTTCAATCTTCTCCTCCGATTGCAGGAGAATGCGACGTTGCTCGAGAAGCGAGTTGCGCTGGAATGCAGTGAGTGCAGCTTCGCGCAGCTCGCGCTCTACTTCCATGCGCTGCGCACGACGACTCACGAGCAAGGCATGAAGTCGCTCGCGTTCCTGCATATCGGCGGGGTGGATCACGCTTACCAGCATAGCGCCAAGATCATTCTTGTATGGCGTCTCGAGCACCTGTTCCGCAAAGTGCAGCAGCTCGGTGCGAAAGCGCTCCGTGCGAATAATAGAGAGTCTTCGGAACGCGATCTCGTTCGAGCGCGAGCGCCGTATTCTCTCGTCGAGCGGTCGCAATGTTACGCCAGAAAGGTTCGCCTCGAGAAGGTGCAACGAGCCGTCCTCTTTGCGAACAACGATGCCGACGTGGTCCCACCGAGAATTGGACATGGCTTTCGCCACCGCACAGATTAGCGCTCCGAGCGGCGCCATGGCCAGGCAGCGCCGGTTAAAAAGCACAATGTCTCCGGCATCCAACCCTGGTGGCAGCGTCACTCGACGTTCACGTTTCAATTCCGTTCCACCAGTGGAAGAGCGCACCTGGGACTGCACCGTTTCTCCTTGGTGCTTCCGGTCCGGTGGGGCCGGCGGCACCGGCCGCTGGGGTTGCTGCTGCTGTAGCGCCGCCTCCCCTGAGACCCGTTTTTCCGACAGCGCAGCTTCCGGCTTTTCTATTGCCCTGCCATTCTCTTTCACTGTGGAAGAGTCCGTAGAAACCTTCCGAGTCTCGGCTGACTGCCCGTTACCCATAGAGTCCGCGAAAGACGGTCGCCTGCGGAACAATACCGAGTACGAGACGTCCGGTGCGAACGCTGTAGCGCTTCGCTTGTTCTCGGCTGCGGAATGCCGCGGCGGCGGTGAGCCAGTGTTCGCGGACGCTACGCTTGGTTGTAGCTGGGAGGCGGCCTACGTATCGTTCAGGAGGACATTCCTGGAGTTGGATTCTCGTTCAGGACAGAGGACGTCGGGGCGAAGTGTTTGCAAGCTGTCGTCCGAGGCTCAGAGCGCTGCCGTCGAGGTTGTGCAGGAGCGTGCACCCGTTGGCTTGCGCGGCCTAGACAGTCCTCGTCTGGGAGCTAGTGGAGCGCTTCCTCAGCTGCGGCCGCGTGCGGTACGGTAGCCGCAGCGCTTGCTCACAAGCGTCTTACACCGGTGCAGCGGTTCCGGGAACTGAAGTTCAACCAAAACACTCTCTGATAAACTGCTGGGAAGCGTGTTGGACGGATAGAGGGCTGCGGTGAGCTCGAGCTCTATCGACGTGTTCGTGCGAACGCTTTGCGACGTTCGCGCACGTCCACGAGACTCTCTGCTGCAGCCGGGTATCTGTGTCTTTGAGCGTGTGTCGAAAAGAAGACCAGTTCGACAGGGCCTGGGTTGTGTGTGTGCGTGCTTTTAGAGCACTTGTCGACTCGTGACAGTGTGGTGCCTCGTACTGGCGGCTCGCTCGCTTACATTCTGTTCTCGGTAACGGGAGCGCGTTGTTTTCTACCGCCGTGCCTGGAACTCGTCAACTTTTAATTTCATTTGTTTCCCGCTAAGACTGCAGACACCTGGACGTCTCTAGCTTCGGTTTCCAACATGGATGGCCCTGCACCCTCTGCAGGGGCGGAGCCTATGTTCCGCCTACCTCAACCACCTCCTCACTTGCAACGATTTTTTGATCCATCGTTCTACACACGGACTTTCTTCTGTATAGGACCAGTGTGTCTCTGCTCTGGAGCTGGGCTTGGTCTGGGCGTCGGCTGTGGTGCCGGTATCGGTAAGGGATGGATGCCCATCACAGCTTCCACATCGGCAGCGGGCGGCGGCCTGGGTGGCTCCGGGGCGTTTGCGTCCCTGCCGCTGGGCTCGATGTTAGGCGGCATTCCCGGAGGCTACTTTGTCCTTGACCTGTTACGCAATGTATTGCGAAAATTCCCCGGTGCACAACCGGGCGTTGGATGCGGTGTTGGCTTCGGATACGGGATCGGTATTGGGCTGCATTACGGGAGAGCGGGCGCAGCGACGTTTCGGCGGACTTCCTACTCGGTGCCTAGCTCAGGTGCGTACAGGGCAGGCAGCGAGTACGTTGCACCGGCGCAGCCAGCAGCACCGGCACCCGCTCCAAGTCCTGATGTTCTGCGTCGCGTGAACGAACTGGAAAAACGGTTACAAAATCTAGAGGAGCGGCTCAATACCCAGATTCGGCTATTTGAGCTCGAGCAGCGACTGAATCGTCTCGAACGAGACACAGGCGCGACCGGAAAGAAAAAGGGCCACTGAGGTGAGCAAGTGCTCTCAGTCGACACCGACACCGACACCGACACCGAGACCTGTGCCGCTCGTGTTGATTTACATTTGGTGGATTCGCAGCACCGGATCGGTTGCTTGATTTGCATCAACTGAGCCAGAGAATGGTGGCGCTCCAAGTAGGTGACATGCATACACATGCGCTGTTTGGAAATGTCGTGAGCGGATAATACGGACGATAGACATGACGCCACATATAGGCTGAAACAGAGCGCTTCATCAGGTATCTAAAATAGGCACTTAAAGCGTTTACCAGTCACTCGAAGTACTATTTGAGAATTGGGATAGATGAAACGAAGCAGAGGTTTCTTGATGTGCGAACGCTACCAGTCGCCAACTTAGGGGCCCGAGCTCTCCCGCACACGCTCGCACGTGCGACTGGCCAAGAGCACTGTTTTCCCCAGGAACAGAGGTTAGATGCAGGGAGTCCAAGCGTGTCCAGGCGACTGCACACGCTTGCCGCAACCCTGTATCGCTACGGAACCGGAAACGTTCGCTGCTCGTCACCGATGGTTGCNGTTCGGGTGTAGTCGCTACCGGGACCCCTCAGAAACGCCATGTTTCAGCTTATTACAAGAAATCGCCCCTAATTGTCCAAGCTTGTTGGCTCCTCATCGAAACCAAAAACAACAACCGATGCATCTAGCCGCACTTTCCTACGCTCCTTGGTTCATCTCCTCGTTTGTCCTGCTGCTCGCATGCCCGCAAATGCAGGCATGCGAGCACTTCCGTCGAGCGTGTCTGTTCCAGGTCGTATGGCCGCGGGTATCCATATGCGCGTGCACGTGCACATACGAGCCTTTGTGTGCATATCCCGGTGCATATGCGTCTACATATACGAATGCGTGTTCGCGCGCACGGTGGACGTGCATCCCCTAACGAAACGACCTCGATTCATGCGACAGAAACTCAACCATGGGTGCCCATAGAAATTCCCGCTTTTCCAAGAACTCAGACAGCAACCGGTCGAGATCCTGGCAGATTTCTTCAGGTAAACAACACCGACGGTCGCCAATCTCAGAGAACGACAGCGTCTCGCGCTCGTAGTTCGCATGAAGCCTCTTGATCTGGTCTTCATTCATGATCGATGTGCGGCGGTATAGATCTCTCGGCAGGAGTGCTGCGATCGTACTCTCAAACCGAGATGGATTCTGAACGAACTCATCGTAGTTGATAATATCCCATATATCGCTTGGCATTTGTTCCAACTGCTTGCTGAGATACAGCAGACTCTCTTCCGCAACTCGCGCCAGATAGAGCGGATCCAGTGACTTGCTTCGAGAGGATGTGTATTGAATACAGCGCAGTGGATCGCGCCATAGAACCAGGATTCGCAGGTCAAGCACACCTCGTTGGTGCAAGTCGAGCAAGACCTCGAGATCCGGGCGCCTAGCTGGCTCCCGCTCCGGCCCAATGGGAAACGTACTCACTGCATCAAGGATGCACGGGGTGCGTCGGCTGGCAGACACCAAGTGCTGGTCTTGCAGGGCCAGCTCCAGCGACTCGGAGAAGAACTTGGCATATCGGTGCTTCGGGTCGTCGCCGCCATCCAGATGCAAATTCGGATCCAGTACCTCGGTTGTTGCGCAGGGTTTCAAGACTTCGCGGAGAGTGCCGTGCCCGGCGCCCTCGATGCCAGCAATGAAGAAGTACAGGGGGCGACGTGTCTGGCCTCCGATGAAGATCTCTTCGACACGGAAGTCGTCGGAGGACCGCCTTGATCGAATTACTAGTACCAAGAGCAGACCAAGTGCGCAGAGGCAGAGTAGTAACGCTTTTCTCTGGCGCTGAGTCCAACCCCGCATGAAAGTTGAATAAAGTTCGCGCACGGTGTCCGTTGTGAACGTTTTAGGGAAAACGGCTTTTCGACAATATGCCGCNTGCGATGCAGCAGTGCGCGCGCCGCGCTGTTTGGCGTTCGGCGCGATGCCTCCGCGCCCAGCACATTACGGACGTTTTGGTACGCTCATGCACAAGTGCAGCGCGATCAGGTACACTGCCTTGTCGCACGCTTCCGTGCTACTTTACATGGAGAGATCCGAGCTTCCTGCAGTCAAATAGATTCCCGACGAACGTACGTTTTCACTAACCAATCTCAGAGATCCATGCATCCTATCCATACCGCATGTGGAGCCTGCCCGTCCGCGAAACGCTTCACAGATGGCACTCGCAGCATATCCTCGTGGATCGGGTTTGCTCGCACTCACATGATGCGTCAATCATCGGGCAGCGCTTCGTGCGTTGTTTCCTCGGAACGTGAGAATGACTCTTCGAGTTCGAATACTTCCGCAGAAACACGTTCCACTTGGGCAAAGTCATCGATGTGGTACCCCGCGCGCCCCGGTGACCGCGGCACGTCCTTGAACCAACCGATATTATCCGCAATGAGGTGCCGGACTTGGCAACCCGGACAAGTTATGATCACGATTCCATGGCAGTACGCTTGTCGGCTAAAACGTTTGCGAATTCGGGTTTCACAGCGCGCACACGTAAAGGCAATGGCCATTTTCCGAGAACCCACTTGCTCAGCGAAGCGGACACGCTGTTCTGTCACCACCTCTTCGACGACATCCGGTGGGAGTTTCCGCGCCGCTGGGGGCAGGGCACCCGCAGTGCCGGTCTCAGGCCGTGAGGCCTTGTTCGGCTCTTCTGCACGGGCGTACAAGAGCCCTGCAGAGGAGCAATGTTTCCTGCACTGTACCCGGGCTCTCGGCAGATGAGCCAAACTTTCCCTATGGACAGTTGAGGCAAACGTGTTCCCTGCAACATACCCACGAGGCTTCGTCAAGTGCCTCAGAGGAGTCGCGCGTCCAACGCGAACACAGCAACAAGTGCGGCTCAGCGGAAGCGCAAACATGCGTTTTGCACGCGCGCTCTCAGGCGTTTGAGGAGCTTATTTCGTAACCAAGACTCCAGGAGAGGCTCCAAGGGGCTGACGTTCTCCGCAGTGCAGTGCAGTGCAGCGCAGCGCAGCGCAGCGCTGCGTCGGGCGACGTCACCGCACCTTGGGGCTCGGTGTGGGGCCGAACGCGGCGGATTCCGGTGTGCAGCGCCGAGTGCGAAAGCGCTGCCCGCACTGAGCCGAGGAATGAGGCCGCCGACTGGTGAACGGTGTTGCAACACCAGTGCTGCTCGCCGGTTCATGCGTCTTCTCGAGGTGAGCGGTTGACGACCATTGGCCTCGTCCGTGTCTATACCCGTGCTAGATGAACATGGAACGCTCAAGTGCTTGCTCTGATCCTGGTCTGCGCATTGTTTCCGAGCTTTCTTGGATGTACATTCTCGAGCGTTGAAGTGCATCAGGAGAGGCTGGAGGATTCATCCGTAATTTTGGGATTCTCGGTCGTTGCTCCCGAGTGGTGCCTTCGACGCGTTTGTCGCTGGCACTTGTTGCGTTACCGGAATCAAGACGGTTATCGACGATCTTGAGCAAGTGGTTGCAACATATACCATACACTGATTCCATCTATACATGCAAGCTTCCGCTCTTCTCCTTGACCTGCGCGTGACTGGCTGGCTTCCGACCTGCTTCAAGTATTCGAGCTTGCGCTTTCAAGGCGACTCGCGGGCGCAGGAATCCGCTTAGCTGGATTGGTGTGAAAAGACATTCGGTGTCGAATTTTGCGCATTATTCACCAGCTGATACCGAATATTTTATTTCACTTTCCACGTCAAATAATCGATTCCGTTCCGAAGAAAAATCTTTCTCTGTTTGTGGCGAGCAACGAATTGGCATTCCACCGCAGCACGATGCCTCTTCCGTGGTATGCTCTCGGGCGCTCCGGTCTCTTCTGTTAGCATGCAGAAGGGTAGTGGGCTCGGACTTGGTCATCGCAGCGCTCGCTTCCTATCGCGAGTATATCATCGCTTCGCGTGGAAGAAGTGTAGATGGATCGAAATTTTTCGACGCCCCGCCTAGCCTAGGTTCCTTTCTGGTCCTTGATTCATCACGGGTAGCATCACGTTCCGCAAATCCTCAATCGAATGGAAGAGCGTGCCCTCGCACATGGAGTGTACAGCGTATGCACCGAGGAGATACCCAGAAGAAGCCCATGATATCAGGGTACAGCTCGGGTCAAGAGGCACGAAGAAGGGCATCGAGGGGAATCTGCTGTACGCTTCAAGCGCTTCTACCGAGCGATGAAGCAAGCGTTCGTGCGCGACAGAGTCACGCTCGGAGGAGTTGGTATGGTAGCCATGTTGGAACACCTGACCACGATCAGGTGTCATCGCTGCGAAAAGCATACTCAGGCTGTATACAAAAAGATGGAAATGACAAGTAAAGCATAGCCTGCAACTACTGCCTGTGCATGCAATGTGTCGACACCGGCCCAAAGCGGCGAAATCGGGATTTAATTGCTGCCATGGAAATCATTCGGATGATGACAGCTGAGCTGGCGATAAAAGNCAGACCAGCNCATCCAAAGCCGCGGGTAGGAGAGACAAAGGAAGCAGTCGCAGAACAAATCCGCAAGGGCTTGTACTGATGGCAGCGAAAACAGACCCAGGCATTCGCGTGTACGCCCGAGTTAGAGGATACGTTCCATTCTATACTGATACGGGTGTAGAACGCACGAGCGCGTGCGACTACTGCCCGTGAATAGAGCATAGCAGGGCGCGCGCAGGCACCANAGCGTGTGCTCGGGAACTTTATGGTCAGTGGCTTGGCGGTCTCGCGGAGCAGGAAAGCCTCCATGGGCTCCTGCTGCCGTGCGCAAGGACCCGCCGATTTCTCTGGGCTTTTCGCCGTCTTGAGAAATGCGCATGCCTGCGCAGCGTAACTGCGTCTGTTGCTACAACAGCCTATCAGTAAACAGGAGGATGATGCATCGTAATCACCAAATCGACTTGGTTTCATTCAGGGAATGATGGTATCGGTGCTTTCGAGTTACACTTTCGACTAGAGAGCGTACCGGAACGAGCGACAGATACAGTGAAGTATCGCCGCGAACTACAAAACCGCCTGTGTATAGCGACGGCATTCAACAGTTTTTTT
>JGI24721J44947_10006781_pt1 | contig 15319 bp, 15 predicted proteins | sample YelNatPaOPGAMG01_FD_44947 | JGI IMG/M metagenome (IMG submission 44947)
TCCACCCCAATGCCCGATGAACCTGCCCTAGAGGTAGCAGTGCTACCAGTGAAGGGGTGGGCGAGGAGAAAGTCCCTAGATGCAACAAATAAACATGAACTAATAAGAATGAGCATCTAGGGACAAACGGTCGGTAGACTACGTATATCCATCTAACATCCCCGATAAAGCTAGACTTCGGGGCGTTTTATATGAAAGATGACTAAGGCAAGGGTCTTCAATTATAACCGAAGAAGCCTCGCAACACCGACACAAGGAGCTAGCAGATGGCACTAAGGAAGCCTTATGCTAGTAGATGAAGAGCCATCTCGTAGGCCTCTACAAGTGCCGCCGCGATGAGTACTATAAGTGAGATCCCGAGTGATACTGCGTACGTCTTCACATGGTTTTCTGGTATGTCCTTCTTAGTCGCTAGGTAGTAGGTTGCTACACACCCCTCTACGAAGGCTATGCTGTAGGCTAGTAACTCTAGGTAGGTGTGCGGCATGTAGATGACCCCCATAGCTACCTCCGCCCACCTCTCCCCGAACTTCGCGGTAGCAACTAACTTCAGCACCCAAGCCGTGAAGGTTAGCGATGCTGGATAGGAGAGAGCGCCGAGGAATGGAGACGCTGAGAGGAGATCTACCCTCAAGTTGTTGAAGAAGATCATAGTTGCTACCCTCAATACGTAGACCCACATGGGCTCGCCTACTACTGGTAGCGTTGCATTGGCTGTGCTAGTCAGGGCCCTGGATACTGTCTCTATTGCGGGCCTTAGGGGAGGCGGTACCTCTAGGTGGAGTACATACACTATGTAACCAGCTGAGGCGAGAGCTACCAGAAGCCATGCTAGGAGGTGCTTAGCGAGGTGCTTCAAACTCCTCTACCGCTAGGACTAGCTACTCAGCTAGGTAATAAGTACCTCTAGCTCAAACCGTTCATGAGGGTGCTTATATTGCTTATAGGAGAAAGANCTCGGGGGTACCTTGTCCTCATCGAAGGAAAGGGTTGAGGCCCTCCTAAGGAGGGCTGAGGAGCTTGTCGAGGATGCTAAGAAAACNGACTACGTGATGCCTGCGATCCTCCCGTTCGTACCGGCTATACTGCTCTTTGTAGGTGCCTTGATGCTGGCNATGGGAGTGCTAGCAGCTCTAGTAACCCGGGGAGCACGCGGGTTCGGGTTGGCTGTGCCGGGGATTATAGTGATGGTGGTAGCGATAGCCCTGAACTTCTATGTTGTATATCTATGGATTAAGAGGAGGAACGAGCACTTCAGGAGGGCCCTCCTCTTCTTCGAGGTAGTCACTGAGGTAACCGAGCTTCTGGGATTCAGGAAGGCCTCCCTAATTAGGTCGAGGCTCAATGAGCTCAGGGAAGTGAGCTCTAGGGTGAGGAGCGCTGTAGCTAACACGATCCTGATAATCGTCCCACTATACATCTACTACGTATACCACTTCCTGAACAAGGACCTCTCTAAGCACTCCGAGAGGGAGAAGCTACTGCTTGCCGAACTCGTGGATGAGATTAGGGAAAGGATACCGACGTTTATTAGGAGGGTGGAGGAGTTCGACACTGTCCCGGAGAGAAGCACGTTCCTCTACCTCATACTTACTGTAGTCACCGCGGGGATATTCATCCTCTACTGGGTCTACACAGTAACGAAAGACCCTAACAACCACTTCGAAAGTCACGGGATATTGGAGAGGGAGGTAGTTACTGCTTTAAGGGAGATATCGTCGAAGGCCTGAGGTAGCTGCTTTTTCTGTTGATGTCTTAGTGTGGGTGCTTCTGAAGCACTAAATCTACGTACTTCAGCCCGCTCCCAGTATTAAATACAACTACAGTCTCATCTCTATCAACTAAACCATCCACAGCGAGCTTCTTGACCGCTGCGTACGCAGCTGCTCCCTCAGGACACGCGAAGATCCCTTCTTTAACTGCTATCTCCTTCATGGAGGCCACTATCTCATCCTCACTCACGGCAACAGCAGTACCACCACTCTCACGGATAGCCTTAAGCAGCTCGACATCTGCGAATGGTTTAGGCACTCTTATACCGGAGGCCGCGGTCGAGCATCCGCTGTAGAACTCTATGTGATTGAGACCTTTCTCAACAGCATCAACTATAGGTCTGCAACCCTCTGACTGAGCGACCACCATCCGAGGGATCTTCTCAACCCAGCCCAGCTCTATGAGCTCCTTAAAGCCCTTCCACATCCCTATTATCCCCTCACCCCCGCCCGTTGGGAAGACTATGACATCAGGCGATTTCCAGCCCAACTGCTCGGCCACCTCATAGCCCATAGTCTTAGTGCCCTCAGCCCTGTAGGGGACCTTCATGGTCGATATATCGAACCACCCGTACCTTGAGGCTCCCTCCGAGACGACCCTACCAGCATCACTTATCAGCCCATCGACCAGTATGAGGTCGACTCCACGGACAGCCACCTCAGCGTATATAGTCCTAGGAGTATCAGCAGGCATAGCTACATGCACTTCTAAACCAGCCCTAACACCGTAAGCAGCTAGAGCCGCACCAGCATTACCTGCCGTCGGCATTGCGATTGACCTCACCCCCAGCTCTTTCAAGGCTGTAACCGTGGCCGAGATTGGCCTATCTTTAAACGACCCGGTCGGGTTCCTACCCTCATCCTTTATGAAGAGGTTCTTGAGCCCGACAACCTCCCCCAACCTCCCCATCCTCAGCAACGGCGTGTAACCCTCACCAAGCGAAATAATGTGACCCTCATTAAACACTGGCAAGAGCTCCACATACCTCCACATAGTACTGCCCCTCCCCTCAAATGCTCGCCTATCGACCCTATCCTTAGCGAGCTCAATATCGTAAACCGCTAGAAGGGGGCCTCCACAGGACCTACACGTCCTATGAGGAACCTTAGGCTCGTGAAGTAAGCCACACCTAGCACATCTATATCCAACTAAATAGCTCACGTAGTTCACCGCTGAGCCTTAAACTTGAGGCATATATTTTCATCAAATTTATATCGAGTTACATTCCTTTTGACTAGCGTTAGCCATATTTACCCTAAACTGTCACTCGCAATAAGAACGGTCTTAAACGTAATAAGAATGAGAATGATAGGTTGATAAAAAGATCTGCAGGCTTGATCCTCTCGCTCGAGGGTGTCTGAATAAGCTCTTCTCGCTCTGAAGGACAGGTACTCTCGCTCTAGAGGAATGCCGCATACATTTTAAATACTATATGGCATCTCCCAGCTGTGGTTTTGTGCTACTCCTGGTCGCGGGTTGTTAAAGAAAGTTCTAACTCTAAAAGTATTTATTGGTTCTTAAGTATAAATAAGTTGTGGGTATCTCCTATGACTGTCAAGGAAGTTGTGGGCCTAATATTGACGATGATTTCTGTTGCTGTGATTATAGCCGGCTTCGTTGTAGGTGGTGGGAAGGTCTCCGGCGACATATCTCTGCCTGTCGCGCTTACGGGGTTCGTAGTTATCTTGATAGGTCCTTGGCTCTGGCTTGGCGAGGTGCCGGTAGCGATAAGGAAGTTCGTTGAGGCTAGGACTGGGAGGAAACTAACCGGAGGTGAGAAAAAATGACCCCCATAATAATACTAGTCGTGGTCCTAGCGATATACGGAGTCGCCTATATATTCTACGGTAAGAGGCTCCTAGAGCAGAGGATCGTGAAGGCAGATGCGTCCAGACCTACACCAGCAATAGAGAAATTCGACGGTGTCGACTATGTGCCGGCTAACAAGTACGTACTGTACGGACACCACTTCGCCTCGATAGCCGGTGCCGGCCCCATAACGGGCCCCGCGCTAGCTCTCTCATGGGGTTGGTTCCTGCCGCTAGTGTGGGTCCTCTTCGGGAACATCTTCATCGGGGCCGTCCACGACTACCTATCCCTAATGGCGAGTGTCAGGCATGGAGGTGTATCTATAGGTACTATATCAGAGTCCGTAATGGGTAGGAGGGCTAGGTACATCTTCCTAGCGTACATATGGTTCGCCCTAGTGCTTGTCCTCGCGGCTTTCCTGAGTGTTGCGAGCTCGACCTTTGTGGGCGTCCCCTCAGCTGCCGTGGTAGCCCTTCTGTACATGCCGCTAGCACTACTGTTCGGCTTACTGGTCTACAGGGTCGGCCTCTCGGTGAAGGCTGCGACACCCCTCTGCCTAGTAATACTTCTCGGGATAATAGTGTTCAGCCTGAACTCAGGTATTGTACTGCCGTACGAGCAGTGGGTGCTGGTGCTATCCCTCTACAGTATCATGGCTGCTGCCCTCCCAGTCTGGTACCTTCTACAGCCTAGAGACTACCTGAACGCCTATTTGCTCTGGGCCTTCGTGGCCCTAGCGGTAATAGCACCACTCTTCGTAGCTACTTTACCATTAACGGGTCCCTGGATCACTTCGTTCATCGCTAAGGGATCCGTCATTGGCGCGGTAAGCGGTACAGCCCCAGCTAACTGGGACATAGCCTGGTTCTGGCCTACTGTACCCCTTACGATAGCATGTGGAGCACTATCAGGGTTCCACTCCTTGGTATCGTCCGGTACCTCCTCGAAGCAGCTGGCGAACGAGCTGGACGGGTTGCTCGTCGGCTACGGGGGGATGCTGACCGAGGGAGCTGTATCGTCCCTAGCGGTTATACTGCCAGCAGCGTTCGTATGGGACTTCTCCCAGTTCGCAGCTAACGTAGGTATATCAGCCGACCTCCTCCTGAAGGCGGGCCTCAACATAACGGCTACCCCAAGCATCATTAAGATCTCTGGCACCGCGAGGTTCTACACCAGTTACGGCCTGATGCAGGCAGTAGCTTGGTCTAAGATATTTGGTGTAGGGTCCTTCGTAGACCTCTACAAAGGGTTCTACACCTTCGCAGCGTGGTGCCTCGCCGCCTTCGTATTGACGACCTTGGACACAGCGAACAGACTAGCAAGATTTGCCTGGTCGGAGATGTTCGACTGGGTCAGCCCCGGGCTGAGGAAGATCCTAGCGAACAGATGGTTCGCTTCGGTGGTAAGCATACTCATCGGCGCAGTAATGGCATACCCGAGGATACCTGATCCGCTAGACCCTAAGAAGACGATATATGCCTACCAGATAGTGTGGCCAGCGTTTTCAGGTACAAACCAGCTATTGGCAGCTCTAGCACTCATGACGGCGGCGCTGTGGGTTTATGCTGTAGTGAAAGTGCGTGGGGCCGTAAGCTACCTGATCATGGTCCCAGCTCTATTCCTCTGGGTCACAGTAACGGGGGCCCTCATCGTGTGGCTAGTGTATATAGTCCCTTACCTGCCGACGATCTACATAGTCACAGCCGGTGTCGTAGTACTTATTAGCGTAGTGCTGGACTTCCTGCTACTGTGGTTGTTCGTTAGAGGGTTGATGTCGGCGAGGTACTCGTCATAGATCAACACTTTTTACTTTCGGAACCCTTATTTATGCTAGAGGTGTGTCAGTGCTCCGGAGACTCAAGAAGGTCCTGAAGGAGATCGCCCTCGTCTTCAGGGGCTTCTGGAGGGGGGTTCTAGAGAGTAGTGTGAGCATTCTTGAGGTAGAGTACTTGGAGCTAGAGTACGCTTTTCTGACAGCCCTCTTCGGGCCCCTCATAGGTGTGAGGACGGTACCTCTCCTAACGTCGCTAGAGCTAATTGAGTGTGCCGGGGACGAAGTCAGGATCCTGCTATCGAGGGGCTTTAGAGGGGAGGACGTCCTAGCGGACTTAGTGAGCGTCCTCGGGGGTGGTTAGGGGGCTTGATAGATAGGCTCTTCTCCTCCATTAGGGGGAGGCCACATGTAGTGTTCGTTCTCGGCAAGGGGGGCGTCGGAAAGACGACGCTATCCATGCTCACAGGTATATCCCTCTCGAAATATAGGAAGGTCCTACTCGTCAGTCTAGACCCAGCGAAGCACCTAGCTAAGTACGTGGGATCCGAGATAGTGGAGGGTGTGGTCGCTGCCGGTGAGAACCTGGTTATCAGGCAGGTAGACCTCGAGTCTGAGATAAGGAAGTACACAGAGAGATATGCTCAGTGGATCAACGATCTAATGCCCTCCCTCAAGGTATTCAACATAGAAAGCGCTGCCGACGTGGTTAGGTATTCCCCGGGTGTCGAGGAGGAGGTATTCCTTAACGTAATCAGAGATCTCTACAGCGTCAGCCAGTACGACTTCGTGATAATCGATACACCACCGACGGGCGTCTCACTGAGGACACTGTACCTACCGGCTGTCTACGGCGTCTGGGTAGATAAGCTCGTGGAGGTAAGGGAGAAGATAGTCTCGATGAGGTACTCCATCGCGAGAACCCTTGGTAAGGAACGCGAGATGAGGGATAGGGTCCTCGAGAGGCTTTATGAACTGAGGGACTCCTATAGAGACCTCTACAGCAGGCTCAGAGACCCTGAGCACACTTCGTACGTAGTTGTCGCGACCCCGGAGCCTCTCCCAGTCTACGAGCTCAGGGAGTCCGTTAGGTTCATCCAGGAGAAGCTGGGATCCTCCCCCAGAGCCCTCGTCCTCAATAGGTACTTACCGAAAGATACTGCTCGAGAGCTGGGGGTTCTAGATTCCCAGGAGCAGTTCGTGGAGGAGTTGAGGAGGCTAGGCTTTCCACTACTCATAGTTGAGTACCTCGGTAGACCTACCTCAAGTATGCATGACGTGTGTAGGCTCTTAGAGAGAGTGAGGGCTGCCTAGCATGTTCATACCCTTGGACTACCTAGTAGTTATCGTTATATCCGCTCTAGCCGTAGCGTCAGCTTTCTGGTTCTTCAGAAAGCGAAAGGAGCTGATAGTCTTCCTTAGGGACGTAACCGAAACCCTCGAAAAGCACTTCAAGCCCTTAGACAAGTCCTATGTCTGGCTCGGCTACCTAGTGGGCTACAGGGCAAAGTTCGACCTCCCAGGTAATCACAAGGCCTTCATCCTCCTGACGACTGTCCCGAGGCACTCCCTCTTCTACCTACCTATAGCGAAGATACTGAACCGCAAGGATAGGATCGAAGTAGCGGTTGTACCGTACGATAGGTTCGTAGTTGGGGAGCTACATGTCCACAGGAGGAGGTCCTGGACGGCTGAGGTCGTGGCAAAGAAGGGTGTTGCTGAGAGGGAACACGAGTTCGGTGTTAGAGAGTTCAGGGCCGGTGAGTACAGCTACGTTGCCTACTACAGGGACGAAAAGGTGCTCGACGCTGTGGAGCACTTAATGAAGGACACGGAGCTCCCCATACTATACGTCTCCACGGATCCACGCGGGAACATCGTCACAGCGTCCTGTGAGATAACCCTTGACAACCTAAAGAAGTTCCTAGAGTTCCACCGAGAGCTTGTGAGAGCTGTGTCAAGACCTAAAGCGTCTACGTAGCGAGATCCTCTTACAGAGCTGAAAGCCCTACCTTTTAGGGCGGGGAGGAGCTTAGTGCTAGTCCTCTAGGGTGGCTCTCTTGAATGCCCTCACAGCGAGACCTAGAGCTGCGGTAGTGAACCCCAGAAGTATTGCTAGGTCTGAGTATGGGTTCATGTAGTCGAAGCCCACAGTCGAGCCTACCAGCCAGTACCTTACTGAGTGGACCGCGTAGGTAAGGGGGTTGAACATCGTTATAGTCTTCATCCAGTCCGGCATGGTCGTTACTGGGTAGAACACCCCGCTCATGAAGACCAGGGGCATCGTCAGTAGGTTAACGACCATCTGGAACCCCTCCATACTGCTGAACTTCAGTGATAGTACCACTCCGAGCGATGTGAACCCTAGCGACGCTATGAAGACGTAGGCTAACGCTAGGGGTATGCTCGCGAGGTTCAGCTCGCTTGTCAGTATAATGCTGAGCAGAACTATAACTGCGGACTGGAGGGTAGTCACAATGCTGTCCCCCACTATCCTGCCAAGGATGACTACCCCGCGTGGTGCTGGAGCTACCAAGGTCTCTTTGAGGAAGCCGAACTGTTTATCCCATATAACGCTTATACCTGAGATGAAGCTACCCATGAACGCCGTCATCACCACTATACCCGTGACCATGAACGCTACGTAGTCAACACCCCCAAATACCTGCCTGAAGTAACTGTCGATGGCGTTCCTAATAGCGTCAGCTACTCCAGGTATACTCGGCATCCCAGGTATGTTAGGTACGTTCCTGGTGCTGAAGATCCCGCCCCAGCCCAGCCCAAGGAACACCATCCATATTAACGGGTTGAGCACCGTCATTATGACTCTGGACCTAGCATTCCACCACCTCTTCAGCTGTCTGTATAGCATGGCCAGCAACGCGTTAAGTGATGGACTCATTCCTTCACCACCTCCTCCTCGGCGGTGTGCGGTTAGCCTGAGACTCACCTGAGTCCCTTAGCTCGCGCCCGGTGAGGTGTAGGAACACTTCGTTGAGTGTCGGTCTTCTATAGCTGACTTCGGCTATCCTGAGCCCACGCGCCTCTGCTACCCTGAAGACCTCGGGTAGTGCCCTGCTAGCATTGCCCACTACGAGCTCCACCTTGCCGTTCCCGAGGGATTTGCATTCCTCAGCGAAGTCGAAGAAGCTACACACATCCTCCTCGCTGTTGTTCACTGTAACGTAGACTACGTCATGGCCGAGCATGGACTTCAGCTCGTCCGCAGTACCCATGGCTAGGATCTTACCTCTATCCATTACTGCGACCTTATCAGCCAGCTCCTCCGCCTCGTCCATGTAGTGGGTCGTCATGAGGATGGTCATGTCGTAGCTCTTCCTCAGGAACCTTATGTAGTCCCATATCCTAGCCCTAGACTGTGGGTCGAGGCCTATAGTCGGCTCATCCAGTATGAGTACCTCCGGTTCGTGTAGGAGGCTTCTAGCTATCTCAAGCCTGCGCCTCATACCGCCACTGTAGTACATTACCTTCTTGTGAGCAGCGTCCTTGAGCTCGACCAGGTCGAGGAGCTTCACTATCTTCTCGTGGAGCTCGCTCCCGCGGAGTCCGTAGAGCCTGCCATGTATGTACATGTTGTCGTAACCCGTCAGCTGGTTATCGAGGCTCGGGTCCTGAAAGACTATCCCAATCTTCTTCCTTACCTGATCTGGGTACCTGACGACATCGTACCCGGCAACCGTCACCCTACCGCTCGTCGGCCTAAGCAGTGTCGATATGATGTGTATAGTGGTCGTCTTCCCGGCACCGTTCGGACCTAGAAGTGCGAAGACCTCACTCTTCCTGATCCTGAAGCTAATCCCGTTCACGGCCACTACATCCCCGAACCTCTTAACGAGATCCTCTACCACGACGGTCTCACCCACCGTGTTACACCCCCAAACCACGAGTCTCATCTAAAAACGAGGAGACAGCCCTCCTGAGCCTATCGAGGTCGCTATCGCTTAGCCTATCAATGTTCCTGAAGATAGCTCTGAGCCTCACTATCAGCTCAGAAAGCCCGCAGTATTTTACCCTGCGGAGCCTTCTCTCGAAGGACTCCACATCCTCTCTACGCTTCTCCAGAAACTCCCTACCCTGTTGGGTGATCTCGTAGACGACTACTCTCCTACCGCTGCTCCCAGACTCGCTCGACGCTACAAGCCCCATCCCAAGCATCTCCCTTAAGATCGGGTACAGCATCCCGGGGCTGAGCCTAAAGCCTAGATCCTCCTCAAGCCTCTTCATTATGGCGTAGCCGTGCATAGGCTCCCGGCTGAGCAGGTCCAGGACCTTCAACCAGATGTAGCTACGCATTCTCCCCCAAGGTGCTACTTTCCCTCGTGTACTATTTCTCGTAATATATCACCTGATACATTACTAGATATATCAGTGAACTTATAAGCTTTTGCCTAACGCCTTCCTTGAGGTAGGTCTTAGAAGACTTAGTGGTTGAGTTCTCCTAGCACTGAGGGGCGGGGCCCCCAACTGCAGCAACCCAGAAAGCTAAAAATGGAGGGTTGAAGCGCCTAAGAGCGAGGGGTCCTATGCCTCCTGGTACTGGTGTGTTACGACCTCATAGTTCTCTAGATGGGCATGTGCGGGGATCCTCTCATGGGGCCATGCCTTAACGTTTACGAGCTTGCTGTAGGCCCCGATATATACGTCGTCCCCTATGTAGCTGTTGATCAGGGTTGCCCCTTTCTCGATGTGTACATGCCGACCTATGATAGAGTTCACTATCCTAACCTCCTCCTCTACGTAGCTCCTATCCATTATAGCTGACCCCGATATGTGGCTTCTAGGCCCTATAACGCAGTAGTTGTCTATGGACGAGTCCTCGATGGTCGTGCCACTGCCTATGAGGGTGTGCCTACCCATCAGCACCGACCCGGAGAACCTTATGAGGCCCCTCTCAGCTTTCTCCACTATCTCCATGTGAAGAGATACTGACTTAGCTGACTTCCCCTGAAGGAAGACCCCCGGTAGCTTCTCCACAGCCTCAAGTACCTGAGGATCCCGCGTGTAGAGCAGGAACTTCATTGCCTCGAGGTACCTCTCCGGCGTACCTATGTCGAACCAATACCCTTCCCTCATCACGTATCCGTAGACTCTGTACCCGCTCTCTATGAGCTTGGGGATTACGTGCTGGCCGAAGTCGGTCCTACCAGCTCTCAGAAGTTCCCGGCCAGTGTCGGAGCCGAAGAACCTCTCAAGTGCTGAGGGCTCTATAATGTACATACCCGTATTAATGAGCCTGCTGGGCGCTTCCTCAGGTCTCGGCTTCTCAACGAACTTGGAGATCCTCTCACCATCCAACACAGCGACGCCGAACCCCGTGACGTCCTCAACCTCCTTCAGCACTATCGTCATGTCAGCTCCCCGACTTCTGTGGAAGTCGAACACCTTACCCAGATCCAGCTTGAACAGGTTGTCGCACTGCACAACAGCGAAGGGCTCCTCTATGCCATAGTACTCCACGAGTATCTTCACGGCCTCGGCGTTACCGGAGGTCTCGTACCTAGGCATGTACCTCAGCCTGACGTCATGGTCTATGAAGGGGTACTTAACCCTAACCCAGTAACCTTCCCTGAAGTAGTCGTAGACGGACCTGTAGTTGTGGTACCCCCTGACCCCTAAGTAGACCTCCTCGAAGCCGTTAACCGCTAGCTCCAGGATTATGAACTCGAGGATGGGTCTGTTGAGGATGCGTACAAGCGCTTTGGAGGTCCCGACGGTGATGGGCCTCAGCCTGACAGCCTCACCACCAACAGGTATTAAGGCGGCTCGCGGTTTAGTTACAACAATACATCCCACCCAACATAAACTACCTACCGCGGTTTTATATCCTATCAGAGAACTCGAGCAGTGGTCTCGGAGAGTGGATTAAGATGGCACCATCTCTATACGCCCCCAACCGAGTTAAGAGGGTGTGGATCCTCACCTTCGAGTTCAGCAGCATCGTGAAGGTTGGTGGACTAGGTGAGGCAGTGTCCATCATAGCTCACGAGCTCTCTAAGAGAGGTCTTGAGGCAACAGTTATCATGCCCTCTCACGGGGCGCGCCCGCAGGGCTTCAAAGAGGTTGGCACTAGCTGTAGCGGGGTCAGATACGGTGCTGACGGGCGAGAGTACAGCTACGACCTCACCCTAATCGAGGGCTACGTAGGGGGCGTCAAGGTCGTTCTCATCGGGGGTAAGCCGGGTGGTCCCCAGCAACCCGTAGATGTTTGGCCCCCGTACAGCTACATCGAGGAGAAAGCATGCCTCCTAGCTAGGGCCGTTAGGTGCCTCGCCCAGAAGTACGGGTACCCCGACTTAGTCCACGCGAATGATTGGCACGCGGCTCTAGCTGCCTCAGTACTTAAGGTAGATGCGGAGCAGCATGGATATGCCTTACCCGTACTCTACCAGATCCATCTGCGAGGTTCACCCTCCTATCCCTGGCACTACGGGTCAGAGCATTGGTGCGGTCTTCCAAACTCCCAGCAAAGGGTTTGGGCCGTTACAAGGCACGTGCTTGAGGGAACGCAGAGCCTATGGGATAGTTGCTGGGGGAACATAGAGTGCTTCGCTGTGAAGACAGCAGACGCCGTGGCCACGGTAAGTAGGTCTGAGCTGGAGCTCCTCGCGAGGGACTACGGGGAGTTCATCAGAGGGAAAGCGTGCTATTCCTACAACTCCACCTCGTGGAGCTTGAAGGAGGTGGAGGACATAGCACTTAGACTCTTCAACACATGTAGGCGGGACGAAATTAGGTGGAGGGTTTTAGGCGAGGTATTGAGGAGCTCGCCGAGCTGGGGTCATGTAGAGCTAGGAGATGGTGAAGTGTTGGTGGTGGCGTCAGGTAGGCTAACACCTCAGAAGGGATTCGACGTGCTACTGCAGGCGGCTGCGTACCTACCTTCCTCCACAAAGGTAGTAATCCTCGGGCGTAGAGTCGGGGACGAAGGGTACGAGTCCTATCTGAGGAACCTGCTTAACTACTCGTGGGGTAGATCTGCTGTTGTCTATGGGGACATAGACCAGAGGCTCTACAAGCTACTTGTCTACGCCTCGCACGTATACGCCCTTCCTTCAAGGTACGAGCCGTTCGGTATCTCAGCCGTAGAGGCACTCGCTGTGGGGACGCCTGTAGTAGTGTCGGACTTAGGTGGTCTGAGGGAGTATGTAGGCGATCTGAGACTCACCCCTCTAGGAGTAGGTCTAAGAGTACCGCCGAATAACGTGCATGAGCTTGCTGTAGCTATCCAGAGCCTAGGGTACTTGATGCGCTACAGTGAGTCCGGTAGAGGCTTAGACATGGTAGCTCTAGGGGACCTCAAAGGTATTGCCCTGAGAGAGCCGAAGTTCGGTGAGAAGCTTAGGAGCATTGCTACTGCTTACGTGGACATGTTCTTCAGGCCTGAGCACACGGTAAACAGCGTCCTAGCATGCTACGAGCTAGCTAGGCAGATGGCCTACTATAGAGCGCTTACCTGCTGACTAGGTTGATGCTTGTTGCTGGGCGGTTTTAATAGCTCCGGCTCCCAGTAGCGGCGGGATGGTGTCCGCGGTGAGGGATATCGTGCTGTTTTTTGAGGTTCACCAGCCCTACAGGCTTGACAGGAGGATGCTTGAGAAGCTCATGAGCTCAGCTCTGAGGGGGTCGCTAGAGCCTAAGCACCTTGAAGACGTTATATTCGATCAGGGACTCAACAGGCTCGTTATCGAGAGGGCAGCCAACAAGTGCTATATACCGGCCTTGAGGATAATACTCGAAAACGTAAAGAGCTTTATGAATAGTGATAAGGTGTTCACGGTCTCCTTCGGGATATCCGGAGTCTTCATTGAGCAGGCCTCGAAGTGGGCACCTAAAGTAGTTGAGCTATTCCAAGAGCTGGTGGCCACCGGCTACATCGAGTTAGTGGCTCAAACTTACTACCATAGCATAGCCCCCCTAATACCTGAGTACCGAGAACTCAGGGAGCAGATAGGTGAGCACGTCAAGCTATTGCGCGAGATCTTCGGGGTTACCCCCTCAGCTGTTGAGTGCACTGAGTTCATGTACAATAACGACGTCGCGTGCCAGCTCTACGCCGGTGGATTCAAGGTCATACTGACAGAGGGCGTTGACAGGGTTCTAGGCTGGCGGAGCCCTAACTTCGTTTACCGGGGCTACTCGTGTGATATCAGGGTGCTGACGAGGAACTACAGGCTGAGTGATGACGTAGGCTTCAGGTTCAGTAACATCTTGTGGGATCAGTACCCGCTGACGGCAGGTAAGTACGCGTCGTGGCTAGCTGCCACGCCGGGAGACGTAATCCTCCTAGCGATGGACTTCGAGACCTTCGGGGAGCACCACTGGCCTGAGACAGGTATACACGAGTTCCTACGGTGGTTACCTAGGGAGGTCCTAAAGTACGAACACTTGAGGTTCTCGACACCATCAAGGGCCGCATTCGAGCACCCGGCAGTAGATGTGTACGATGTACCTCCCTGGGCAACCATAAGCTGGGCCGATGAGAGGGATGCGAGCCCATGGCTCGGTAACTCCCTACAGAAGTCAGCCTTCAACATTCTACTCGAGCTGAAGAAACATATCGACGCCCTAGAAGACCCGGATCTCGTAAGGCTCTGGAAGCTCCTAACAATAAGCGACCACTTCTACTACATGGCGACGAAGTTCGGGTCCTTCGAGGAAGTTCACAAGTACTTCAGCCCATACAAGAACGCAGTAGACGCCTACACCCTGTTCATCCAGGCACTCTCAGTACTCTCCTACATAACAGCAGAGAGAGCCAGCAAAACAGCTAAAGACCGCCGGAACCACCGGCAGCTAGCTGAGTAGGCCCCACTCAGCCCCTAGCGACTGCTTTGAGTTTCATATAAGTTCATAAAGTTCCACGCGAGTCGATGCCGCTAAAACTTAAGAACCGTGTTCTTTTGTGATGAATTAGGTGCTCGATATGTGGGGTCTCCGGGGTGGCCCCGAACGCCCCCAAGCCCGATGAAGCCCCAAGGAGCGATGCGGGGAATAAGATGAGGCGATGACTATGAAACAACACGAATCTATATATAGCTAAATCCCAGCAACATCCATCAGGTCCTGACTCTTTCCCCATCCAAAGGTGCGGGGCCTTCAACTATAAGAACATCGATGTGTCAGTAGCGAGATAGTGCTAATATGTTTCTAAAGCTTGCGAGACCATAGTAGTGGGGGTAGCGGAATCGGTGTACGTCTACGCTGACGCGAGTAGGTTTGTAGGCCGTAGTAGGGCCGGGTTCGCAGTGTTATGGGCTCCGTCTCTCCTACTTAGAGTTGGTAGGGGGTCAGGTTCGGAGCTTATGATCTCGGACTGCTCCCTCACAACCTTCTTTAGCAGACAGAGCCTTATCCGGGTACTCTCCTCGCTGGTTTTGCCTAGTGGGGCTGTGAGGTTAGTAAGTGAGGCGCCAGTGGAAGCACTGGAGTTGGAGCCGTCTGACTGCTCTGCGGAAGGGCTTGAGAGCTCTGCTAGGGCTTTCCTAGAGCTATTCGGTAGGCTTGCCGAATCCGAGGTCAGGCTTCCCGGGGTTGCTAGGCAAGCACTCTCACACATTTTATCCCCAACGAGGCTGGTCCTAGGCGATATTCGAGTACTTGGGGAGGGTGTCGGTAGTAGGATAGTCTCGTCTATGGCCGCAGATATAGTCTCTAGAGTCGCGGAGTTCCTTCGCAGTGGGGATGCTAGCATTGCTAGGGTCCTCTACGTGATTGACACGAAGAAACCTGAGGCCTTTGCCGTACTCGGAGATAGGCTGGTGAAGAATCCGGTAATCAGCTCCGAACTTTCTAGAGACCGTGAAGCCATGCACAGGGTACTTGCTCTATTCAGGTCTTGAAGTAGAGCCAGCAAGCTACTCTATGGTTTTTACCTAGGTCTACGAGGGGAGGTTCCTCAGCCCTACATATGTCCTTAGCGTAAGGGCACCTCGGGTGGAATCTACA
>JGI24721J44947_10006797_pt1 | contig 15302 bp, 22 predicted proteins | sample YelNatPaOPGAMG01_FD_44947 | JGI IMG/M metagenome (IMG submission 44947)
GGGTAGTGCAAGAGATGCAAATTGGCATACCGATGGAACAGGCTTTGGATAATTTAATGCGCCGGGTTCCCAGTGATGATCTGGATTTAATTATTGCGGCAATAAATGTTCAAAGAGAAGTGGGTGGAAATTTAGCAGATTCTAGATACCATTTCTCACACCATACGAGAACGGGTAAGAATTAAAGGTGAAATTCGGGTATTAACTTCCCAGGTAGTGTATTCAGGGCGTTTCCTTTCGTTGATGCCTTTTGTCATAGCGGTAATCCTGTGGTTGATTAATCGCCCTTATATGATGCAATTTTTCAATCCCGAAACAAGGATTATTGGTATCACCATGTTGGTCATTGGTGGATTGATGATTATCGCGGGATATTTCGTAATGAATAAGATAGCATCTATTGAAGTTTAATTTTATGGTAGGAGCAGGAGGCTCACCATGACTATGATAATAATAATTCTCGTCGTATTGGTCATTATTGGTGCGGTAATATTGACCATCATCGGTTTGCGTGAAGCGAATCGGGAAGATCCTTTACAAAAAAGGTTAGCCGAAGTAGCCGATCGGGGGGATGTTAAATCGCTTGAAGAAATTGAACTTTCACAACCTTTTGCAGAACGGGTGATTTTCCCTCTCGCTCGGAAATTAGGAGAGCTCGCAACACGATTTACCCCACAATCCGCCTTGCAAGGCACAGCCCATAAATTAGAGTTAGCAGGAAGCCCGCGCGGGATAGATCCAACTATTTTCTGGGCTTCTCGTTTTATTGTGGCNTTAATGGCTGGCGGAATTATCATGTTTCTATTTACCATCGGACTTAAGGATTGGAGTTGGGGAAGGAAGTTTTTAGTCATNGCAATNTTCACCNTTTTAGGCTTTTATATTCCAGAGTTGTTATTGACAAGCCGAATTCAACGTCGCCAGCATGAAGTTCGAAAAGCGATGCCNGATGCATTGGATTTATTNACCATTTGCGTTGAGGCGGGTTTGGGTTTTGATGCCGCAATGGCTAAAGTAGCTGAGAAATGGGATAACGAGTTNAGCCTGGCATTTGNCCGTGCNTTACGAGAAATGCAGTTAGGAAAATTGCGTCGTGAAGCATTGAAAGACATGGCGGATCGAATTGGTATATCNGAAATGACAAGTTTTGTAGCAGCGGTTATCCAGAGCGAGCAATTGGGGGTGAGCATGGCGAAAGTTTTACGTATCCAATCCGATCAAATGCGAGTCCGCCGCCGTCAACTAGCTGAAGAGGAAGCCCANAAGGCACCAATCAAAATGCTCATTCCACTTGCTTTGTTAATTTTCCCATCCATCTGTATCGTCCTGATGACACCGGCTCTTTTACTTTTGCTCCGATCAGCTCTAAAGGGTATTTTGTTTGGCGGTTAATATGATGGAATATTCTGTAGCAGGAGCATCATCCAGCTACAGCTTTTGGATTTACCGCTCGTTTTGGAAGCTGGTAGACTGGTTGTATCCACCACATTGCGCTGGTTGTGGTAAAGGTGGCATTCGGTGGTGTGCTGATTGCCAAAGTAAAGTTATTGAAATTCACCCCCCATATTGCCTGAAATGTGGCATACCAACCAAAGGGGAAAAAATTTGTATAANTTGTTCNACCAATGAACCATTCTTCGATGCTATTCGGGCGTATGCTTTTTATCAAGAACCCCTTCGTACCGCGTTGCACCGCTTGAAATATCATCGCGATATTGCGTTGGGGGATATTTTTGCATTGCATCTCATAGAACTCTTCCATCATTTAGCATGGGATATTGATTTAATAACAGCAGTGCCTTTAGGGGTTGTTAGGTTCAGAGAACGTGGATATAATCAGGCGTCGCTTTTAGCATATCCATTATCTTTAGCGACCCGAATCCCTTATCACAGTAAAGTGCTAAAACGGGTGCGTGAGACAGATTCGCAAGTAAAGTTGTCCGTGCAGGAACGGCAGGAGAATGTCTTGGATGCGTTCCAGGCAAAGAGTGATTTGGTAGCAGGGAAGAAGGTTTTGGTTGTTGATGATGTGACTACTACAGGATCGACATTAAATGCTTGTGCNAAAGCATTAAAGNTAGCTGGAGCAAACCAGGTTTATGGTTTAACACTGGCTCGAACTATTCATCAAATTAAATAAGGAGGTTTGTATGACGGTACCAGTTGAAGTGATTAGTAGAAACATGGATGTAAGTGAGCGATTGCAAAAATATGTTGATACAAAAGTGGCAAAATTAGATCGGTACCTGCCGGGCATTGAAGAAGCCCGCGTGGATGTTACTTATGAGAAAGCAGCCCGCAGCGCTGCAGACCGACAGATTGCCCAGATAACCGTAAGGGGTAAAGGATTTATCCTCCGCGCCGAGGAAAGAGCAGATGATATCTTTGCTGCATTAGATACCGCTTTGGATAAGATCCAACGCCGTATTGAGAGATATAAAGGAAAACACTATCGCGGTCGTGGAGATGGGCGCAGTGCAGCCGAAGTAATTGCTTCTGCTGTAGAAGAAGAATTGGAATCCGAACAACCGATTATTGCGCGCCGCAAGAAATTCATGTTGGTACCAATGGATGAGATGGAAGCGATTGAACAAATGAATTTATTAGGACACGATAACTTCTTTGTTTTTTATAATATCAAAACGAATGGGATCAATGTCTTATATAAACGGCGCGATGGTAGCTATGGGATTATAGAACCCGAAATCCGATAAAGTTAATTTGAAGGAGCTATCTTTACAGGATAGCTCCTTTATAAGATAAACTTATCCTTAAATATTTTACAAAATGTTGACGTTATACGTCAGGGGGGTTAAACTTGCATCACAAATTTATTAGCGAAGGCATTTATTTATGGAATATGATAAAGAAGCACTTTATCGAATTGCAGAAATATATGTGGATAGTGAGATTGACCAACCAACTATCGAGGATGCGGTTGCAAAAATATTAAAAGCAGTTGGTGAAAACCCGGAGCGTGAAGGGTTATTAAAAACTCCAGAGCGTGTAGCAAGGATGTATGAAGAGCTCTTATCAGGTTATCGCATAGATCCCATTGCATTGGTGAATGGAGCGGTTTTTGAAGCAACGTATGATGAAATGGTGTTGGTTAGGGATATCGAGTTTTACAGCTTGTGTGAACATCATATGTTGCCTTTTATCGGAAGAGCGCATGTCGCCTATCTTCCGCGTGGGCGAATAATTGGCCTCTCGAAGATCCCTCGCATTGTGGATATGTTTGCCCATCGNTTGCAGGTGCAAGAGAAAATGACACGCCAAATCGCTGAGTTTATTGATGAACTGTTACATCCCATTGGGGTGGCAGTGGTGGTGGAAGGTTTACATTTGTGTGCAACGATGCGCGGGGTGAAGAAACACGATGCCCGTATGACAACATCTTCTATGTTGGGTTATTTTCGGAAGAATATCGCCACACGACAGGAATTTTTGGACAATATCTCGCGTGGCACAGCGCCAATGTTTTAATTATCCCGGTAGTCGGATTGGGTACGTTCGATTTCTACACCGACAGACTTGGTAAAGCGCACTGCGCCAGGTTTTTCAACCCGTACTATTACTTTGCTAACGCGTTGATCTTCCAAACACATTTTGGCGATGTCGTTTGCTAATGATTCAACCGTTAGTCGTTTTTGTGTTTCTGCTAACTGTAATGCACGTTTTGAAATGTCACTATAATTAATAGTATCCCCAACATCGTCGCTTTGTGACGCAGGGCGGGTGTCCACAAACATCGTTATCGAAATCACAATTTCTTGTGGAACAGCCCTTTCCCACTGGTTGACGCCGATAATTCCACGTGCAATGAGTTCTTTTATAAAAATTTTATCCATTTGTCACCCGTTTTGTCCCAGGAAAATTGAGTAAATAATAAAGAGAAACCACTCCAATTATAAAATAAAAAAGTTGACTAAGTCGAAAACCAGCGATAATGGTATCTTGGTTNAAGATAAGACCTGAAATCACGAGTTGGGCAGTTGAAACCAAGAAGATAAATAAGGTAGTTAACTGGGCAGGTTTTCGTTCCCCTTTTTTCATAAATANCTTNAGGAGAAGAAGGGTTATCAGGGTCGAGGATAGGATTTGATAGAGCTGTACTGGATGACGGTATTCGCCTTGAAAATACATACCGAATGGAAGGCGGGTTGGAACGCCAATCTGTCCACCCGCAGCCCAGTCTGCCAGGCTGATAAAGATTAAAAATATGGAGAGGGTAATGGATAATGAATCGAAAGTGCTGGCAGGATTTAATTTTAATCGGCGGACATACCACAAGATAACCAGAGCTATGCCAATAATGGCACCCCAGGGGTCGAGAAGGCTTGGGTTTAGCGAAATGATGTTGATAGGTGATTGAAAAAAATATTTTGGATATGTAAATACATAAAATAAACGGCAAAACCGATGCCGAAAATCAAGCTGTAAAAGATGATTTGCTGGATGGGTTCAAAAGCAATCCCTTGTTTTTCGTGTAGTTTTTCGGAGAGAGAAATAGCTATCCACAGCCCAATAATAAGGATGAGCCCTGGAGTTTGAATTGAAATGGGTCCAATATGAAGTATAGGGAACATTGTTTATGGTTTCAGCGCTTGATTAATGCGGATTTGTAACAGTGTTTCGGAGACAGGTCCTCCGTAAATGATATCTTGGATGATACCATTGGCGCCGATAATAAAGGTGGTTGGGAGGGATTGAATTTGATAAGTGCGGGCGACTTTACCGTCCTTGTCTAATAAGATCGGGAGTGTGAGATTGTACTTTTGGATAAAAGCATCCAGAGCGTTCGTAGAATCCTGAGCAGTCAGGTTAATCGTTAATAGAACGAATTTTTGGTTCTGATATTGTTGAAAAAGTTTTTGAAACGTGGGCATTTCATAACGACAGGGAGGACACCAGCTTGCCCAGAAATTCAAAAGGATTACCTTCCCGCGCAAATCACTAAGGCGCACATAATCTCCCTGTATGGATTCTAGTGAAAAATCAGGAGCTTGAAACCCTTTTACGGGTTGAGAATAGTTGTGATATTCAGCAATAGCGCTTTGGGGTAAGCGGGTAATTATTAAAATAAGGAAACCAAATAGTATATAAGTGAATAAAATAAGTTTTCTATGACGGTAGATCAAATTGTCCTTCATTTTATTTGTAGTGTGGTAAGAAAATAACCTGTTTTTCGATTAGAATCTAGAAGCGAAAAGATTTATTACAAAAGAGTGTACCATGAAATTACGAAATAGAATATTATCGTTGTGTCTCGTAATAATGTTAATAGCATGTTCTAACAATGAAAATATCCATTCTTCACCAACACCTCATCAGAGCGAAACCTCAAAATCGCTCAATAATATCCCGCTCGTTCCTACTCTGACTTCAGTAGCAAATCCAACCGTCACTCAAGAAATTGTGATTCCTACTCAAACTATGATGGTAGGGGATGGAGCCTATCCTTCTCCAGCAATAACCGAGACTGGGGAGGCATATCCACAACCGTTAAACAGCGGGAATTCTCAATCCTATCCCCAGCCAAATAACCCTGAGATCCCGCAACCTTATCCTCAGCCATCTATAGCAGGAAATTCACAAACTCAGCCAACCGTCGCACCACCAGTCGGGACGATGCAAGCTACCGCCAGACCACTATCCGGGACGGTGCAAGCTACCGCCGGATCAATCTCTGGGACAGTGCAATCATCGTCCAGTCAACCAACTTTATCAGTTGTCGATGTAAGCCTGCACGCTACCGATCCAACCACGGTTCAGCTCGCATCAGGTGGTTATCAATTAATCGAATTTTTTGCTTTTTGGTGTCCGACTTGCAAAAGTATGGCACCGGTAATGAATTTCTTAGAAAGAAAATATTCTTCAACAATTCGTTTTGTGTTTTTAGATATTGATGATCCAAGGACCGCACAATTCAAACAAGCGTTNGGTTATCAATATCAACCTCATCTCTTTCTTATTGATGGTAATGGAAAAATAGTGAAACAATGGATTGGGGGAGTGAGCCAAGAAGAACTTGAAAACAGTCTAAATTCCATCCAATAAGTCTAAAATATATTAAAAAGCTTGACAAAAATGTTTAATAGGATAAAATACATATACCCCTACCCGTGTGGGGGGGGTAGGAAAAAATGATGAAAAAAGATGTCGTTTTAAAACGTCTAAAAACTATTGAAGGGCATATAAGAGGCATCGAGAACATGGTGGATGAAGGAGCTTATTGTGTCGATGTCATTCGCCAAATTCAAGCGGTCCAGGGAGCCCTGAACAAGATCTCCGCCATGATTTTGGAGGATCATCTCAATACTTGTGTCATTACTGCTATTCGTGGAGAAGACCTTGCTGAACGTGAAAGGGTATTAAAAGAAATATCCGAGTTATTTATTACTGCAACAAAAGTCTAATTTTGGAGGTAGCAAAATGAATACTGTCACTTATCATATACCTAATATTTCTTGTCATCACTGTGTTCATACCATTCAATCAGAATTAACTGAAGTGCCTGGTGTTAAGAGTGTCGAGGCAGATGTGGCTACAAAAACCGCGAAAATTGTTTTCGATGCACCTGCCGATGAAACCGTTATCAAAAAAGTATTAGCCGAAATCAATTATCCTGCAGCAGATTAATCCAATCCCATGACGGATACAAAACAAGTGGTCTTACCGGTAACCGGTATGACCTGTGCCAACTGCGTTGCTACCATTGAGCGCAACCTGAAGAAGGTCAACGGTGTCACTACCGCCAATGTTAATTTATCTTCGGAACGGGCAGTGGTAGAGTTTAACCCGCAATTAACCGATTTGAAGAGCATTATGGCGCGGGTCGAGAAAGCCGGTTATGGCATCGCTACAGGACAAGCTGAGTTTTACTTGAGAGATGCAGGGGATCAAACCGACCTGAATCGTTTAGCCAGCAAGCTCAAGGAGATGGATGGCGTTCTCGATGTCCAGACGAATCTCGTAACGCATCGTGTCGATATCAAATATATTCCAACTTTAATAAATCAGTCCGATCTTCGCACAAGAATTTATAAAAGCGGGTTTTCCTTGCTGGAAACCAAAGTAGAAGATGAAGATGCAGAACAACATGCCCGTCAGCGTGAAATCCAACAACAGTTACATTATTTGATGGTGGGGTTGATATTTACTGTACCCCTATTTATCTTTTCGATGGCTCGGGATTTCAACCTTTTGCCCCATCAGATCGCCCATTCTAGTTGGGCAAATATATTGATGGGTTTGTTGGCGAGCCCGGTTCAATTTTATGTCGGCTGGCAATATTATGTAGGAGCCTATAAAGCAATCCGCAATAGATCTGCTAACATGGATGTTTTAATCGCATTGGGTTCTTCTGCCGCTTATTTTTATAGTATCCCAATCGCTTTAGGAATACTAGAGGGGCATGTTTATTTTGAAACCGCTGCGATGATTATCACATTGATCAAAGTCGGAAAATATCTCGAAGCGCGCGCGAAAGGTCATACAAGTGAAGCAATCAAGAAGCTGGTTTCGTTACGTCCCAAGAACGCTCATGTCCTCCGTGATGGGAACGAAATCGATGTTCCCGTGGATGAAGTGCGTGTAGGTGATATTATCTTTGTCCATCCCGGTGAAAAGATACCCGTAGATGGGATTGTGATTGAAGGGCACTCCACGGTGGATGAGGCTATGCTGACCGGGGAGTCGATGCCAGTAGACAAGGCGATTGGAAGTAATGTATTTGGCGCTACAATCAATAAGATGGGATTTCTAAAAGTGGAAGCGACCAAAGTTGGAAAGGACACTGCACTGGCTCAAATCATCCGGCTAGTGGAAGAAGCGCAAGGCAGCAAGGCGCCTATTCAAAAGATTGCTGATCAAGTTTCAGCTGTTTTTGTCCCAATTGTGATTTTGATTGCGCTGATCACTTTTCTCATCTGGTTCTTTATCGTCCCCAATTTCCATCCAGGGATGTCCGAAATACTTTCTACAGCTATTATCCGTATGGTTGCAGTGTTGGTGATTGCCTGTCCATGTGCGATGGGTTTAGCGACACCGACAGCGGTTATGGTTGGAACAGGGCGCGGTGCTGAGCTNGGTATTTTGATAAAATCAGGCGAAGCGTTGGAAAGAGCTGGGAAGGCAACCACAATTGTTTTCGATAAAACTGGAACGATTACGAAAGGACAACCAAAGGTTACCGATGTGATTGTTCTTAATCCGGAGATGGATGAANATCGAATATTACAATTGTGCGGTTCGTTAGAAAAAGGGAGTGAGCATCCGTTGGGTGAAGCGATTGTTGCAGAGGCAACAGAGAGAAGCTTGAGTTTAATAAACCCGGATAGATTCAATGCCATTGCTGGTGTGGGTGTTGAAGGGGAAGTGGATGGATTTTACATCATTATTGCCAACCGATTAGGAGTACAAATCAGTGACAGCGAAATACACCAGTATCAATCCATCATTGATCAATTAGAGCAAGAAGCGAAAACAGTGGTTTATGTAAATATCAACGGAAAATTACATGCGATATTTGCTATCGCAGATACAATAAAACCGAATGCAGAAAAGACAGTAACAGAATTAAAGAAAATGGGTTTGAAAGTGGCGATGATAACCGGGGATAATCAAAAGGTAGCCAGTGTTATTGCAAATAAAATTGGTATTGATTTCGTATTCGCGGAGATACTGCCGGGTGAAAAAGCTGCGCAAGTCAAAGCTTTACAGGAAAAGGGTGAAATCGTCGGCATGGTTGGCGATGGAGTCAACGATGCGCCCGCTTTAGCACAGGCGGATGTTGGAATTGCGATAGGTAGTGGCACGGATGTGGCAATCGCTGCCGCACCAATTGTCCTGATTCGAGAGGATATTTCCAGTGTTGTAACCGCCATTCGTTTATCGAGAAAGACCCTGCAAACCATCAAACAGAATTTATTTTGGGCATTTTTTTACAATATTATCTTAATTCCAGCTGCTGCTTTGGGATATCTCAACCCGATGCTTGCTGCTGGCGCGATGGCGTTTAGTAGCGTCTTTGTTGTGTCCAACAGTCTTCGATTAAGAAAAATACCCTTAAACTGAAAATTGTCCTTGACCTTAAGGCAAGATGGGGTTAACCTTAAGCAAAATTTGATTTCTGTGTTCAGAATGGAAGATCCAATTATTAATCGACGCGAATTCTTAAAACTTAGTGGTTATGGGATCGCTGGGCTGTTGTTTGGGTATAAAATGCGTGTCCTGGCTGACGAACCGTTTCCGCAAGGAGAAAAACTTGGGCGCGTGTTTTCAATGGTCGAATTGAAATCGAGACCGGATATCGATGCCCAGACAGTTGGTGTTCTCTATGATGACGCGGTTGTTGTTTGGCAAAAAGAGGTTGTAGGGCGGCATCCGTATCGTTATAAACAACGCTTTGTCGAAACGCCACAAGGCTATATTTGGTCATCTGATTTACAACCCTGCGAGAACAAGGTGAATAACCCGGTGGACAAACTTCCGGATTCAAGCCTGGGACCGGGAATGTGGGTTGAGGTTACCATCCCATGGGTAGATATTGTGTTAGAGAGGGAGCCGATCAGCCCGGGTTTCAAAATTAGAACCGAGCAAGGTTTACCCCTTCGATTGTATTACAGCCAGATTTTATGGGTGGATCAGATAAAAAAAGATGATCAAGGGCAAACTTGGTATCGGATCAATGAAAAATATGGCTATGGCGATCTCTTTTGGGCTAAAGCAGAAGCGTTCCGCCCATTGACAGAAGATGATGTTTCCCCGATCCATGCGGATGTGGAAGAGAAACTTGTCGTTGTGAATGTAGAGGAAAAAATTCAAACCCTATCCTGTTTCGAAGGCAATCGAGAAGTCTATTACTGCCGTATTTCAGGAGGGAAAAAATATGACCCGGATGGAAAATTTTTAGGTCACTCCTCAACACCCACTGGTGAAATGAGCATCTGGCGGAAACAGATCTCTACTCACATGAGCGGCGGAACATCTGGCGCCGGTTATGATTTACCAGGGATAGGTTGGACATGTTTGTTTTCCGGGGAAGGTGTGGCTATTCATTCTACATTCTGGCATAATAATTTTGGCGGTGAACTCATGTCACATGGTTGTGTCAATGCCAGCCCAAAAGATGCCCAATGGGTTTTCCGCTGGACAAATCCACCAGTTAAGTACGATCCTGGTGATTTATACTCAAAAGATACTGATATACCCCCAACAAAAGTAAAGGTAGTGGAAGGATAGGCTGTTTATGACATTCATAGCACCATCGGTTGGTTTGGCTTTTTTAGCTGGTTTAGCTTCTTTTTTATCTCCGTGTGTATTTTCCCTTGTTCCTGCTTATATTGGATATTTAGGAGGGCGCTCGGTGGCGAACACACAATCCAGCGGGCAAGATAAATGGTTGACCTTCTTTCATGGATTGGCGTTTGTATTGGGTTTTAGTGTGGTATTTATTTTCCTTGGGATCGCTGCGTCAGCTTTAGGCGGCGCGTTGATAAACATTCGGAATATTTTAACCAAAGTAGGTGGTTTCGTAGTCATCATCTTTGGTATTCACATGACCGGGCTATACCGGATACCATTTTTAGAATATGATCTCCGTCGCCAAAACAGCGAAACTTCGAAGAATGGGTTTGTTGCCTCAGCACTCATGGGGGTTTTCTTTTCCGCGGGCTGGTCACCATGTGTGGGACCTGTTTTAGGGGCAATATTGATGTTGGCATTAAATGGAGGTTCTATTTTACAAGGTGTTACATTGCTTTCTGCTTATTCAGCTGGTTTGGCTATTCCATTTTTATTAGCTGCTTTGGGGATTGGCTGGGTGACAACAATCCTTCGGAAATATAATAAAGTCATGCGCTATACCGAAATTTTGATGGGGGTGATCTTAATTATAGTAGGAGCGATGTTAATGTTTGGCTATCTTTCACAGTTATCACGCTTCGGATTATTTGTTGACTTTGGGTTATAACATGATCACCATTACACTCTATGGGAGAAGGGATTGTCACCTCTGCGATGAGACTAAAGAAATGCTTGCGGAGGTAAAAGATCGTTTTCCTCATCAGTTAATTGAAATAGATATTGACCAAAATCCAGACTTAAAAAGACAATACGCTAACGATATCCCGGTGATAGAAATTGGTCCATATACGATGCGAGCACCGATCCAGCGTCCGGAGTTGGAAGTAACCTTAGCGGCAGCGATAGATCGCAAACAACAATTAGAGACACTGCAAGACCCTACTTATTTGGAAAATTTACGTCGCGGAGCAGAATGGACATTAGCAGACCGAATTGCTCTTTGGATTTCCAAACATTATCTCCTGATGATAAATTGTGTGGTTATGTTGTATCTAGGTATCCCATTTCTCGCTCCGGTATTTATGGAAATTAACTTACCAACCCCGGCGATAGCGATCTATCGGGTTTATGGAATAGTTTGCCATCAATTAGCCTATCGTTCGTTTTTCCTGTTTGGTGAACAACTTGTCTATCCCCGTCAAGCTGCTGGCGTAACTAATCTAAAAAGCTTCCACGAAGTGACTGGTTTCAGCGAGGATAATAGTGCCGAAAGTATTTTTGCTGCGCGGGCTTATATTGGTGCACCTCATATCGGATATAAGATTGCATTATGTCAACGGGATATTGCCATTTATAGTGGTATATTGCTATTTGGATTTATGTATGCTTTCTTTAAACGCAAAATCCCTCCTTTGCCATGGTACCTTTGGATTATTCTTGGTTTAATTCCTATCGGGGTGGATGGTGTATCGCAACTGATCAGTCAGCCGCCCTTCAGCCTTATACCATACCGGGAGAGTACACCTATCTTGAGGGTATTGACCGGGTCTTTATTTGGGTTTAGCACGGCCTGGTTTGGCTTTCCTTCGGTTGAGGAAAGCATGGCGGAGACCCGCAGAATATTAGGCGCAAAACAATTACGTATAGCTACTTTGTTGCAACAATTGAAAAGCCATTCCAATGAAGCGTCATTACAGTGATTCACTTGAATATGAAACTTTTGAAGAGTTTGATAAGCTGGGTATCCCCCATGCTATTTTTACTCGTAAGGGTGGAGTGAGTCCCACCCCTTGGGCTTCATTGAACCTCGGTGGCACCGTTGGGGATGAGTGGAGCGGGTGCGCGAAAATCGCTTGAAGGCTTTCCGCGCGCTTCATTTTTCGATTGAAAATTCGTTTGATGTATGGCAAGTGCACAGCGCGAAAGTAATTTGCGTGGACCAGCCACGCGATCAAGCCCTTCCTTATATACAAGCGGATGGGATCGTTACTAACCAGCCTGGTATTGTCTTGTTTATGCGTTTTGCTGATTGTGTTCCGATATTATTCGTTGACCCTATCCAAAAAGCGATAGGGCTTGTTCATGCTGGTTGGAAAGGTACCCTGCTCAAAATCGCAGAGGTTGCAATTCACACCATGAGAATGAAATTTGGTTCCAGACCAGCAGATATTATCGCAGGAATTGGACCATCCATTGCAGCACATCATTATCCCGTAGGAAAAGATGTGCTGGTGGAAGCGCAAAAAAGCATACCGCAATTTGTGTCCGAAGTATGCTATCAGGAAGATGATCGTATTTATTTTGACTTATGGCGGGCAAATCAACTCATTCTACAGCAGAATGGGGTAAAATCTATACAGTTAGCCAATCAATGCACAGCCTGCCATACGGATGACTGGTTTTCTCATCGGGCAGAAAAGGGAAAAACTGGTCGGTTTGGCGTTTTGATTAGTTTATAAGGGACACGCAACCATGGAGACGCTGGAAAATTCAACCCACATTGCAGAGCAATATCAAAAAGTGCTCGAAAAAATAGCGGAAACCGCAGCTCGGGTAGGCAGAAGAGCAAATGAGGTGAAGCTTGTTGTGGTGACAAAAGGTCATCCTNTTGAAATGATTAAACAGGTCATCGGAGACNGGAGCAAAACGATTAGGTGAGAATTATGCGGAAGAGGCGGTAGAAAAAATNAACCAATTGAGAGATTACTCTGGTGTGGAAAAAGTTGAGTGGCATATGATTGGGCATGTCCAAAGCAGAAAAGCCGAGACAGTAGTTCAATATTTTGATTTCATCCATTCCCTTGACAGTTTAAAACTTGCCGAAAGGTACGAACGCTTTGCTGACCAATTCAATAAACAACTTCCTGTTTTACTCGAAATGAACGTGAGTGGCGAAGAGTCAAAATTTGGGTTTCCCGCTTGGGATAAAAGTGGCTGGGGTAAATTACTGAAAGATATTGAGGAAATCATAAGCAAGCCTCATCTGACCGTTTGTGGATTGATGACTATGGCTCCATATTTTGAGAATGCTGAAAAAACTCGTCCTATTTTTAGACGGTTGGTTGAACTTCGATCTTACCTAAAGCAGGTATTTCCTGAAATTGCTTGGAATGAATTATCCATGGGAATGAGTTCTGATTTTGAAGTCGCCATTGAGGAAGGTGCAACTATCGTCCGTATCGGGCAGGCTATTTTAGGTCCAAGAAAAACAACATAAGGATGGAAAAATGATTTTCATTGCGAATTTAATTCACTTACTCCTTCAGATTTATACTTTTTTAGTCATTATCAAAGTATTATTATCCTATTTTATGTCCCCTTTTCACCCAATTCGGCAAGCGATTGACCGATTGGTTGATCCATTGCTAGATCCAATTCGCCGCAATATCCCTCCATTAGGAATGTTTGATTTTAGCCCATTAGTATTAATCATTGCAATTCAAATCGTTGACTCCTTATTAATGCGGATATTTTATTCTTTATACTAATGATGAAAAAGACAATCCAATTACAGCCAGCCGGGAAAGGAACTGCATTAGCAATTCAGGTGGTAACCCGTGCCAGCCGCACCGAGCTGGCTGAGGTATTGGAAGATGGTACCTTGAGGATTAGGTTGAATGCACCTCCTGTGGACGGAAAAGCTAATCGCGCCTTGATAGATTTCTTGGCTGGTATCTTTCAAGTACGTGAAAGTGATATTGAGATTGTGGCTGGTGAACATTCTCGGAAAAAAATTGTAACAATAACCGGGATCGAACCAGAATTAGTGGAAAAGATCATTGCCAAAGCAATCTAAATGATCAACCAATCTTTTTGTTCACTAAATAATTTGAGATCGAAATAAACCAAATAGTTAAGTATAGAGATTCCCGCACGCCGGAAGATGGGTTGTCCCTTAAGGCAAGGAGCTGTGGAATCGCATCGAAAAAAGGCCGAAAACGGATTGCTTCAATCGCGGCAATTTTTTGATCCACATTCCCTTCTTTCAATATCAACTGTAATAATTCCTCTGCGTTACTCTTGTCTGAAATTGCCAGGTTATGCTCATTGACAAATCGAGTGAACCAGCTGCATTCCAGTATGGGTTTTAGTGAATTTGGTACCCATACATTCGGCGCATTAAGATACTCCAATGCGTTGCTGGCACTATCTTTTACCATCCATTGAGTATCCTCTATAGCTAATTTTTCCAATAATTCTTTCCGCCAGGGTTGATTTATATGAACAAGACCATATACACAAGCTTTCCGAATTGATGGATTTTCATTGTGGACTGCTTCACGTAAAATTGCCTGTCCCTGTTGAGGGTGGATCGCTAATGCTTGGGCAGCTGCTATTTTCAACCTTTCGTGTCCATTTACTAAACTGTTTGTTAAGACATCTATCGATTTGGAGCTGCCATTGGCTGCCAAAGCTCTACAAGCTGCGCTGTACACATTATCGTTAGGAACAACCAGCAATGGGATCAAGGGCTCAATCGGCGCAGGGGGGTGAAGTAAGCCAAAACCTAAAGCACCTAATTGAAGCGTAGTTGGGTCTTTAAATCTTAATAAGTATTCAATAATGGATTTTATTTCGTCAAAGGGCGAGCTAGCAAGGTTGATCATCAATTTTGAACGCANGTTAAGAGGTAAGCTAGGATTGCTGATTACTTTGACACATTCTCGTAAGATCGATTGTGTTGCTTCCGAGTTGGATGGCATATATTTTAACGCGCCAGATTGGACAAGCAGGTCTGTGCGTAAGTTGAATTCATCAATAGTAGGTAATTTGATTGAAGTCTCATTCTTGGATATTACAAAGGTAGCTGTTTGCAATCCCATTGCCCAATGGTAATCAAGTAATGAAATAAATTCCTTCTCCGAAGGTTGGACAACCTGTGCAGCGAGATAGCACCTTAAAAAGGGATGGATGGGAGACAAAGAAAAAGCAGGTTGTGAAGGTGGTTTGCCCTTTTTAGATGTCTGTGAGGGCTCAATCGTTTCATTCGCTAC
>JGI24721J44947_10006798_pt1 | contig 15298 bp, 7 predicted proteins | sample YelNatPaOPGAMG01_FD_44947 | JGI IMG/M metagenome (IMG submission 44947)
CTAGTGGGTTTAGTTGCAGGGCTGGTATTGTTAAATTTCACTGGATTATCTCAGCAGGAATCCTCGGAAAAACCTAGATACAAAACCGGGTACTCAGCCATCATGCGGTTGAGCCGAGATATATACAACGCCTTGCCCCAAAAATACAAAGACATGATAAATCCTGAACCAGTATTTTTGGAAACGGACGTAACCCCGTTTGTCCGCCTTATAGAGTACCCAGACGAACCAAAACCAATGCGCGCTGTTTTNATTTCTGTCGGGTTCATTGATCTTGTAAATAACATNGCACACGCAAAAGCTATTGATAAAATCAAAAAGGGGTACTTCGAAAAATATGTACTAAGTCTTTCTCAAGAAACCGGAGAAAAAGAGCTCAAAGAATTACCAGATTTGAATAACCCCAAATATTGGAGCGAGGATATACTTAATTCTCAACTTAGTTATTTTAACCAAATGGTAGGACAGGTAATCGCTATAAAATTAGCACACCATTATCTCGGACAATATAAAAAGTACGAGTCAAAATTAAAAACTCCTGATGGAAAATATATCCCGATAAATAACCTTCTAACAGAATCTGAATGGCAGGCTGCCGTGGAGCATGGATCCAAGAATGCATTAGATTGCGGCCTTGGCATCGACGGTATTAAAGCACTCTATGATTGCTTCGATAAAATGCCAAAACGCCCTGAATGGGCTGCATATTTTATCCCTGACTTCGTAAANNTAAAAAACCTTAAAAAAGACCTCGAGCGTATCGAAAAACGATTCTTTAGCGAATAAATCAATAAAACCATAAAACGTAAGCTGCCATCAATAAATCTTCCCACTCACAGACCGGCTCCTTGGCTCACAAACCGGAAGACTGGCTAAAACTATAACAAGATCTGAGCCAGACACATTCTTTCGTATTGTCGCTCTTATACATCAGGTTATATTATTCAAAATTTATCGCCTTTAAAAAACAAAATGCTTGATTGGCATTAATCATAGACTAAGATTTTGCTTGTTAAGCAATAGAAACCCGGCAGGGTTTCATGTAAAACGTATTGTCTGTTCAAAAAATTAAAAATTATTTGAGTTATGTCAAAAAGACCATTGAATGTTGGATTGATAGGCGGTGGACGCGGTGCGTTCATCGTAAAACCACATCAGAAAGCCATTCATATGGATGGCACCCGCCGGGTTGTGGCCGGCGCGTTGTTCCCAGATCCGCAGATAGCTTTAGAAGAAGCTGCAAATTGGCCATACCCGATCAAGGGCTACNGCTCTTACGANGAAATGATAGCCGATCAAGCTAACTTACCTGAAAACGAGCGACTAGATTATGTCCTGATTGTAACCCCGAATCATGTACATTTTGATCCGGCTATGAAAGCCATTAACGCCGGAATTCCTGTCTTTTGTGAAAAACCATTAACCGTTACGTTAGAAGAAGCTGACGCCCTTGTAAAAGCAGTTAAAAGTAAAAACATCCCATTTGGCGTTGCCCATACATACCTGGGCCATTGGACCAGCAGATTATCCAGATTTATCGTTCGAAGTGGGCTCCTTGGGGAAATTCGATGGGTTGATGCCTATTATCTCCAGGGATGGCTTGCAAGCAGAACTGAGGATACCGGCAACATCCAGGCACAGTGGCGGGTTGATCCAAAGAAAGCCGGTGGCAGTTGCTGCGGTGGCGATATCGGCACTCATGCCCTTATGCAACTAAGATACGTCACAGGGCTAAACGTAACAGAAGTCTCTGCTCATATGGAAACATTCGTCCAGGGCCGTGTATTAGACGATCACTTTACCGTCTATTGCAAATTAAGCAATGGCGGCAAAGCGCTCGTCAGAGCTTCTCAAATTGCTATCGGTCACAAAAATGATCTTGGGATTGAAATTAACGGTACAAAAGGCACACTCAGATGGCGTCAGGAAGAACCCGAATGTGTGATAATTCACTTACCCGGGCAACCTGACAGAGTGTATTGGCGCGGTGAAGTCAAACCAAATGACGGCTTCTTTAAAGACATCCCTGAAGACCTCCTTGCCGAACCCACAATACCATCAGGCCATGGCGAAGCCTTCCACGATGCCTTTGCCAGACTCCACAGATGCTTCGAAGAAGACGTCCGTAAGTACAAAGCAGGACAGCCATTCTCTTGTGATGGATCAAAATATGCAAATGTAGACGACGGACGTATGGGTATTGCTTTCATTAATGCTTGCATCGCCAGCTCGAAAGCAAACGGCGCCTGGACGCCTGTACAATAATTACAAATAAACATCACTAAACAGGCAGGATGTTTCAACTTCCTGCCTGTTTTTTTATTTACTCCCCTGACTATATCAAAAACTTCTCAACCGGAATCATTTAATCAAGCGCTTAACTTAAGCACCACAGTCTTACAGTTCCTTTTTGGAAACAGCTAGAGCTTCTGATTCCGTGTTTTTAAAAGCTTTTTATAAAAATGAAAAAACATGAGCTCCAGCAATTAAGTTGGAGCTCATGCATATATTAATTCGAACAATTTTGTTTATGTGTTTTACTCGGGTTGTTCTGGTATGACTGATACGGGTTTTTGAATCAATCTGAAGAACGATTTATTCGCATCCGGGAGAATGTCTTTGGTTATCAGGGTATAAAACTTACCGCTTATTGTAGCTATAGTATTTGTTATATCAACCCATGAATTCGTTGTAAGCATGGAGCTAACCTGCGGAGTAAACCCAACGGCTGGCATTGTCCACATCAGCCTATATACAACATTCTCAGGCACAGGCATGATCCCAGCAGGATCTGATGCTATAATCTTCCAATTATCAGTATTTAACTCGCCAGTGAATTTATCATCAATAGGCATATCGATTCCTGTAATTTTGATTCCGCCTAACGACATTGACTGGCCGATATTAGCAGTTGAATTTGGCTGTACACCAAAGAAAGCATAAACATCTGCATAGAATAAGTCTGACATCTCCTGGGATATAAAGAAATTGGTCACTGACCCATCAGGCCCTGTCATAGTAATGTTTGTATTGTTAGAAAATTTAATACTCCAGGTACCCGTGATATTTGAAGAGGTTAAAGTAGCCAGAGTTCCGCCATTCCAATACATAGAATTGCCATTTGGTTGATTGGTTTTGATCATAAAATTAGCTGTACCTGAACCATCAGAATTTCTGGTAATCTGCACAAAAATAACATTGGGTTCGTTCCAATCCGGGCTGTTTTCCCAGGTAGGCGGTGGTCCACTGAATGGTACCAGAAAAATATGTGCTTGAAATGAAAGATGATTGGTATCTGGAAATGAATCGATTGTCATCGAATATGTCACCGGCTCAGTGTAGTATTGCCATGACACAGGATTAACTGTACAAATATTCTGTCTTTGCCATTGTTGGCCCGGTGCTGAGGCTGTAAATATTAGACCTTTAGCCTTAAACGGTTCCAGTGAAAGTGACGGTGGCGGTGGCGGTGGACCTTCCTTGGCTACAAGTTTTACATTATCGACCCAAAATTTGTATGTACCAGTTTGACCATCGCTTGAACCACCTGACCACATCTTAATGGCCACTCCTGCCACATTTGTCATTTTTGGGTCGGTTATAGGAATTTCTGCTTCCAAATGAATCCATTCATCAGCTTTATTAATTGTTACAGCCCCGAAAAAGTTTTGACTCCAGTCTCCAAACCGGACTCCATATTCAAAATATCCATAATCGCCGGAAGCCCGCTTAGGTGAATCAGAGCTTACTTTAATATCCATTACTAATTTTTGATAATTTAATCCATCAACAGGAGCCGGAAGATCTTTTCTAAAACAGAACTGATTGTCTCCACCATATTGAGCTAAATCAAATTCCACTGTTACTAACATAGAGCCCGAACTAGCGCTTCCGCCTGCATCGACTGCTGAATCAAACGAAACATCCCAAAGAGGCGAACCCCACCAATGCTGCCATGGTACAAATTCATCCGCCGAATCAAATGTATCTACAACAATATCCTGGCTTTGCGCTAAGACTGACGCAAGCGTCAATGCGCCTGCACTTACGGAAATCAAATAATTAAAAATTTTTGAGGTTTTCATAACGCTATAATATTAAATCTATCCCTTTTAAGTCAACATTAATCAGCAGATTTCAAGCGTTGACACCCTTAGAGACTCTGATAAATTTGGGAGCTACGGTTTGTTACGGAATTTTTGAAATCAAAGAACAAACATTTAATTCAGATTTGGTTATGACAACAAAAAAATCTTCAAAAAATAAATATGTATATTTTTTCGGCAACGGTAAAGCCGATGGCAATGAATCAATGAAAGAACTCCTTGGTGGCAAAGGAGCAAATCTGGCTGAAATGGCTGGACACCCAGACTTATGTTTACCTGTACCACCAGGGTTTACAATAACAACCGAAGTTTGCACATACTATTATGCAAACAAGAAAACATACCCTAAAGAATTAAAAGCACAGGTTGACGAGGCCCTGGCTAAAGTCGAAAAGATTACAGGAAAAAAGTTTGGTGATCCTAAGAATCCATTACTTGTTTCTGTCAGATCTGGCGCACGCAAATCAATGCCAGGAATGATGGAAACAGTCCTTAACATAGGCCTGAACAATCAAACTGTNCAGGGACTGATCGAACAAACCCAAAATCCACGCTTCGCTTATGATGCTTACCGTCGACTTATAATGATGTACTCCGATGTTGTAATGGAAAAAGCAGCAGGTATAGAGCCTAAAGANGGCAAAGGCATCAGGAAAATCTTAGACGAACGCCTCGATGAAGTTAAAAAACAAAAAGGCTATAAGCTAGACACCGATCTCACAGCCGATGACCTCAAGGAGTTAGTTGAAGAGTTTAAGGAAATTGTTAAAAAAGTCCTGGGCAAGCCATTTCCAGAGGATCCGCAAGATCAGCTATGGGGCGGTATAGGAGCAGTCTTTATGAGCTGGAACGGTAAACGCGCTATCGAATATCGCAGAATTGAAAAGATTCCAGACGATTGGGGAACTGCTGTAAACGTTCAAGCAATGGTTTTTGGCAATATGGGCGATGATAGTGCGACTGGAGTTGCGTTCACAAGAAATCCAGCAACTGGTGAAAATCAGTTTTATGGTGAATACCTGATCAATGCTCAAGGTGAAGACGTCGTAGCAGGCATAAGGACCCCAGCTCCAATAAATGATTATTCCAAGAATGAGCAAAGTAAAGACCCTACCTTACAAGAAAAAATGCCTAAGATTTATGATGAACTCGATAAAATCAGAAAACGCCTGGAGAAACATTACAAGGATATGCAGGATATCGAGTTCACTATCGAGCGTGGTAAACTGTACATGCTCCAATGCAGAGTCGGCAAAAGAAACGGAACCGCTGCAGTTCGAATGGCTGTCGATATGTACAAAGAAAAACTTATCGATGCAGAAACTGCCGTAATGCGTGTGGCGCCAAACCAGCTTGTCGAGTTGTTATTGCCCATGCTCGATCCTAAGGCAGAAAACTCTTCACAACCAATTGCAAAAGGATTGCCAGCAGGCCCGGGAGGTGCAGTAGGCCGAGCAGTCTTTACTTCCAAAGACGCTGTCGAATGGGCAAGCAGAGGTGAAAAAGTTATTCTTGTCCGCGAAGAAACTTCTCCCGAAGATGTCGACGGAATGCATAAAGCGCAGGCCATTTTAACAAGCAAAGGCGGTATGACATCTCACGCTGCACTGGTCGCCAGAGGCTGGGGCAAATGTTGCATCGTCGGTTGCAGCGAAATTGAGGTCGATCAACAAACCAAACAGTTCAAAACCAAAGGCGGCGTTGTTGTCAAAGAAGGTGATTGGATAAGCCTGAATGGCACCAAAGGTTGTGTGTACCTCGGCCAATTGCCTTTAATTGAAGTAGACCTCGAACATAATACTTACTACAAGGAGTTAATGAAACTTGTAGATAAGGTCAGAGTCTTAAAGATCAGAACAAATGCCGATACTCCGAAAGATGCACAACAAGCTATCAAGTTTGGAGCCGAAGGCATCGGCCTGTTCCGTACTGAACACATGTTCTATGGAGAAGGAAGTGAAAAACCGTTGTTCCTTCTCAGAAAAATGATTGTTAGTAGAACCTTAGAAGAACGCAAAAAAGCCTTAGACGAATTGTTCCCGTTTGTTAAAANTGATATCAAATCCACTCTCGAAGTAATGGACGGTCGGCCTGTAACAATTCGTTTACTCGATCCGCCGCTTCATGAATTCGTTCCAAAGAGCGAAGACAAAATCAAAGGCCTGGCAGACGCCCTTGGCGTTAACCCAGAAGATATTAAAAAACGCGGAGAGGATCTCCATGAGACCAACCCAATGCTTGGGCACAGAGGCGTCCGTTTGGGCATTACATTCCCTGAAATAACCGAAATGCAAGTCAGGGCCATCTTAGAAGCNGCTGGAGAGTTAATCAAAGACGGTAAAAAAGCATTACCCGAAATAATGATACCGGTTACATGCACTTCAACTGAACTGAATCACCAAAAACAAATCGTAGACCGCGTAGCCGCAGAAGTTTGCCAAAAGCTCGGCCTCAAGAAAATCCCATATATGTTTGGTACCATGATTGAAATTCCACGTGCAGCTATCACCGCAAATAAAATGGCTGAAATAGCTGAATTTTTCAGCTTTGGTACCAACGACCTCACCCAAATGGGATTCGGTTTCTCAAGAGACGATATCGGGAGTTTCNTGCCCGACTACCTTAATAACAAGATCTTACCAGCAGACCCATTCCAGACAATAGACCAGGAAGGAATTGGCGAACTGATCAAAATGGGTATCGAACGGGGCAGAAGCACTCGACCTAACCTTAAGGTAGGCATCTGCGGTGAACACGGTGGCGAAGCCGAAAGCGTTAAATTCTGCCATAGAGTCGGCATGAATTACGTCTCATGTTCACCATTCCGAGTGCCTATTGCCAGACTAGCAGCAGCACACGCTGCGATTGAAGAATCACGTGCNAAGAAATCAAAAAAATAAAAGAATACTTTAATTATTAAAAACTACAAAATGACCGCCATAACGGCGGTCATTTTTTTTGAACAATTACAAAAAAATGACGTCAACACTTAAATTGTTGACAAAACATCAAATAGTAATCAAAAAAAACGACAAAAACCGAAAAACTATGAAAAAGTTAAATCAAATAAATAGACGTGACTTTTTAATAAGTTCATTAGCTACTGCAGCATTAACACCCGGTATTGTCCAGTGCGTTTTCTGCGACCAGCCTCAAAAAAAACATGTTGTTGTAGTATGGTCAGAAAATACAGCCCCTAAAGACGTATATCCAAAAGATATAAATAATGCTATTGCAGATTCACTCAAATCATTGGATGGTTGGGAAGTAATCGCTGCAAGCATTGATGAACCACACCAGGGATTACCTGANGACTTATTAAAAAGAACCGATGTCCTTATATGGTGGGGGCACAAACGTCATGATGAAGTAAAAAATGAGTTAGTTGATAAAATATATAAGCGGGTAACTGAAGAAGGAATGGGTTTTATTTCGTTACATTCTTCCCATTTCGCTAAGCCATATAAAAAACTAATGGGTACTGCCTGTACATGGCGCGAATACAAAGCCGATGGCACCTCAGTGAAAATCATAGTCAAAGATCCGAATCATCCCATTGCAAAAGGAGTCAAAGACTTTGAGTTACCGAAGATTGAACGATATGGCGAGCCCTTTGCAGTACCTGAGCCAGAGGCCGTTGTCCTGGATGGCATATATACAAAACCTGATGGTAAGACTGAACCCGGCAGAATGGGAATGTGCTGGACTGTTGGTAAAGGTAAAGTGTTTTACTTCACTCCCGGCCATGAAACTTATGATGACTTCTTCCGAAAAGAAGTAATCCAGATCATGAAAAATGCCGTACAGTGGGCTTGCCCAGCTAAATAATATTTTTAAAAAACGGGTACTCTATTAACGGCTCAAAAGATTTGAAAATTTGATCCAGACACATTAAATTAGTTCAATGTTTTATCACAGGAAGGTGGAGAATCGCCCTTAGTTGTTAGCTACTAAGGGAGGAAAGTCCGAACACCATAGGGCGCGATGCCGTTTAACCCGGAATATTGTTTCCGGGATAAAAACGGGGACTGTGGACGTAAGGCCACAGTCACGGACAGTGCCACAGAAAATATACCGCCAGGAATCGATCGGTACCTGGTAAGGGTGAAAAGGCGAGGTAAAAGCTCACCGCCTCATGAGTAATCATGAGGGCACGGAAAACCCCATCGGGTGCAAGGCCAAATAGGAAACCCATGGAGTGGCCCGCTCCACGGCGCAAGCCAGGGTTTCGGGTTAGGCCGCTCAGACAAATGATTCTCTCCGCCTCTTCTAGAGGCGCAGACAGAATTCGGCTTATAGCCTTCCTGTGATTTTTTATTACTCTCTTGCCTTTCTAATCTTCTGAGGTTAGTACTAATTCAATGGTGCGTGAAATCGTTCAGGATATTCGACTTAGTTTAATAATTAACCTCCTAATTATACCATTCGTTTTTGGGCAATCCGATAAGTTCATCGCTCAGGAAAAACTAAGAAGACCAAATGATCCTTGGCCTAAAACAAACGGTATTATCTTTTTAGCCACCCCCGGATCGCCCATAGAAGCCAAAGGTTTGCTAGCACCAGGCGGCAGTTTCAGCCCCGGATTAGATTCATTCGGGATCTCTTTGTGGGTCACAGACATCAGGGGAAATATTAAAGAGTCTACAGATACTATCCCGTTAAATCAAATAAAACAAGGATTTGAATGGTCTGTAAATAGCTTGTTACCATCAGTATTTATTCAGCACGATTGGTTCAATATCCGATGGTCATGCATTGGCCAGGGGCAATGGCGCCTAAAAATCAACACATCAACTCCCGCTGAACATAGAATCTTTATAATCTTAAGGCGGGCCGGACCCTCCAATGGCAGAATCAATTCATTGGAAGTACAACAAAACCGATTAATTATCAACGGTGGTTGGTCTATATTGACAACCAATGCTCCCCTTGAAGTACTGGCGGGTCACGAAGGTTCTCCAAATTGGTTTAACAATGCTATTAAAACAAATAAGTTTGTAGATCCAACTGGGTGGGCCTTTGCAAAAATACCAATCCATGGAACAAACGCATACGAATTTGAAATTATAAGTCCCAGAAGCAGGATGCGAGCTAATAACATTAGATTAAGCCCATTTATTCAAGTCTCAACTCCTCAGCCTGAATTTGAACAATCTTTGTTTGCTCAGCTAGCTATAATTGCCATGAGTTCATACTGGGACACATCTTCATCTACTTATCCAGCCCTGAATGTGCCTCATTCAACATCCAGGACTCTGCCACTTATTTTAGAGGCTATGTCAGCTGCTGGTGCATTTGATTTTTCTAAAGAACTAGCAAAACAATTAAGCATCAATGATTATGGCAATCTTTATAGTCCAGATGCTGACTTTCCAGGATTATCAATCTGGGCGCTAGAATCACTTTCAGCCAGAATTTCAGATCCTGGTATTAATACCTGGTTATGGCCCCATATTGTGCGCAAAGCCAGAATCATAACCTCAATGATGAGTGCGGCATTGCCCGTTTATATTAATTCAGATGGCAATATCGTAACTGGTCAAAACCCATCTCTCCCAACTTTAAGTTTTAACTCTGCCTCAACACCTATTTGTCTAAATAGCACAAACAAACTCGTTTTAGGTTATGTAAGCCGAAGACCTGAATTTATTTATTCAAGCGCTACGGCATACGCAGGTCTTGAATATGCTTCAATTATGGCTGACCGCATGGGTGACTTCCAAATTGCAGCGCTCTGGCGTGAAACAGCTGCAAACCTAAGGCAGTCATGGACTCAGCTGTTTACCCAAAATTGGAGAATCGAACCACTCAGTCTTTATTTTGCATTATGGCCATCAGAAGTTGTTTTCGATTTTAATAGCTTTTACAAGGCACTGACTTTTAAGTGGTCAGGATGGAATGAATCTAGTTCTGCATTGCCAGCTGAATCCATGTCAATAGCCGCTTCAGAAGCTCATCAATTTTTAACATCAAACAACCCAGAAATGTCATTCTCAATTCTTAACTGGCTATGGAAAAATCAATCCTCACCAGGGCTTTATGTCTGGCACACGGACACAAAATTGTCTTCTTTGAATACCGCTAGAAGAACCAAAAATACAACCTATCAGAGCGACATTGCATTGCCAGATTTAGAAACTGCTGCACAGGTCGTTTTATTGCAAATTGATATGTTATGCAGGACCGAACGCGGCATTCCCAGACCAATCCTTATAATAGGCTCAGGTATACCAAAGAAATGGCTCGAAAAACCAATTTCAGTCTCAGGAATCCCCACACGTGCAGGTATTATTGCCTGGAAATGGTCAGACGAAACCTTAACCGTATCCCTGCCAAATAAAAGTTTTGCAGTCAGGTTAGGCCCTTCTTTTCCGCCTAACACTAAGCTGATTGTTAAATAGAACCTGGTTGATCCGTTTTTACTCCTGCACGACTTTGCCTTACCAAAGTAATGCGTTTAAACATTCTGCCAACAATATCCAGAACCCTAATTTTTTCTCTTCAAGTGGGTAGCTCACCCGTGCGATTTGAAATTTGTTAATACTAGTCCTCGGCTAAAAAGTATCTTTTTGATAAATCTCTGCAAACCCGAAGACTTAAAACGAAATTGTCTCAGTGTTTTTCTTATTTTTTTATTTGCGGTCCGAATTAATTTTGTTAAAAGTTATTTAACTGGATAAAAGGTTGGTCATCAACCATAGGCTTTTGAATAAGGATATAACTGGTAATTGGTTAGTATTTCATTAAAGCCGGTGTGGCGAAACTGGCAGACGCACAGGACTTAAAATCCTGGGCCCCTAAAAAGGCGTGTCGGTTCGAGTCCGACCACCGGCACCAATTTTTATCCCCTGACTCCCACAATTTTGGATCTCATAAGTACCTTGTTAAATTTCATCAGTGTCTTATTTTTAATCCTAAAATAAATCCGATTTCGTAAAAACCTATACCGACTAAATTTTGATCTAATTCTTTTGCTTGAATCATAATCTTCATCAAGACGTCAATCGTATAAGCATGAAAAGCAATGTAAAAATTCCCAGAAGGTCTTTTTTAAAATGTATCGGATGTTTTACCGGCCTTTTACCGACCATTGTTTCACCAGAAATTCTTGGTGCCGGTAATACAACTTCTCCGAGCAATAGAGTATGCGTAGGTCTAATAGGATGNGGTGCTATGGGAAAGGGCCATCTACGAAGGTTGGCCGGGGATAGCGCATTTGAACTCCTGGCATTATGCGATGTCGATAAACTCCGCAGGGATGAATGCATGGACATTTTAAAAAGCATTTATGCAACAAGAACAAACACAGACGCCTGGAAAGGACTAAAAGACTATAATGACTACAGGGAAATTTTAANCAGAAAAGATATCGATGCAGTCGTTATTGTGACTCCAGACCATTGGCATTCTTTAATGGCAATTGAAGCTGCCAGAGCTGGAAAAGATATTTATTGCGAAAAACCAGTTTCTCTGACTGTTCAAGAAGGCAGACTCATGGTCAATTCAGTGAAAAAATATGGTAGAGTATTTCAAACTGGTTCTCAATATAGGTCTATCCCTACAATAAGAAAAGTCTGCGAATTTGTACGCAAAGGTGGATTAGGCTCCAAAATAAGGGCATTTACAATCCTGGACAAATTAAAAGGATTTCTAATGGCTAAACGTTTTGATCCTTACGCTCAATATATAGACCGCGCTAAAAATGGCGAGCTCTATTATCCAACTGAGTTTGATCTACCAGGTGAACCTGTCCCAGAAGGGCTTGATTGGGATCTATGGGTTGGACCAGCTCCGGTTCATTCTTATAATAAATTGTATCATGAAAACCCCTCACCCGGGGTCGTACCTTGGTCATTTTGTCAGTCGTTTGGGGCTGCTGCTAATACCTGGCACCTTTCGCATAGCGCAGATGTTATCCAGTACGCACTTGGCCTCGAAGAAAGTGGTCCAATAGAAATTATACACCCGTCAGACGGCGTTTTTCCAACCCTGACGTTTAAATATGCCAATGGCAAGTATCTCCACTTCGTTGATAATTGGGATATGGTAAAAAAATTATATAAGGCTGTACCGTTACATGCCAGATTAGAAGGCTTGTTCGGAGGCGTGTTTGTTGGTGAAAACGGTTGGTTGACTTCTATGTCTGGTAGTGGACCAATTGAAGGCGAACCCCAAACCATCTTTGAACAATTAAATCTAAAATCCAGAGAGGTTAATATTGGTTCAAACAATCACCACAGTAATTGGCTTGACTGTATTAAAACCAGAAATAAACCAAGCTCCCACGAAGAAATAGGACATCGGTCGGCTTCAGTAGGACACCTGGCAATGATATCATACAGGCTAAAACAATCACTAAAATGGGACCCTGAAAAAGAGGTTTTTATTGATAATCCAGAAGCAAATGCTCTTCTCCAAAGAACTTTCAGAAAACCATTCAACCTAGAATAGCCAGCTAACTTATGCAAAACCCTAACAATCCATTTTGTATAGTGCAATTCCTTGTTATCAGCATGATCCTGGCGAACATATTACAATCTGAACAGCCCATGACAAACCAGTTTTTTATTATGGGCACGAATATCCCACCGCAGGATATAGAAAAAATTGTATCTGCAATACCTCAAACTCCTGCAGTAAAGCCTATAAAACCTAGAAAACTTTTAATTTTTGATTTGAATGTTAATTACGGCGGACACCCTTCCGCGGCTTATGCAAATATTGCATTCAAAATGATGGGCGAAAAAACAGCCGCTTTTGAAACCATAATCTCTCATGATAAAAATATTTTTAAAAAGGAAACTCTGGCCCAGTTCGATGCCATCTTTTTCAATAACAATGTAGGAAATCTATTTGAAGATGCTGACTTAAGAAAAAATATTGTCGAATTTGTTTACAGAGGTAAAGGTCTCATGGGAGTACACGCTACAACCGTCGCTTTCACTAAATGGCCAGGTGCCATAGAAGATTGGCCTGAATTCGGGATTATGCTTGGTGCTCGCGGGGCAAACCACCGTCAAAATACTGAGCATATAACAATAAACGTCGAAGACCTGAAAACCCAATAACCACTATTTTTAAGGGAGGTTCATTCCAATACAAAGATGAGTTTTTTCGCTTCCATCAAGTATATTCAAGAGAACGGGTACGAGTCCTTTTAAGCATCAACACAAATAGCATAGATGCATCACAAGATAAATTATACAGTAGCACAATAAGAAACGATAACGACTACGCANTGTCATGGGTCAGGAGCTATGGAAAAGGTCGTATCTTCTATTCCACAATAGGTCATAATCCATATGTGTTCTACGANCCGATAATGCTTAGATTTTACTTAAACGCCGTTCAGTTTGTACTCGGCGATTTATCTGCCCCGACAACTCCCAGCGCTTATTTAAATGAAAAAANCTTATTGTATGAAAAACTTAATTGGAATTTAGGCATCATAGGAAATACTAACACCCAATCCATTGAAAATCTTTGCCAGTTTGCATATTCAAATTCTATTCATTTCGCCGGCATCCATTACAACACACCCGTGTTTAACAACGAAACAATAAGGTTTAATCCGGACATGTCTGATCATGACCGAGAAAAATACAGACTTATGCTGGATAAGTACCGTCTGCAGATACATTCTTGTCGAATCAATAAACTCCCTGCCCTCGCAGNCGAAAAGGAAAAATTCTTCGAGTTCATTGATTCAATCGGTATAGAAAATTTAATCGTCCCGGCAAACTTACTTGATAACGATACCGAGCTTCTGAATTATTGCAGGCAATTCAATATCAATATTGTTACTGAACTGCAAATTCAGTACCCGGAAAAATCAAATATTAAAAATTTTCAATCAACCCAAAACCAGTCAAACTCATTCGCCATAATAATCCCTAATCAAGACTATGTCAGATATTTACTTTCCATTTCTAATATAATTCAAAGATCGAGTGTTTTTATCATCAGGAACAATCCATCAAAAACTCTGGAGCTCTTAGAAAGAACATTAATGAGCCAGCACAAAACTAAAAGTCCACGAACAATTTTCCTGATTCAATACTCAAACCAATAACCTCATGCCTTATCATTTCTAAAAACTCAAACCCGGTATTCCTCACAATTTTCTCTATTAGAATGTTGACTTAAGAATTAGCCCAAATCAGAAAACCCTAATCCATCATTTCAGTATTTTTCTGAGAACAACGAGTTGACTTTAAACGTAAAATACTTTCCATCTAATCTCTGAATGCCTTCCAGCCTGCGCTATTCAATTGATATCCTGTATCCCCGAATTAAAAAGAAAATGCAGACTAAGACAATCGTATGAAAATCACAGCTACCATGAAAAATTCGTATTGCACATTTTTCAATTTTTCATTAATTTTTGTGAAAAATAAGGTCACAGGGTTACGAAACTTTGTGCCCTTTAATTTTTTATATTAACATATTAACAAAAATAGCCGCCACACCATGGCGGCAAAACAATAAACTTATGAAGCCAAATCATAAATTTAAAATATTTGCAGGTTTATTATCCCTGCTGATGTACACAACTGCTTATGCTGGCAGTGCTGTGTTTGATTTCGAAAGTGATCCCAGTACAACAGGCCTCACTTTATATGGCAATCATGCACCTGACGCATGGAGGTCAGACGGNGGTAATCCGGGCGGATATCTTTCATTAACAGATGCAAGTGGAGGTCAAAATACGGTGGCAATCTTTCCTGACTTTGATAATGGACTTATTGTAAAAGCTTTTACATTTTCGATGGATGTTCGAGTTGGCAATCCTGTAGGTAATTCAGGTCGGCCGGCCGATGGATTCAGCATCAGCTTTGCAAGAGATGGGGATCCAGTTCTAACCTCTGGTGACGGATCAGGATTCGCNAATGGCCTTCCTGAAGCAGGAACGACAACCGGAATCGCGATTGGTTTCGATTCATGGGCTGGCAATACTTTGCCTGATGGTGCTGATATTGAAGGCATAATAGTGCGTGTTGACAACAAAACTGTTTTGAAATACGCAATGCCTACCAGAAATGGATCATTAACAGATCCAACAAGCATCCAGACCGGCCCNTGGGATNGNANTGCTGATAACCCCGATGGAACTGGATCATGGGAAAACCTTGGCTGGGCAAAACTCGAGGTGGAATTAAATGAATCCGGCCAATTAACTGTTAAGTATAAAG
>JGI24721J44947_10006811_pt1 | contig 15282 bp, 9 predicted proteins | sample YelNatPaOPGAMG01_FD_44947 | JGI IMG/M metagenome (IMG submission 44947)
CGCGCTCCTGACGCACCCGCCACTTCAGCGCCTCTTTCACCTGCTCAAACGGCGCCGGCTTCACCGGTATAACCCGCTCCAGCTTGAAAACATAATAACCGTAAGGACCACGCATTGGTACCGGCATAACCTCACCGGGCTTTGCATCTGCCGCCCAGGCTACCAGTTCTCCAGGATTATAAATCTCCACACCCCAGTTCAACTTCTTTTTACCCAGTACCCGTGCTGGGGTCGGTCCAACCATCAAATTCATCCGCTGCGCAACCGAATCAAAATCACCGCCCGCTGCCTGGTCCATAAACGTCCGAATCTGGTCCTGAAGCGCCAGCTCCCGCGCCTCATCGGGCTTGACCCGAATGCGGATTCGCTTGACCCAGAAGGTATCATTCCGGAGGCTGTCCAGCATAATAATCTGCCAGCCATTACCGGTACTTAATGGTCTGGTAAAACCACCAGGCCGGAGCCGGCGCACCACCGACTCCACCGGTGGCGTGAGTTGTTCTCTGGTAAAAGCCACCGAACTGGTATCCGGTTCATAATCTCCGAAAGTCAGCCCGACCATCTCAAAACTGTCGCGCCGGCTTCCACTATCTGCCGCCACCAGCCGGCGATAAACTTCATCAATCCTTGACCGCGCTGACTGGGTATCCTCGGGAGTAATGGTGAACGGGAAAAATACAAATTTGAGTTCCCGTATCTCCTCCTTGGGCTGAAAATCATTGCGGTGCTCATTATAAAACTGGCGCAGCTCCGCCTCCGAGGGTTCGTAATTACGCTCCTCCTCCTTGAGGGCGGTCGGCCCGATATAAAGGGCGGTAACATTGACGATGGTATTTGCCTGAGCCACCGCCTGGTCAACCTCATTTTTAGGCAGCAGNATGGCACCGGCAACATACATCTGCAACTTCTGCGGCCGCAACTGCTCATAAATCTCCCGGGCATACCGGGCAAAGAACGGCCGGTTATTCGGATTGCTCAGCGCCTGCCGGTATTTATTTGTATCAAACTTGCCATCGGTCATTAAATCCGGATGGCGCTGCAGTTCTGCCGGCGGAAAATTGTTAATAATCCACTCCAGTTCGCCCTCGGTGATGTCCAATTTGGTCTGTTTAAAAATCTTCGTCCAGGTCAGTTCGGTTTCCAGGTGATTCCACGCCAGATGGTCAATCCGCGCCTCATCCTCATTGGTCAAATCCCGGAACAGACTGTCCTGATGATACTTGTTGGCAATATACTGCCGGACCTGACGGTATTCATCAACTGTAACTTTATAATCACCAACCTGGCCCACCACGCCGGGGGGTACATTCTTTGTCCCCGGCTTTTCGTGACGCCGGAGCAGATTCCACACTTCGCTCATCAAAAATCCAGCGATGAACGTAATGGCAACGATAACCATCACCACTTTAACTCGTTTGCGTAATGTGCTCAGCATAATAGATAAGTTTACTAAAAATAATTTATAAAGTCAATTCAGCGGTGATTACAATTTAATGCCCGACAACCGCTCTTGCGCCCTCCGCTGCTTGGTTGCTTGACTTTAAGCCCGGCCGGTCTATTATAATATTTTGCAATGATTAATGAGTTAAACGAGGTTCTACCCCTCGTCACCAAACCAATTCGCTACACCGGCGGCGAATACAATTCTTACTATTCCGAATCCGGCGGGGGGCGGGTGCGCTGGGTTTTGGCTATGCCCGAGGTTTATGAAATCGGGATGTCCAACTACGGCCTGCGGATTCTTTATTCCATTCTCAACCGTCTGCCCGGTGTCAGCTGTGAACGTTGCTACGCACCCTGGCCCGACTTTGGCAACCTCCTCAAGGCAAAAAACATCCCCCTTTACGCCCTGGAATCAAAACGGCCGGTGCGGGAATTTGACATCATCGGCGTATCGCTTCAGAGTGAACTATCCTACACCAACCTCCTCTATTTGCTGGACCTGGCGCAGTTGCCCCGGCAGCGCACCGCCCGTGGTGCCGGTGACCCGCTGATCGTTGCTGGTGGACCGTGCACCGTCAACCCCCTGCCCCTGGCCGAATTTATTGATATCTTTGTAATCGGTGATGGCGAAGAGATAATCGCTGAAATCAGTGCGGTCTATGCCGGCTGGGATAGAAAAAACCGGGACCGGCTGCTGAGCCAGCTCGCCCGCCTGAACGGTGTCTTTGTCCCGGGTTACACCGACCCGCAACACCAGACCGTGAACCGCCGGATTATCAACCAGTTGCGAGACGAGGACTTTCCCTTCCCGCCGATCGTTCCCATCTGCGAAATCACCCATGACCGGCTGACGGTAGAGATCGCCCGGGGCTGTGGTCGGGGCTGCCGTTTCTGTCAGGCAGGAATGATTAACCGGCCGGTCCGGTTTCGGGATGTGGACCAGATTGTCCGGCTGGTGGAACGAGGCATTCGTGCCAGCGGCTGGGAAGAGGTCTCGCTGCTTGCCCTTTCTGCACTTGACTACCCTCATCTTTTGCCCCTGATTGAGCGCCTGAACCGGAGCCTGTATGGCCGCCGGGTTTCAATTTCTTTACCCTCAACCCGCGGTGAGGACTTCAGTCCGGAACTGGCAATCAATCTCCAGGAGGTAAAAAAAGCGGGCTTGACCTTTGCCCCGGAAACCGCCTCGCCCCGGCTCCGTGCCTTTATCAATAAAAACATTTCGGAAATAAAAATCCTGGAATCGGTGCGTAATGCCCTGGACGCGGGCTGGGGAGGAATAAAGCTGTATTTTATGGTTGGCCTTCCGGGCGAAACCGCTGCCGATGTCCAAGAGATTGGCCGGTTCGTGACCGAAATTGCCCGGCTCTGCCGGAATCGCACCGTGCGCTTCAACCTCACTCCGTTTATCCCGAAACCCCACACCCCGCTCCAGTGGGCTGGTTTCGCCGACATAAACGAGACCCGTGCCAAAATTGAACTACTGAAGGCAATGCTCCACCGGCGTAATGTCAAACCCAAATGGGAAAACCCGGAATCCTCCTGGGTTCAGGCAGTTCTGGCAAGGGGCGATGAAAAAATAAACTCGGTGATTGAACAGGTCTATCAAGCCGGCGGCATATTTCAGGAATGGACCGAATTTTTCAATTTTGACCGCTGGCAGCAGGCATTCCAGCAATGCGGTGTTGACCCCGTTCAATACCTCGCTGAACGCAACCCGGCTGCTCCCCTGCCCTGGGACTTTATCAATGTCGGTGTCAGCCGAGAGTTTCTCCAGGAAGAATACCATCGGGCAAAAGCGGGTGTGGAAACTCCGGATTGCCTGACCGCGGGCTGCACCAACTGCGGTGCCTGTCCCGGTCCCGCGCCGGTAGTCCCGGCGCCACCGGCAAAGCAACCGGTAAAATTTGAGTTCGGTCGGGGGAACACAACCGCTTACGAGGGATTAAAAACCCGGATCCGCTTAAAATATGTGGTTGAAGAACCATTCCGGTTTGCCGCCCATCTTGACCGGGTTCGGGCATTCTACCGTTCGCTGCGCCGTAGTGAACTACCGATTGTCTACACCCGCGGCTTTGCCCCGAAACCGATGCTCTCCTTCGGACCACCGCTGCCGGTCGGCTTAATCTCCGAGGGCGAATATGTTGACCTTTTTCTGGAATTTAACTATTCCGGCAATATTGTCCGGGACCTCGGCCCATTTTTACCAAGGGGGCTACGGATTGTTGCCGCTCAGGTCGTGCCCCGCAGCGCACCCGCGCTGGGCGAACTGATCAACCTCGCCCGCTATGAAGTCCGGTTGCCGGCAACCAAAAAATTGTTACCCGGCAGCGCACCATTACCACCCGGTGTGATGGGACTTAACCTGCGTTTGGACGATGCGCTGGTGCTTGACCTGACAATCGCGCCGGGCATCAAACTCTTTAGCACCCTTGCCCGGCTCTTTGGCATTACCGAAACCGAAGCCCGCGCTCTTGAAATCAAACGCCAGAACTGCTTTAATCTGGCGGAAAACAGTTTAAGAACACCACTCGGGGAAACGACCGGTCTTCTCCCCGGTGGGGTTCAGCAGAGGGAGGCGAAATGAAAGTTAAAACCAAAATTGTCATCAGTGCCAATGAATGGGAAACACGGGTGGCAGTATTTGAACAGGACCGGCTGGTAGAGTTTTATATTGAACGGGCTGAACAGCAGAACTTTGTCGGCCGAATTTACAAGGGCCGGGTTGAAAATGTCGTCAAAGGTTTGCGCGGAGCATTTGTCAACATCGGCTTGCGCAAAAACGGCTTTCTGCCGCTTACCGAAATACCCGAATTTGACACCCTGGAAGGCGAGGAGGCTGAAGGGGGCCGGCTCCCGCCCCGCACCATTACCCTGCGCGAGGGGGAGGAAATCCTCGTCCAGGTGGTTAAAGACCCCTTTGCCGAAAAGGGTGCCCGGCTGACCTCACTCATTTCCATTCCTGGCCGGTATCTGGTTTACTTCCCGAACGCCCAGCAGGTCGGCATCTCCCGCCGGATTGCTGACCGGCAGGAGCGCAACCGGCTCCGCGCCGCGGTGCGCCAGTTCAAAAGTCCCAATGCCGGACTGATCATCCGCACCGTTGCCCAGGAAGCATCATTTGAGGACCTTAAACGAGAGTATCAGGAGCTTGAACGCAGCTGGGAGGAAATCCGGCATAAGGCTGAACAACTCACCGCGCCGGCACTGCTCTATGAAGAACCATCAATTGGCCTGAAGGTCGTCCGGGACCTGCTGAACGACAATGTTGAAAAAATCCTGATTGATTACGAACCAACCTATCAACAGATTCTTAAGTATGTCAGCCGGATTGCCCCCCGCTTCCGGCGTCGGATTGAGCAGTACCGCGGCGAAACCCCGCTTTTGGAATTCACCGGGGTGGAAGCTGAGCTTGAACGCCTGTTTCACAAGCGCATCTGGCTCAAAGGCGGGGGCTTCATCACCATTGACCAGACCGAGGCAATGGTGGCAATTGACGTCAACACCGGCCGCTCGGCTCAGGAGGAAGACCCAGAAAAACTGATTCTGGAAACCAACCTCGAAGCCGCGGCGGAAATCGCCCGGCAGATCCGGCTCCGCGATTTAGCCGGCTTGATTATCATTGACTTCATTGATATGCAGGACCCGCACAATACCGAACGGGTGGTTCAGGAACTGCGCACTCAACTTGCCAACGACCGGGCAAAATCGGACTTTTCCAAAATGAGCCGGTTTGGACTTCTGGAAATGACCCGGGAACGAACCCGGCCCGGAATGATGTATCTGCTGTTTGAAACCTGTCCGGTCTGTCAGGGCTCAGGTCGGGTGCGCTCCCGTTCCGAAGTGGCAATGCGGATTGAGCGCTTAATTCTCACCCGGCTCCCGAAACTGCGTGGCCGGAAGGTCCGCATCCTTGCCTCACCGGCGCTGACCGAATTCCTCACCACCGAATGGTTTGAACGGCTTGCCGAATTTGCCCGCCGTTACGAACTGGCGATTGATGTCAAGACCGATTACCAGCTCGGCCCAACTGAATTCAAACTGCTGACCGAAGCCGGTTAACTGCCCACCTCAAAGACCTTCAGCCGGGAACGGCCCCCCCGGACCAGTCGGATTGAACTCTTCGGCACCTGAAAAAAACGGGCAAGCAGGCTGACCACCGCCTCGTTTGCCGCGCCGGCAACCGGTGGCGCCTTTACCGAGATTGTCAAACTGCCATCCGGATTACCGGTTATTCCCTCAGCCCGGGAATTGGGCTTAACCCGCACCGTTATCCGCACCGCTACTGAACCTGAAATTGCAGTATCGGCACCTTCACCGCATTGATGTGCACCAGGTCACTCTTGAACCGGTCCTTCAATTCCTGCCTCTTGCCCGCGTTCCAGCCCGACACCCGCGAAAAATAACCGGTCACCCGGGTGATGTGGTCAACCTCAGCCGAATGACAGTAAGGACAGGTGCTGTTCAACCCCCGGCTTGTCCGGAGACAGCGCGAACAGGTGGTAAACTCCGGTGAAAAGGCAATCTGGGCATTGCGGGTCCGATGATAGGTCTTGAGCACAAAATTAGCAATCGTCTCCTTTGGCGGTCGGGCATCAGCCAGCCAGACATGGGTCAGTGCCCCGGCTTCAATCATATCGTGAAACTTCCCTTCCAGATACACCCGCTCAATCGGGTCAATCGGCGCACCGATATTCAGATAGGTGGAGTTGGTATAATACACCGCCCCGCTCTGCAAATCGCCCTTGACCACCTGCAACGCCTGTTCTGGATAAAGCTCCAAATCCAGTTTCGCCAGCCGGTAAGCGGTTGACTCTGCCGGTGTCTGCTCAATCACCAGTCGCAAATCGTGTTCGGCCGCCAGGCGCCGGCACTCCAGATTTAAAAACGCCATCACCTTCAGCCCGAACCGGAACGCCTCCTCGCTTTCGTGCATTTCCTTGCCCAGATGATACTGCACCAGCTCATTCAGCCCGAGGACCCCCACCAGATAGGTCACCCGGTGCATCCGCAGATACGGTTCACCATCCGCTGCCATCGTCAGCAGCGCCAGCGGCCCATCCGACTTCAACGACAGCAGTTTCTGAATAAAGGTCCGCTTCTCATTATGGGCACGGGCAATCATCGCCATCCGCTCCCGTAGCAGCTGGAACAGGGTGGCATCATCGTGATTTGCCAGAAATGCCACCCGGGGCAGATTGATGGTCACATTCTGCAGTGCACAGTAACGCATCTTCCATGGCGTCTGCGCATCCTGCAGGTCATTCTGGTCCAGTTTAAAACTCAACCGGCAGCACTCACTGATTTTGGCGGTTTTACCCCGGTCAAAAACAAAATAGGTATTACCCTTATCCGCCGCCACCGCTGAGATATGATTGAGAAAATCCTGATGCCCGGGTGTCTGGAAAAAGTTTTCGGTAATATGAACCAGCGGCTTCGGGAAAAAGAACGGCCGACCCGAACCATCCCCCTCTTTATAAACATCAAATATCGCCCAGACAAACCGCTGGGCTTCCTTCAGATACTCTCCGTATTTCCGGCCGGTGTACTCTCCGCCCGGTCCAATTGCCTCAACATTGGCAAAATGTGCCGGCATCTCCCAGTAGAGATTGATATCCGAAAAAATCGCCTGCCCACCCCGGGCAACGTTCTGCTGCGAATATTCAAAAACGAGCATCTGCGCCAGCTGATGAATCTCCCGGTCACTCATCCCCACCAGAAACGGTGCAAAAAAGATATTCACCGCATCCCAGCCAATCGCGCCCGCAAAGTGCCCCTGCAGTGCTGCCGAAAACTTAACCATATGTGCCAGCAGGGTCTCCGGATGTTTTGCCGGCTTTGCCATTGACAGCGCATTGGGCAGATTGAGCCCGAACTTCTTCACATACTCCAGCGACTGCCCTGAACAGTAAGGCCGGTTAATAAACCCGAGGTCATGCAGGTGAATATCACCGCGGATATGGGCATCGGCAATATCGGCATCAAAAACCGATGTGAGCGCAAACTGCTTCAGTGTCCACTCCGCCAGCGTCATATTCGTTGCCTCAGGGTTGTGGGGTGTGTTCGCATTCTCCCGGTTCTTATACAGAATCAAATTTTCCACATCGGTCAGTGGCACCCCCAGTCGGGTATGACGCCGGCGCGCCTCCTCCTGCCCGTGCTCAATCAATTTGGCATTAACCAGTTCCCGCACCAGACTGGAGGTCACCCGCTTTACATTCGCATTGACAATCATCTCCTCAACCTCGCGGGCGATTTCCTCAGCCAGTTCCGGGTCCAGTCCAGCTTCCCGCACCAGTGCCCGGCTGATCCGGGTCCGGTCCCACTGCCGGATGGTATCATCGGACGAACGGACAAACAGAGCAAACTCGGTGGTATCCCGTTTACCCCCGAGCCGGGGCTTGATGCGAGCCGCATGCCGCCTCCGTGCCCGTGCCCTTTCCTCCCGCTTCAGAATATACGCCTTGGCGGTCTGGGCATGTCCGTGCTCAATCAAAACCTTCTCCACCGCATCGCCAATTTCATCCACGGTCGGAATATGCGGACCGCGCCGGGCATAAAGATAATCCACCACCCGCTCTGCCAGCCAGACTGCCCGGTTATAATCCTCACCACCCACCGCCCGTGCCGCATTAAAAATTGAAGCGGCAATCTTCTCAACCTGAAAATCCACCAGCTCGCCAGACCGCTTCTGAACCTTGCGAAACTGCACCGGCAAACCGGTGCGTGACGTTGCTGCCTGCCCTTCGGCTTTTGCCTTTTCCTCGGCCAAATCTTTTTTCTCCTGATTATTTTGTTCTGCCACCTTGCTCCTCCCGCTCAAGTTTTTTTAACTCCTCAACAAACTGCTCTGGACTATTAAACTGCCGGTAAACCGATGCAAACCGCACATAGGCTACCGGGTCAATCTTAATCAACTGCTCAAGCACCATTTCCCCAATTTCTGTTGAACTTACCTCCAGCTTACCCTGCTCCTCCAGCCGTGCCTCAACCGCCTCCACCACCCGCTCAATCTCCTGCCTGCCTACCGGCCGTTTCCGACAGGCAAGCACAATTCCATTCACCACCTTCTGCCGGTCATAAGGCTCATGCCGCCCATCCCGCTTAATAACCATCAGCGGCATCCGCTCCACGTACTCATAGGTCGTAAACCTGCGCCCGCATTTCAGACACTCCCGGCGCCGCCGGATTGCATTCCCATCCTGCGCAGGCCGGGAATCAAGCACCTTATCCTCTTCGCTTGAGCAATATGGACACTTCATATTGATATAATATATACTACACCACTATATATAGGCTGTCAAACAAAATTAAAAAACAAGACCAATTTTTTAACTAATTGATAAAAAAAGATTTCTAAGTTTACTGCCGAAAAATTCAGCAATTAAAAAATTAACCGAAAAATCAAGGGGAATTTACACAAAATTAACAGACTTAATCTTTATCCACATACTTATCCACAAGTTTTCAACAATTAATCTTATTTAAGGTGGTCATAGCCCCTGATTCTCAGCTTTGACCTTCTGCCCTGATTTTCAATCTCAACACCCGCTCCTTTTTCCACCCAGCCGATACAGTTAACCGGTACCCCTGCCACCGTTGACCCCAACCGCCTTTTACTGGTAAACAGCAGCTCATAATCCTCACCCGAACTGAGGACAAATTTATTTATGTCAATGTCAAGCACTTGACACAACTCCCGGGTAACCGGGTGCACCGGAATCTTCTCGGCCTGAATCACCACCCGCACCCCGCTCAACTGGCTCAAATGCCGAACATCGCTACCCAGCCCATCTGAGGTGTCAATCAACGCCGAAATCCCGCGCCGTACCCTTTGCAGCACCTGAAGCCGGGGCAGCGGATGCCGATGCCTTTCAATTGCCAGTTCTCCCCCGCAGGCTTTGAACCTGATGCTGAGTTTATGCACAAGCAACAACCGGCCGGTCTCGGCAAGCCCGGTGTAACCGGTAACATAAACCAAATCCCCGGGCTCGGCACCAGAACGCAAAAGCGGTCGGCGCGTTTTCCCCAGTGCACTCAGCCCTAAAACCAATTGGTCAAAGGCGATGATGTCTCCGCCCCCAATCTCACAATTCAACTCCGCACACACCTGCTCCAGCCCCTGATACAACTCCTGCACCGCCCTGGTGCTCGTCCTCCTCGGCAATGCCAGCGCCACCAGCATCACCACCGGCTCAGCACCCATTGCCACCAGGTCGGAAAGTGCGGCACAGGCACACCGCCGGCCCACATCATAATAACTCAGATAACTCAAATCAAAATGAACCCCTTGCGCATAGGCATCGGTGGTCAGCACCGTGCGCCCATCTTTGAGCACCAGCCCATCATCACCAATCCCAACCAGCAAATGGCCGCGCCCGCGCACCACGCGCTGAATCAACCTGAGCAACCGCTCTTCGCCTATTTTACCAACCTGCACCCATTTATCATAACAAAAACCAATACCCGGGCAAGTTTATATTTAATCCTGCTTAGCCCATTGCCATTTTGAATACCCCGCTCTCCAACACCCTCCTGACCACCCTAAGAGCCGGACCGAGTTCCAGGCTCAAAACCGCTTTCCCCACCCCAACCCTAACCCTGGACCCCACCGCGGTAAGCACCCAACCCAATATCATATTCCGAACCCAACTATCCACCCTGGTCAAAACCCTTACCCGCACCACCACCCAAACCATTTTCCGGACAAAACCCCAAACCGCAGGGGGGACGGTTCCCAGGACGGGGTCTAAAAATGGCAAAAATTCGCATAACTCACGCACCTGCTAAACTTAATTGCAATTACCCTCCAAATCAAAAATTTAACCTATAGGTTAAAAATCCCTCAAATATTTATTCCTTAACCGGAGCTAAATTCTTACTTATCTTGACACTGGTGCAAACCTGGCTAACATTAATACGGGTATGCATTCCATCAGCATCACCACCCGCCGCCGGAATGAACTGGTGGACATCACCAGTCAGGTTGCCGAACTGGTCAATAAAAGTGGCATCAGTTCCGGCAGCTGCATCCTTTATGTCCCCCACACGACTGCGGGTGTGACCATTAATGAAAGTTATGACCCGGATGTTGCAGCTGACATCATCGCGGCTTTAAACCGGCTGGTGCCGGCTGGTGCTGATTATCAGCATACCGAAGGCAATGCCGACGCCCACATCAAATCGGTGCTGGTCGGCTGTTCCTTAACCATACCGGTGGAAAACGGCCAACTGGCATTGGGCAGATGGCAGGGAATTTTCTTTTGCGAATTTGATGGCCCCCGGCAGCGCCGGTGTCTGGTGCAACTGCTGGGTAATAAAAATAAACCACAGGAGGAGTAATGGATCATAAAAAACTATTTGTTCCCGGACCAACTGAGGTGCGGGAGGAGATTCTGAAGGCACAGGCACAGTGGATGATTGGCCACCGTTCCAAGGAGTTTGGCGAGCTGAATAAGCGCTGTGTCGAAAAAACCAAACAGATTCTCAAAACCCAAAACTACTGTTTCTGGTGGACCGCCTCGGGCACCGGTCTGATGGAAGGTGCAATCCGCAATGTGGTCCAGAAAAAGGTGCTCCACACGGTCAACGGCGCCTTCTCAGACCGCTGGTTCAAAATCTCCCAGGCTTGCGGCAAGGAACCGGCCGCGGTGCGGGTGGAATGGGGCAAAGCGGTGACCCCGGAACTGATTGCTGCCGAACTTGCCAAGGGTGGCTATGAGGCGGTGACCATCACCCAGAACGAAACCTCAACCGGTGTTCGCGCGCCGATTGAAGAAATCTGCTCAATGCTCAAAGAGAAGTATCCGGATGTTTTGGTGCTGGTAGATGCGGTCTCCAGTTTGATGGGTGACTGGTTTGAAATTGACCGGCTCGGCATTGATGTAGTGGTGGCGTCCAGCCAGAAGTGCGTTGCCCTGCCGCCCGGTCTGGCAGTGGCAATTGTCTCCGCCCGGGCAATGGAAAAGTGCAAAAAGATTCCGGACCGCGGCTACTACTTTGACTACGAAGCGATGCTCAAGCGCTATGAAAAGGACAATCAGACCCCGACCACCCCGGCAATCTCGCTCTTCTGGGCACTTGACAAACAACTGGACCACATCCTTGCCGAAGGAATGGAGAACCGGTATCGCCGGCATCAGGAAATGGCAAAGTTCACCCGCGAATGGGCACGCCGCTATTTTGCCGTCTTTCCCGAAGCGGGCTACGAATCGGTGACTTTGACCACCGTGACCAATACCCGGGGCATCAGTGTCAAGGACTTAAATACCGCCCTCGGGCAAAGGGGAATGCAGATTTCCAACGGCTACGGCGACTTAAAGGAGAAGACCTTCCGCATTGCCCATATGGGTGACCTTACCCTTGACGACCTCAAGGCGGTCACCGCTGCGATTGTTGACATTTTGAAATTGTGAACCGCTGGTTTGGGCTCGGGCTGGCACTGTTCGCTTTCGGCTTTGCCAGCCCGGGTTTAACCCGGGTGAAAAACCGCGCCCGGTTCCAGCCCGAGCCCTATGCGGCTGCGGCCACGATTCGATTTGCCAGTGGCATTCAGGTTGACACCCGCCAGCCTGCCAACAACGAGCTGTCCCTTGACTCCCATTACCTTTTACTCCACTTCGCAACCCCCATCTATCACCACTGGTTTTCCATCCTTTCTGAACACCGGCTTGAGCCGGTTGCCTATCTCGCCTATCAGACCCTCGTTGCCCGGGCACATCCTGGTTTTACTCCGGCTAACCTGCTCGCAATTCAGAAACTGCTGCCGCTTGACTGGTTCGGTCCATTTGCCCCGGAATACAAACTCGCCCCCGAACTCCTGAAACCGCGCAAAACCATCCGCCAGCTACTAATTGCCCGCTGGCAAGCAAAAAATACCCTGAGCTTAACCCTTGACCATCAAGATAAAAACGAACTCTGCCGCACAGTTGCCCGGCTTGCCCGTCAGCCCGATGTCTGCTGGCTTCAGGAAAAAGGCACGCCGGTCCTGTTTAACCGCAATGTCCAGTGGGTATTGCAGACCGGCTGGGACACCGTTATTCCTGATTCGGTTGCGAGCCGGCGCATCTGGCGCTATGGCATCCGGGGCAGGAATATGATTGTTGGCCTTTTTGACTCCGGCATCAACACCGAGCATGATATGTTCTATGACCCATTCGTCCCGCTTTCCGCACCGGGCATCTATTTAAACCACCGCAAAATTATCGCCTACAAACTTTTTTACGATGCCGCTTTCGGCGATGCTGCCGGTGCTAACTATCACGGTTCCGCAGTTGCCGGTACCCTGGCAGGTGACGACTCCATCACCGGTAACCAGACCGACCTTGAAGGAATCGCTCCGGAAGCAAAAATCTCCTTTCTGGACATTGGCACTGCCAGTGGTCAGTATATCTATTCTGATGACCTTACCGAAATGCTGGACTCGGTCCGGCTCAGCCGCGGACTGCCCGAACCGGTGCGTCAGGTTTCTGGCTCATTCGGCACAATGGACTACCTCTCCGAATACCGGCTCGCTGATGCCACGCTCGATGCGGTCTGCTGGCAGGACAAAAAGTTTCTGGTCGTCTGGGCAGCGGGCAATGGGGGCGGCACCAGTTATCGGCTGGGTCATCCTGCCTGTGCCAAAAATGCCCTCACCACTGGTGGCTGTGGCAACGGCACCCGGGCAAATCTGATTTACTCCTTATCCTCTGCCGGTCCAACCCGGGACGGACGCATCAAACCCAACCTCGTTGCCCCGGCTGAGAGCATCTGGACCGTTTACGGTGGTGGTATCAACGCCTATCGGGTCCGGGAAGGCACCAGTTTTGCTGCCCCCGCGGTCAGCGGTGCGCTCCTGTTACTGCGTCAATACCTGAAAGAGGGCTGGTATCCGGATGGCGTGCCTGACCCGGACCGGGCAATTGACGCGCCCAGTTCGGCACTGCTCCGGGCACTTGCCATCTGCGCCACCGACACCACTGTTGGCCGGGAAACCATTCCGGACATCCGCACCGGCTGGGGCCGGCTCAACCTCTCCCGGATTATGCACTTTCCCGATGACTCAATCCGGTTCGTGTTTGTGGACGAAACGCTTGGCTTGGCAACCGGTGAATATGACGAATACGAAATTGTGCTTGACCGCCGCGAACCCCTGCGCGCCGTCCTTGTTTGGACCGATACCGCCGCCCTGCCCAACGCCGCCATTTCAATTGTCAACGATTTAAACCTGGAACTGGAAAGTCCGGACCATAATTGTTATCGCGGCAATCAACTGCTCCAGAGCCAGTCCATCGCCAATCCGGACCGCTGGGACGAACGGAATGTTGAAGAACTGGTGCAAATTGCCCGCCCGCTCACCGGCACCTGGAAAATCCGGGTCTGGGCGCGCAATGTCTTTACCGAACACCAGCCCTATGCGCTGGTCATCCGCGCCCGAATAGCCCATCCGCCCGGCATCGCTGAAAAACCAACCCAACTTCTCAGCGAAAATCTCCCTGTCCGTATCAATTACCTTTCCCGGGCACAGTTTGCTATTCCCCCTTATAGCCAGTTGCTACTTTATTCCCCTACCGGTGCCCAAATTGCCCGCATCACCAACCCATCGGCTCAACTTCAGCACTGGCAACCCGTTAACCACCACCCGAAAATCGCTGCCGGAGTATATCTATTTAAAATTATCAGCCCACACCAGGTTCAAACCGGCAAAATTCTACTTTTGAAATAAAACCCGCCCCAACCGCTCCCTTCGGTATATTTTTGACTTTATCCCCTTGCTAACTTAAAATATCGTTAACACTATTTAGTGAAAGGAGTTCAATTTGAAAAGCCAGGATTACATTCAACTTGAAGAAAATTTTGCTGCCCACAACTATTCCCCTCTGCCCGTGGTTTTATGCCGGGGCGAAGGTGTGTGGGTTGAAGATGTTGAGGGCAAAAAATACCTGGATATGCTGGCTGCCTATTCCGCGCTCAATCAGGGGCACCGCCATCCTAAAATTATCAATGCCCTGATTGCGCAGGCAAACCGCCTGACCTTAACCTCCCGGGCATTTCACAACGACCAGTTCGGACCGCTCTGCAAACTGCTCTGCGAAATCACCGGTCAGGAACAGGTGCTGTTGATGAACTCCGGCGCCGAAGCGGTTGAGACCGCAATCAAATGTGCCCGGCGCTGGGGTTATACCCGAAAAGGTGTCCCACCGGATCGGGCAGAAATCATTGTCTGTGCCAACAACTTCCATGGCCGGACCACCACCATTATCAGTTTTTCCACCGAACCGCTGTATCGTGATGGGTTTGGACCTTTTACTCCGGGCTTCAAAATAATCCCTTACGACGACCTGAACGCCCTTAAACAGGCAATCAACCCCAACACCGTTGCCCTGCTCGTGGAACCAATTCAGGGCGAAGCCGGCATCATCGTTCCCCATCCCGGTTATCTCACCGGCGCGCGCCAGCTGTGCCAGGAACATAAAATGCTTTTCATCCTTGACGAAATCCAGACCGGCCTGGGCAGGACCGGCCGCCTGTTCTGTTACCAGTATGAAGCTGCCCGGCCCGATGTCTTGATTCTGGGCAAGGCGCTGGGCGGTGGCTGTGTCCCCATCTCCGCCGTCCTCTCCTCCCGGGAAATAATGAGCGTGTTTGTTCCGGGCAACCACGGCTCCACCTTTGGTGCCAACCCGCTTGCCTGTGCGGTGGCAATTGCCGCGCTTCAGGTAATCCTTGAAGAAAAACTGCCCGAACGTTCATTTGAACTGGGTAACTATTTTATGACCCGGCTCAAGGAACTGAACTCGCCCCGGGTCAAAGAAATCCGGGGCCGCGGCCTGTTTATCGGGGTGGAACTGAAACCCG
>JGI24721J44947_10006812_pt1 | contig 15281 bp, 18 predicted proteins | sample YelNatPaOPGAMG01_FD_44947 | JGI IMG/M metagenome (IMG submission 44947)
TTGTTTCATTATCTAAAATCAATTGAATCCGAAATTAAAGGTGGCGGTGGTGCCGTGTTTGATTCAATAAGTAAAAAACAAATAGAAGAAATAAAAATCCCGCTTCCGTCTCTTGAAATCCAAAAGCAACTCGTCGCTGAAATGGAAGAACAGGAAAAAATTATTGAGGCGAACAAAAAACTTGTCGGCATAATGGAGCAAAAAATCGCCGAAGTTTTAAGCGAAATTTAGCTATGTTTAAAAAAGTATCAAAACTTAAGAAATTCGGCATATTCCGCGATTTCTTATGGAGCGTAGACACGCTAGACTTTGCGCGCTTTAACTTGATTTATGGCTGGAACAAAAAGCGGCTTTTGAGCTGTTTCATTCTAGGATTGGTGGGTTCTGCTCTGCTGAATTATTTCAAAGTCAAACATTAAAAGAAGAAGATCCAAATAAACTGCTGCTAATTATAAACAAAATAGGTTTGCAGTAAACAAAAATTAATTATAAAAATACAAAAAACTGTTGATATTTATAAAATATATATATATATTAAAAAAAGGGAGAAATTTCAAAAAAGCAAAAATGGGGGCAAAAGTGAGTAAAGTTATTATAAAACTAAAAGAAATTTTTCCAGGAATCACTTTTCTAGGCACACGGGTTAGTGGAGAAAAAGTTAGAGAAATTATNGAAAAAGAAATTGAGAATGGAAATAGTATAATAATTGATTTTGATCTTATTGAAGAAATAACNCAAAGCTTTGGTGATGAAATTATAGGTATTTTCACAAGAGCTTATGGAAAAGAGTTCGTTAAAAACAATATCAAAGCTGTAAATTACAATGAAGAAATTAAAGTTGTTTTAAATTGGGTAGTTAATTACAGCAACAGATATTTTTTAGAAAATAAAATTGCCGTTTAAAAAATATCTTCGTCACTACTGTCTTCCTCTCGAATTTCTTTTAGAAAATGAGTAAGGTCTATAACGATGTTNGGTGTTAAAGAAATGANAATTATACTGCCAGGCCANTATTTTTCAAGAAATAAAGAGTTCTCGCTATTTTTAGATAGTTCTAGCATCCCATTGTAAGATATCATAATCATCCGACTACCAAATTTTTTAATCATACTAGAAATAGTAAATAAACCAAATCCTGCATTTTTTTGAACGCCATTACTTATAATTGTATTTAAAGAACCACTAACACCTTTTTTAATAGCTTTTTCAAGAGCAGATCTTTCGTCTTTTATAGTAGGATATTTTTTTGAAAGTGAATTTTTAAAACCTATCCCCGTGTCAACTATAGCAATTTCCATAATTTCTTTCTTAGGGAAAAGCTGGGCACAACAAACTATGTCTGTATTACTTTGCGCATAGTCTACTGTATTATTAATTAATTCTGAAATAATATATTTAATGTATTTCTTTAGATTTGAATCACTAATGTTCACAATATTAATAAATTCTTCAGAAAACAATTCCACAGCATCACGGGTTTTTGGACTAAACTTTCTTAAAGGAATAGTGGTATCTGATTCTAAAGACCCTTGAATTTTTGCTAAATATTTAAAACTTTCTGAATTACTCTTTGGTGGAATTATTTTTGTTTTATCTTTTAAATACTTGGCCCAAATAATTGCAAAAAATGCTGTATCAATAAACTTATTATATTGACTTAAATCTATTTCTNGTTTTTCGCATATATTATTTATAAAATNNGGTAAATCTTCTAAATTTAAAACCATCTCTTTAGAGCACTCCTTTTGCTTAAAACAATGGGAAGCGAATAAGATATCAATACTTTTTTTGTCAAGTCAAAAATTCTATTTTGATTCTCCATTTACACCGTTTCCTTTATACTGACTTTATTAACACTCATGATGCTTTGATAACTTAAACCTACAATGACTTTTTTACTATACAATTTATTAATTGTAAAGAAAAAATACATTGAATCATCGACATAGTTATCTATACTATTTTTATTTAAGTTACATTTTAATCTTTCGTAAAATACATATTTTGCGAAAACTTGTATTGATTGAAAGGCGAGTATTTCTGATATAGAAGAATTTACATAAGTAGGTGATAAAAATTAAAAGTTTACGATTTGACGAATAGGAATAGCTTAAATAATTAGGTTTACAAAAATAATATTATACTCCTCTTAATGCATGTTTTTGGTATATATCTAAATATTTTTGAGACATTAGTTTGTAGTTAAAGTTTTTTACAAACTCATAGGCTTCATTTACTAGTTTTTTTGAAAACTCAGTATCTGAAATTAGTTTATCTATTGCAAAAGCAAGTCCTTTAGCATCCTTTACTGGCACAATTAAACCTCTTTGGTTGTTGCCAATAAGCTCAATAATACCACCTGCATCTGTAGCAACAGTTGGTACCTTAAACATAAAAGCCTGCAGTATACTTGAGCATAAACCTTCGTTTTGAGATGAAATTGCAAACAAGTCAAATGCAGCTAAGTAGTTTTGTATATCTTGCCTAAAGCCTAAAAATACTACATTGTTGACACCTTTTTGTTTTGCGTAATTTTCTAGTTCTTCTTTTAGTTCACCGCTACCCAATATTAGAAAGGTGTATGTTTTATCAAGCAGACTTGCTGCATCAATTAATGTTTTGTGATCTTTTTGTTCAGTAAGCGCCCCTATGTTGCCAATTATTGGGTATCCATACTGTTTTTTAATAGCTTCTACTTTTTGAGGATCAACTTGGTTAAGCAGACTAAAGTCTACAACGTCATAAATAACTTCACTGAAGGTACGATAATTTGCATACAGAACCTGTTTAACTGCATTAGAAACACTCACAACTTTATCAGTTAACATGTATTTTATTTTTGAAGTCTTTTTTTGCTTGTAGTCTACCCTTCTTGTATAAACAAGCGGATTTTTTGTGAGTAATTTTAAGACAACACCTAAGGTGTGAGCTTTTGATGCATGAGCGTGCAAAATATCACACTTTNTAGCTGTGCTTTGGAGTTTATAAAAGTTTNNCGAATCTATAGTCTCAAAACCTAGCGCCTGCGCTTTTTTGTAAAGATCATCCCTGCAAGCTATTATAGAGTCTACACCAAGTTCTCTTAAGCCAAGGGCGAGGTATATTAACTGCTGTTCGCCACCGCGAAAACCTTTTTGCGTGTCTAAATGAAGAATTTTCATTGCAATTAGAATAAGATTTTAATAGAGTTTTGTCAAGCTTACCGTTGTAAATTTTGCTTGCAAATTAAGTAATTATTAATTAAAATAAACTTTGTAGGTTTTATTACAAAGGGGGTTTTTGATGTTTTTTTATAAAGATAGTGAGCTTTATGTAGAAGATGTAAAAGTTTCAGATATTGCTTTAGAGTACGGCACGCCGATTTATATTTACAGCAAGAATCACTTTGAAAATCAATATAAAAAACTCGATCAAAAAATTACTAGAAAGCATCTAATTTGTTTTGCGCTAAAAGCAAATAGCAATTTAGCGGTTATAAATACATTTGCAAAGCTTGGTGCTGGCGCTGATGTTGTGTCTGCTGGTGAGATTTTTAGAGCAAAAAAAGCTGGTATTGATACGACAAAAATTGTGTTTAGCGGTGTGGGAAAAACGCAAGAAGAAATCAAGTACGCAATTGAAAATGATATACTGATGTTTAATGTCGAGTCTTTTGAAGAATTAGAGGAAATAGAGCGCATAGCGTCAACTCTAGGAAAAAGTGCACCAGTCTCTTTTAGGGTAAACCCCAATGTTGACCCAAAAACCCACCCCTACATATCCACTGGTTTAAAGAAAAACAAATTTGGCATATCTTACACGCAAATTATAGATGCCTACAAGCTAGCAAACCAAATGAAGCATGTGCGCATAAAAGGTATTCAGTTTCACATTGGCAGTCAGCTAACAGATGTATCCCCATTTTTTGAAGCACAGCTAAAGGTAGCAAATATTATGAAAGAGTTGCTTTCTTTGGGTATAAAATTGGATATTATAGATGTTGGCGGTGGCTTAGGTGTGGTGTATGAAAACGAGCAAGAGCCCGATTTAGACCAGTATGCAAATTTTATCAATGAAGCATTTAAGGATTTCCCAGACAGTTTAATCGTTCTAGAGCCTGGTAGGTTTTTGGTGGCAAACGGCGGTATTTTTGTAACAAAAGTATTGTATAGAAAACAAAACGAAGGTAAAAACTTCTATATTGTAGATGGAGCCATGAATGACCTTATAAGGCCTAGCCTTTATGATGCTTATCATAAAATTGAACCTGTAGTGAAAAAAAATGCCGCTAAAGTACAGGCAGATATTGTAGGCCCAATTTGCGAAAGTGGAGATTTTTTTGCTAAATCAAGAGAAATTGACAGTCTTGAAAGAAACGATTTGGTCAGTATATTTAGCAGTGGAGCATACGGTTTTACTATGGCAAGCAATTATAATTCACGCTGCAAGGCAGCGGAAGTTTTAGTAGACAAAGATAAAGTAAAATTGGTAAGGGCAAGGGAAACATTCGAAGATTTAATTAAAGGGGAAACTATATAATGCGCAAAATCGAATTTTTTAAGATGAACGGCTCGGGTAATGATTTTATTGTAATTGATAATAGGGAAAAAATTGTAGAAAATATTGGCTTTAAAACGGAAGAATTTGTTAAGCGTATCTGCAAAAGAGGTCTATCAATAGGTGCAGATGGCGTAATCTTAATAGAAAATACAGATGAAGCAGGATGCGATTTTGCGTGGCGTTTTTATAACAGTGATGGCTCGCAAGCTTCAATGTGTGGCAACGGCTCAAGGTGTGCTGTAAGGTTTGCTTACCTAAAAGGCATAATTAACGACACAAAAACGGTATTTTTAACAGGCGCTGGCAAGATATACGGCGAAATTGTAGGTATAAATACCGTGAAAGTCCAGCTTACCAAACCCACAGATTACAAAACCATCAATTTAGATAACCAAACTATGTATTTTATCAATACGGGCGTACCGCACCTTGTAATATTTGTTGATGATTTAGAAAGCGTTGATGTAGCTGGGCTTGGGGCTAAATACCGCTACCACGAAGCTTTTGCCCCAGCTGGGACGAATGTGAATTTTGTAAATATTTTAGACAATAGTACAATTGCCATTCGCACATATGAACGCGGCGTAGAAGCAGAAACGCTTGCTTGCGGTACAGGTGCAACCGCATCAGGTTTAATTAGCGGTTTGATTAAAAATATACAAACACCTGTTGAGGTGCAGACGCGTTCTGGAAAAATTTTAAAAATATACTTCCAAATTAAAAATGCACAAAGCAGTGAACCCATAGATATTGTGTTTCTAGAAGGTGACAGTATGTTGAGTTTTGTAGGTACTATGATTGACGAAGCTTGGGATTATTAAATAAAGGGGGTATTGTATGTTTGAGCTAAAAGGCGCTATGACGGCTATTGTTACACCATTTAAGAATGGAAAGTTTGACGATGTATCTTTTAGGAATTTAATTAAAAGGCAAATTGAAAATGGTATTGATTGTATAGTACCGTGCGGCACAACAGGTGAAGCTGTAACATTAGACTTAAATGAGTACGAAAAAGTTGTGGGAACGTGCGTTGAAGAATGTAGGGGTCAAGTAGGCGTGCTTGCAGGCGCAGGCAGTAATAATACAAAAAAGGTTATTGAAATGGCAAAATTAGCCCAAAGTCTGGGCGCTGATGCAATTTTGTCTGTTACGCCTTATTATAACAAGCCAACGCAGGAAGGCTTGTATCAGCATTATAAAGCTATAGCGGATGCTGTAGATATAGGTGTTGTAATCTACAATGTGCCGGGTAGGACATCAGTTAACATTCTTCCAGATACAGTGGCAAGACTTAGTGAGATTGACAATATTATTGGCATAAAAGAAGCGAGCGGTTCTCTAAATCAGGTGTCAGAAATTATNGAGAAAGCAAATGAAGGTTTCAGCGTTGTAAGTGGTGATGACTTTTTAACACTGCCTATGCTTTCTATAGGTGGACAGGGTATTATTTCTGTTACCTCCAATGTAGCACCNGCAATGGTTAGCGAGCAGTACGACGCTTTTGTAGCAGGTGATTTGGAAAAAGCAAAAGCACTTCACCACAAGATGTACCCGCTTCATCAGATGATGTTTATAGAAACAAACCCTATACCCGTAAAAACCGCTGTGGCACTGATGGGTCTTGTAGAAGAAGAGTTCAGACTGCCTTTGTGCAAAATGTCAAACACAAACAAAGAAAANCTAAAGGCTTTGCTAAAAGAATACGAATTTTTGGGCTAGGAGAAAAACATAATGGTTAATTTAATAGTTTGCGGTATATGTGGCAAAATGGGCAGGCGCATTGCAACACTTGCCCTCCAAAGCGATAAATTTAAGCTTGTTGGGGCAACAGAAAAATCTCCAGATTGCATAGGCAAAGACATAGGCGCNTGTGTTTGGGGGAACGCCAATAAATGTAAAAGTAAGCGAAAAATTATCAGATTGCATTAATGAAGGCGATTGCGTTATAGATTTTACAAACTGCCAATCAACACTTGAAAATGTAAGGTGTGCATGCGAAAATAAAAAATCCATCGTCGTGGGAACGACTGGCTGTGATAATGATGCAATTGATCAGATTAAAAAACTCTCAGTGATGTGCCCTGTAGTTATGGCCCCAAATATGAGTTTGGGTGTCAACATTCTGTTTGAAATCGTAAAAGAAACAGCTAAGTATTTAGGTAGTGATTTTGATGTAGAAATTGTAGAAATGCACCATAGGGCAAAAAAAGACGCCCCAAGCGGCACAGCCTTAAAATTAGGTCAAAAAGTTGCAGAAGGTTTAGGCATCAATTTTGAGCAAAATGCTAAATTTTCCCGCGTTGGCGAGGCCTTGAGGGCAAAAAACGAAATAGGCATAATGGCGCTTAGGGGTGGAGATGTCGTAGGCGAGCACACTGTGATTTTTGCAGGTGACGCAGAACGCATAGAAATTACACATAAAGCTTCCTCGCGCGATGTATTTGCAAAAGGTGCCCTTAAAGCTGCACTGTGGGTAGTGGACAAATTGCCTGGGTTTTATGATATGAACGATGTGCTTGGAATAAAATCCAAATGAAAGACCCATTTGATAAACTACATGAGTACTGTGCGATCTTTGGCATATACAACATAAAAGAGGCAGCAAACTATGTATATTTAGGTTTGCATGCACTTCAGCATAGGGGACAGGAAGGCTGTGGTATAGTTACAAGGGACAAAGATGTTTTTTATAAAAAGCGTGCCCGCGGTCTTGTATTAGAAGCTTTTGATAAGACAGATATTGAAAATTTAAAAGGTGATATAGGTATAGGGCATAATAGGTACTCAACAAGTGGTGATTCTTCTTTAGTCAATTTGCAGCCTTTAACTGCAAGTTTTGATTTGGGCGATATTGCAATTGCCCACAATGGTAATATTGTTAATGCATACAGCATAAGACAGAAACTCATAAGTGATGGAGCCATATTTAGCTCAAACAGCGATACAGAAGTTATTATTCACTTAATAGCAAGGCAAAAAGGCTCTTTTGATGAAAGGCTTGTAGGGGCTTTAAGTCAGCTAAAGGGCGCTTTTTCGCTTGTGATGCTGTTTAATGATACATTGTATGCCATTAAAGACCCGTGGGGATTTAGGCCGCTAGCAATGGGTGAGCTTGGTGATTCGTGCTGTTTTGCAAGTGAAACCTGTGCGTTTGATTTAATTGGCGCAAAGTTTGTAAGGGAACTTGAAAGCGGAGAAATTGTAAAAGTAGACAAATATGGCGTAAACTCGTTTAAGCCTTTTAAAAGCGAAAACTCATACAGGTGTGTTTTTGAACATATATACTTTGCAAGACCAGATTCTTACCTGTGGGATAATCATGTATATGAAATAAGAAAAAGAATTGGTCAAAAATTAGCTTTAAAATCCAGTGTGGATGCAGATATAGTTATAGCTGTGCCAGATTCTGGTATGCCTGCTGCTATAGGCTACTCTCAAGCTTCTGGTTTGCCTTTTGAGATGGGCATTATTAGAAACCATTATGTAGGCAGAACATTCATAGAACCGACGGATTCTATCAGACATTTTGGCGTTAAGTTAAAATTGAACCCTTCAAGCGATGTACTAAATAATAAAAGGGTTGTAGTGGTAGATGATTCTATTGTAAGGGGCACAACAAGCAGGCGCATCGTAAAGATGATAAGAAACGCAGGCGCCAAAGAAGTGCATTTGCGCATAGCAAGCCCACCCGTTACGCACCCATGCTTTTATGGTATTGATACGCCGACCAAATCAGAGCTTATTGCATCAAGCCACACGATTGAAGAAATTACAAAGTACGCAACAGCTGATTCAATAGCTTACTTGACGCTTGAAGATTTGAAAGAAATTGTGGGCGAAAGCGGTTACTGTTATGCTTGCTTTAGCGGCAATTACCCAATAAGTTTAAATGTTTAGGAAGTATTATGAAGTTTTTATTTTTATTATTTGGAATTGTCTTTTTTTTAGACTCATGCGCGCATCTACCTAAACCAAACGAGTATCAGCAAACATCTTCAACAATAGCTACTGGTATTTTTAAAGCTCAAACGAAGGTGCGCAATATAGACGGCTTTTTTAGGATATCTCCAATAAATTCCACTATTGATATTTCAAGCCCTTTGGGTTTTGCATTGTATGGTATATATATAAACGGCAATGATTTGTATGTAAAAGACTATATGAGCGGTACCAAATTTACAAACGCCGATTTAGCAAAACTCAACATACCAAAAAAAGACAATATTTTGTTTTATGAAAGCAGTTTGATTTATTTTACACAGAATTTTTTTTCCATATGTACAAATAACGAAAACAAAAATATTCATGTGATTGAGTGCGAAGAAGTCTCGCATTATCAACTGCCAAAAGTTGTAGAGTTTGCTAATAAGGATGATTTATTGAAGTTGACAATGTATAAGATTACAGTGGATAATCAACCAAACTTGATAAAAAAGTAAAGCTGGAGGTGAAAAATGATCCACTATAGCACACTGGGCTTTGTAAACACAAAAGAGATGTTTAAGAAAGCCTTTGATGGCGGCTATGCTGTGCCTGCTTACAATTTTAACAATATGGAGCAATTGCAGGCAATTATTATAGCATGCGTCAATACGCAGTCGCCTGTTATTTTGCAAGTTTCAAAAGGCGCAAGGAATTACGCTAACCAGACACTGTTAAGGTGGATGGGGCAAGGTGCTGTAGAGTTTATGAAAGAGCTTGCAAGTCAAAAAAATTTGAAAGAAATACCCATTTGTTTACATCTTGATCATGGTGATAGCTTTGAGCTATGCAAAAGTTGTATAGATCTTGGTTTTTCGTCCGTTATGATAGACGGATCGCATCTTCCTTATGAAGAAAATATCGCACTTACAAAGCAGGTTGTGGATTATGCACACAAGTTTGATGTTAGCGTGGAAGGTGAGCTTGGTGTTTTAGCTGGTATAGAAGAAGATGTTTCTTCAAGCAAGCACATATATACAAACCCAGATGATGTTGAGGATTTTGTTAAAAAAACAGGTGTTGATTCACTTGCTATAGCAATTGGCACAAGTCACGGCGCCTATAAATTCAAAGTTGAAAAAGGCCAACAGCCCCCACCATTAAGGTTTGATATACTAGAAGAAGTCGAAAAACGTATACCGGGTTTTCCCATTGTGTTGCATGGGGCTTCAAGCGTGTTGAAAGAGTATGTTGATATGATTAATGCCTATGGAGGAAAATTAGAAGATGCAGTGGGTGTTAGCGAAGACCAGCTAAGAAAAGCAGCAAAGTCCGCTGTTTGTAAAATCAATATTGATACAGATGGAAGGCTTGTTATGACTGCAAAAATTAGGGAGTTTTTTGCAAAAAACCCATCTGAGTTTGATCCAAGAAAGTATTTAGGGCCAGCCCGTGATGAGCTTATTAAAATGTATGAGCGCAAAAACAAAGAAGTGCTTGGCAGCGCTTTTAGGATGTAGTTATGAGTAGCGTAAAGTTTGAAACAAGTGTGGGATATGAGAGGCTAATTAGTGACAAAAGCGTAAATTACGCTTTTTCACAGAATCTATGCAAGGTAAATATTAATAAAATAACTAGTTTTGCAAAATCACTAAAGGCTAAAAATTTTGTTCAAGTAGGCATTGGGGGCTCTGCGCTTGCTGCAAGCGCAGCCCTGTCTTTTTTGCAAAAAGGCACACAAGAAAAAAGGTACTTTTGTTTAGATAATATTGATCCTCAAAGGCTTGATGCTGTATTAAAACTAAACCCAGATGAGACTGTTTTTCATGTGGTTTCAAAATCTGGCACAACAATAGAAACACTTTCTCAATTATTTATCATAAAGCAGCACATAAAAAACCCAAACATTGTAATTAGCACAGACGATAGGGATACTTTTTTGCGATCCTTTGGTGTCAAACACGGTTATGAAATTTTTGATATACCAACAGATGTTGGTGGAAGATACAGTGCTTTTACAAGCGTTGCGCTTTTGCCTTTGGCGTTTTTTGGCTACGGCATAGAGTCATACATTGAAGCAGCAAAGCAGGTAGTTAGAGATACGCGTGAAAACGGCGGGTTTCCTATTGATTTGGCAAACCTTGTTGTATCTACATACGATAAGTGTAAAATCTTTGTAATGTTTGCCTACAAAGATAGGTTATATGAGGTAGCTGATTGGTTTAGACAGCTGTGGGCAGAAAGTTTAGGCAAAAACGGTATAGGCCAAACTCCAATTAAGGCTCTTGGTACAACAGATCAGCACTCCCAGCTCCAACTCTACCAAGAAGGCATAAAAGATAAACTTATAGTATTTTTAGATACGGTTTCTGATGTAGATTTTACGATTACGGAAAGTTTTGAGCCTTTTAACTATCTAAAAGGAAAATCTATTGCTAATATTATGGAAGTAGAAAAACAATCCACAAGGAAAGCTTTAGAAGAATCACATGTTCCTACAGCGGAAATTTTTTTAGAAAATATAAATGAAGCTACGCTTGGCGCATTTTTTTGCTCTTTAATGATTACAACTGCAAAAGTTGGCGAATTTTGGAAGATAAACCCTTTTGATCAACCAGGTGTTGAGTTAGGTAAAAAATATACAAAGGAAAGACTCCAAAATGATTAGTTACTCTACACGTATTTATTACGATGATACAGATGCAGGCGGTGTGGTATACTACGCTAATTACCTTAAACTGTGCGAGAGAGCAAAGCAAGAGTTTTTTCTAAAAAACGGCATAGATTTATTTAAACTTCACAATGAAGGTATATTGCTTGTGGTATCAAGCGTTAACGCCTACTACAAAAAACCTATATACTTAGGTGATTGGGTAGATGTAGATGTAGAAATTACACAAGTGAAAAATGCTAGCTTAACGCTAAAGTTTAACTTGCTTGTAGGCAGCCAGATAAAAAGCGAAATTGAAATTTTATCTGCATGTATAAAAGATTCAAAACCAACAAAATTGCCACAGAGTATAAGAGATTTATATGGGAAGTAATCTTGGAAAATCCGATATTTGCATTATAACTGGCACAGGNATAAAAATTGACTTAAAGTCATTTAAAAAAACTATTCAATTAGACTACAGTGAGTTTGACTTACCAAAGCCTACAACTGCTTCTCACAAAGGCTACTTTGAGGTATTTGAGGGTCACAATTTGCGCATTGTAGTAGCAAATGGGCGCTTCCATTACTATGAAGGCTTAAACCCTAAAGAGCTAAGAGCTTTGCCGCAAGTGTTGTGTGAAACCCAACCTAAGCTTATGATCTTGACAAACTCAACAGGCGGGCTTAACCCATTTTTTAAAAAAGGCGATTTAATGGTAATCAAAGACCATATAAACCTAACAAATACAAACCCTTTAATCGGCATTGATTCAGAAAATAAATTTGTAGATATGGTTGATGCTTACAACCCTTTTTACATAGAAAAGCTCAAAGGAAGCGCTTTAAAGCTCTCCATTGATTTAAAAGAAGGCGTTTATGTGGGCGTAAGCGGTCCTTCGCTTGAAACGCCTGCGGAAACGAGGTTTTTAAGGCTAATAGGTGCAGATTGCGTAGCTATGAGCCTTATAAACGAAACAATAACAGCGAGGTTTTTTGGCGTTAATGTAGTTGGTATTTCTGTTATTACAAATGTAAATAAACCCGACTGCATGGGTAAAATTCCTATTGAAGAAGTAATAGCGCAAGGCAGTTTAGCTTCAAAAAAACTATCTATTTTGCTTGATGATTTTTTAGCGACAAATGATTTTAATTGAAAATGTACTTAATTTAGACGGCTTTAGAACCTCTATACTCATTGAAGGCAATAAAATACTAAAAGTACAAACTGATTTGGCGCTTGATTTGCCTCAGAATACCACTGTTATTGATGGAAGCGGTATGCTTGGGTTAAGCGGGTTTTTTAATGCTCATACGCATGCGGCTATGACTGCCTTTAGGGGATATCAGGATGATCTAGCCCTGCAAGATTGGCTAAATAAGATTTTCAAACTTGAAGCAGCTTATGTAAACGAAGATATGGTTTATTGGTGTTCAAAACTTGCTTGCTTGGAGATGGTTTCTTGCGGTACCACTGGTTTTATGGATATGTACTTTTTCGAAGACCAAGTAGCAAGTGCTGCTTTGGATGTTGGTCTAAGAGTCGTTATATCAGAAGGCTTGTTATCTTTTCAAACACCTTTTTGTGAGAGCTTTAAAGAAGGCATCAAAAAAACACTCAAGCTAAAAGAAACATTCAAAAATAACCCAAAAGTAAAAGTGAGCTTTGGACCTCATTCGCTCTATACCGTAGAAAGTGAAGATTTAGAACTGCTTGCTAAAACAATTGGCCCAGATGACTATATCCACATTCACCTAGGAGAAAATTTAACAGAAGTGAATACAGTTTTATCAAAGTATGGCAAAAGTCCTGCACTTGTGCTAAACGATTTTGGCCTTTTAAATAACAATACCTATTTGGCTCACTGTGTGCACTTAACAGATGAGGAAATTGGGCTTATACAAGAAAAAAATGCACATGTTATTCACAACCCCCAAAGCAACATGAAGCTTTCAAGTGGGATAAGCAGTGTGTGTAAAATGATTCAAAAGGGCATTGATGTGTGTTTGGGCACAGATGGCTGTGCAAGCAACAACAACCTTGATATAATAGAAGAACTAAGAAGTGCCGCACTGCTTCAAAAACTCTTTAACCCATCTTATATGAATGCAAAGCTTGCAGTTAGGATACCGCAGAATTTTGGCGGTTTTTTTGATGTGGGTTTGAGTGAAGGAAAGCTTGCTGATGTAGTTTTAATTGATTTAGACGCGCTAGAAGCTACCCCTTTGTATAACCCCGCTTCTTATTTGGCCTATGCTGCAAACTCGCATAGCGTTGATACAGTTATTATTGATGGTAAAATTATCTACAAAAATAAAAAATTTGTAGATGTTGATGTTCAAGAAGTAAAATTTCATGTAAAACAAATCGCAAAGAAAATTGGAAGCTTGTGATTGTTAAATCTTATGCAAAAATCAATTTAGCCCTTTATGTTTTAAACAAAAGACCAGATGGCTACCACAATATACTCTCAATTATTACAAAGATTGATTTTTTTGATTTGATTGAGATAAAGCCTTCAAAGAGTTTATCTATACTAACAAACAAGGAAGAATTAAACAACGATTCAAACCTAGCATACAGGGCAGCTAAGAAATTTTTTGAAGAATCGTGTATAAAAGATGCAGTAACAATTGAGATAGAAAAACACATACCGCTTGAAGCAGGTCTTGGTGGTGGAAGTTCAAACGCAGCATACACACTTTTGGCTCTAAATAAAATGTATGATTATGCTTTAAGCTTTAATAAACTACTAGATATTGCCCAGCAATTGGGCAGCGATTGCCCCTTTTTTTTATACAAAAACGCAAGTTGCGTAACCTCAAGGGGCGAGCAGGTTTATCCTTTTGATTTTTTGCTTAAACCACTGTCCGATAATTATTATTAAGCCACCCATTGGCGTTAGCACAAAATTAGCTTACAACAATTTAATATTGACAAAACATAACAATATTAATAGAATGACTCTCGTGGATAGATTGAAAAAGTATGGACCCTTAGCTATTATGCACAACGACTTAGAAAGTAGCGTATTTAAACTTTACCCTTTAATAGAGCGTATAAAGCGCAAACTTTATGAGCTTTTTAACAATGCCATGCTGTGTGGCAGTGGCTCAAGCGTTTTTGCTTTTGCAGAAAACTATAATATCAGCAGATTGTCTCAATGCTTGATGATGGCTATTTTTTTGAAACAACAACAATTTTAAATAACGAGGGAAGGGATTTGTATGAACATTACAGAAGTTAAAATCAGCCCTATAAGCGGCGACGAGAAACTTAAAGCATTTGCAACTGTAACATTTGATGACTGTTTTTTGGTTAGAGACCTAAAAATTATTAACGGAAAAAAAGGTTTCTTTGTAGCTATGCCCAGCAGAAAAATGAAAGACGGCACATTTAAAGATATAGCGCACCCGCTAAACAATGCCATGAGGCAACAATTAGAAACAAGAGTTTTAGAAGAGTATAATAAATCCATAGAAGAGCCAAAATCCTGAAATCTATTTTTGCGTGATTAGTCGTTACATACTTTGGGGTGTAGCCAAGCGGTAAGGCAGGGGACTTTGGATCCCCGATGCGGAGGTTCAAATCCTCCCACCCCAGCCATTTAGTGTTAATTAGGGTTTTTTTAGTTTGATTGTAATTTTTTAGATAGTTTGTATAGCTTAACTATATATGCGACTATGGAATTTTGTTAAAAAATTTAATCGTTTAGTTTTATGAGTATTTTTTTAGTGCTGCTTCTTTAAATTCTACTTAAAAAAATTTATTCAAAGTTTTGTATAATTATACTGTTTAGCATATGCTTTTATAATACGGTAAAAATTTAAAAATTAAAGCCCAAATAATTGCAAAATACAAGGTTTTGTATTAAGATTGCATATCATGAAAATTGCTTTAGTTCACGATTGGTTACCTATCTTGGGTGGTGCAGAAAAAGTATTAGAAAGCATTTACGAGCTTTATCCATCGCCTATTTATACATTACTCAAAAACAGCACGGCACTTAAAGGCTCTGCATTTGAAAATGCAACCATTCACACCTCTTTGATACAAAAACTGCCATTTACTAAAACTAAATATAGGAGCTATCTGCCGTTTTTTCCACTTGCTGTTGAGCAGTTCGATTTGTCGGATTATGATCTTATTATCTCTTCAAGCTATGCTGTA
>JGI24721J44947_10006820_pt1 | contig 15263 bp, 13 predicted proteins | sample YelNatPaOPGAMG01_FD_44947 | JGI IMG/M metagenome (IMG submission 44947)
GCATACGGGATTGTACAGAAGAAGCGCGCCATAGCACGGTGCGACACCGGCGAAGTAGATTGCATCTATCCCTCTGGACCCTTCAACGGCATANACCAAGCTATAAANCAAGCGTTTTCGTGCTACAGGGCGACACTGGAATTACGCAATGTGGTAGACGCATAGGNANATCTCANGAGAGTCAGGTGTCACGGTTGCGAAGCGCTCAGCGAGGCTGTGTACCTAGAACTTGAAACAGGCCTGCGAAGCGTAGGTCGCAACTCTCGCATCTGCACGGAATGCACCAACGACTGGCAGAAGCGGTGAAATCGGGACCCGGACACTGCTATCCACAGCCTTTCGACAACGAGCAACGGAACTGGAGGGAAGGAATACCCCAATACATATAAAAACGTAGATGAAACAGTGGAAAAAGAGACCAGTTGAAGAAAAAGCTCCCAATGACTGGTATTGATGATCGTAGGAAAACCCGTAAACACTGGAGTGTATGACGCAGTCAGCAAAACGGACCCTTTCCAGGGTCGTCTGACATGAAAGCATCCGGAGAATCCACGAATACGCAGCTGCAGCAGAGGCAACGGCGGCAACGGCGGCGGCGGCGGCGGCGCATCCACAATGCCCCGAGAAGCACCCCCGGTCGCNATCCGTACGTTCACTGCACAGTGCTCCGCCTTACGACGCGTCACTGGAAGCTCACGCGCAACTGCTGCTTTCGCTGGAACTAACGTGTACAGTGCGGCCTGGAGCGTAGCGGCGCTGAACGACCAGCAAACGATTTTTCAGGGAAACACCAACGCTTTGGCGAGTGCCAGGGTCAGGGGCGTCCAGCGTGGGATTTCTCGTGTGCGCCCTCTAACGGAAATTTGTTTGCGAGGACGAGACCGAGCACGGGCTCGGGTTCACGCCCTACCCAATGGAGTACCAGCACGCCCCAGCGTCTATCCGTGTACGTCCACCGCGACCGGAAAAACGTCTCCTGCCTTTTGTGAGCGCTGCTGGCGCCTTGACGCAACGTGTCTCGGGTAGTGCGTGGACGTGTCGACCGGCTACCCGACGGCCGCCTCAGAAGCGACGAAACACCCGCTGCTGGGTTCTGTGCAACGCGCAACAGCGGCGAATAATTGTACCCGGAAAGTTTGATGCTCTTCACATTGGGCATCGAGAGCTTGTTTTACGGGCAGCGAGCTACGGAAAACCGGTCATTCTCACGTTCTCAGGCATGGCGGAAGTGCTAGGCCGCAGGGCGCAGTTGCCGATTGTGGCACGAACCCACATGGAGCACATAATTCGAAACTGGTTCGCATTCCCCGGCCGAGACGCAGATCGTCCTTTGCTGAACAGTCCTCTGAAACCCATAGTACAGGACGCAGACGCGTTCGAGGTTGTGGTCGTGCCGTTCGCCGAGATTCGCCACCTCTCGCCCGAGGACTTTATTGTACAGTTCTTGTACAGGGAGCTGGGCGCTGGCGGCATTGTATGCGGCTGGGATTGGCGCTTTGGTTATCGGGCGGCTGGCGATGTCGCGCTGTTGAAGAGCCTTTCGGCAGCGCTTGGACGAGAGAGCCCCAGCGGCTGGGTCTTTGAAACAGTACCACCAGTGCTCTCTCACGGTGACAGGGTTTCGTCGTCTACAGTACGCCGCCTCCTCGCCGCGGGCCGTATTCACCAAACCACGCGCATGCTCGATCGATTCCACGCTTGTACAGCACGATGCACAGTGCTTCGCAACAGCACCGAGTTTCTGGAACTGTGTGTGGATTCGTGGGAAAACCAGCCACCAGCACCGTCTCGTCTTTACGAGTGTCGTGTTGAACTCCGCGTACGTAGTAACGAATCCACCATCGCAAAAGACGTGTCTTGGAAACGTCTCAATGCCTATGTGTGGATCGAGTCAAGCGAGCGATCCGAGAGCGCAAGCGTACACGGCATCGCGGGTGCACCACTGCCGCTGCCGCTGCCACTGCCACGCCTCATCCAACTCTGGACCTGTGATCGAATGGATGTACCGGTGAATGAATTCGGGGTATCGGTAACCAGCGACCGAGGTCGCGAACTCGGGGTGCTGGAACGAGCTCTCTGCAATGCATCCGCGGTGGACGTGACACTCGAATTTCGTTCCGTTGTCACTGCATCAACGCCGGTGCTCGTGAACCGTTCGCCTCTGACGCGTTACACGTAGCGTCCGATGGTCCATTGGCGGTTCGTGGCGACTCTAGGGTCCTGTTTGACCGGTGGCCTGCAAACCAGCCCATCTGAAGAACTGGACAAAATGGATTCCTCCNTAAAAATTGTTCAGGAATCGCAGTGAAACAATCAACGAGCGATTCAAGACTGCGTGATTCGCGAAAAGCATATGCGAGAGTCGCTCGAGGCCCTCTACGAGCTGGAATCGCGGATTACTGGATAGCGCCATGAAAGCGCCCCAGCCGATCGAGTTCGGGAGCACTGGCGGCATCGGCCGAACGGGCGTGTAGTGGGCATCCATGGCCTTGCGCAGGTGCAACAGGCCATAGGTGATGGCGGTGCCGACGACGCCACTCGCAAAACCGATCAAAAAGTACTGCGCAGATGTATGCAGAACGGTGAGCACTCGTGACGGCAGCGTGTACACTCGCAGTGGTGGCAAGGACTTTTCGAACGCGTTCGCTGGCAGTGACGTTGCCCAATTGAGATAGCGCTGCCATACGCTCCCGATTAGTCCTCGCTGAACGGCACCCGTTTCCAGCTGCGACATCTGCGGGAACGGCGTGTAGGGCGCAAGCAACACCACAAATGAGGCCTCCACAACGGTGCCGACGACCAGATCAGAGAGCACATATTCGAGCTCGTCGACGAGTTCTCTTCCTCGTACGAGAAACTCACCGACGAGTTGTGTTCCGTTCCCGATGTATTCCTGGGCCAGGAGCTTGAAAATGAACTCGGGATCTGCGAGCACGCGATCTCGAAAGAACCGCCATTGCAAGAGCCACGCCACCAAGCCGCGGTCCTGGGCAAGGTAACGGGCGAGCGTTCGTCGCTCTATCCAGCCATGTTGGATCGCTTGAACGACTTCCGGCGGCAAGCTCTGAAGCGAACGTTTGTACGCGCGAAGCACACCGGCGATCTCTGGATCCGGAGACCAGTGGTCGCCGTGTTCGTCCGGGCCTTCGTAACGGCCACCCGAGCCACCATTGCCTTTCCCGAACGACCCGTTACCGCCGTTGTTGCCGCTGTCGACGCCACTGGTCGGGCTGGGGCCGCTCAACCCGTGGTCTACGTTCTCCGACAGCGACGCCGTCTCGCTGCCAACAACAGTACCTGGCTGTGGCTGGGATCTGTGTCGATCACGATCCTCCAGTCCGAGGCAGCTTGAAACAGACCGCGTCCGCGCGAGTCCCGGAAGCAGGTGGCGATCGCTGTTACGTCGCGACGCTGAGGATCGGCTTCGCCACACGCGTATGTTTCCCAAAAGTTTCACCGGGGGATCACCATGAGAACGCACACGACGTCGGGAAACGAGCGCCGGCAGCGCTGCTTCTGTTCTGGAGTACGCTCGGCGTGGGACGCGGCCCCCGTGGAGCGCCCTCACCAGTTGACGCTCAGGACAGTAACGTCCGCGCCTAGATGCACCCGCAACTGCTCCAGCTGGCGTCAGAAATGCACAAAACATATGTTTAGTGCAAAAACGGTTGCCTAACCACTCGGACACGCCAGTGAAGTCAGTGTACTGGCGACGAGATTCGAACTCGCGAGCGCATACCGCGCAGTGGATATCGCAGACCCGGATGAGCCGCTTAAGTCCACCTCCTTGCGTGGAGCAGAAACTTGGTCGCTTATTCAGATATAAAGACAGCGGCGCTATGACTAGCTTGCGACTGATTTTTCCTTTCAAGTCCGTTTTGGTGCATATCGTTTCGTTCAGGTGCGTACCGGGACCGGCCGCCTGCTATCGGTGTCGGTTCGTTGATCTGCGCTTATTTCGCGCATTAGAGGCCTGTCCCACGAAGGCTGGATCGTGTCAGCGACTTGGGTCTCGTCTCCAGCACACCGCATATCGTGTGATATGGATGGCGGCGTTAAAGTCTCGGTTCACGAGATCCTTGCGCGCATTGATTCTGGTGGAACGCGCCAATGCTAGCATTGGTCGAACTCGTGCCCACAGTGCCACTTCAGTCTCGTCATCGCTCCGTCAGAGGCAGACACCCTTTCTGGTCAACTTCTCCTTTTTCTTCGTCTTCTTCTTCATCACTTGCTCTGCGTCGCTCAACAGTCGGCGAGAAGAGGATTTTTTCGATTTTCTTCGGCGGTTGGTGGTGACGGCTCTCCAGGATCCTCGACCTGCGTACCAATATCATTCAGTTGGANTTTTCGTTTCTTCAAATGAATGCACTTGTTTATGCCCCTAGGCGAGGTCCTTCCCNTATCGAAAAGCACTTGCTGAAGGAAGACGAAATGTGCCCNATCATGTGACAATGTGGAGGACGCTTCAGCGATTCGCCGAATAGAGCGATCCTTACTTTTCACGATAGAAAGCACTCCTTCGATTGTGCTGAATCACCGAAATGTACGGAGGAATGGGAAGCAGCTCTGGCCCTATAGAATCGGGAAACGCTAGAACGCAAGTGGAATGGTGAAATACCACAATATCCAACAGAAAGACGTCGTCAGACCTNAGAGGAAAGTCTTCAACGAATTGACAAAGAGGTTGGTGATGTTGTACGCGCCTTCTCTACGNGCGCAACTGAGGCTGCCAAGTGAATCCACTGCACCCAGAACAGACGATGATGNCCGAATTCTCTTCGAGTCCGATCGTACATACAACCCGTTCCTTCTCTGCGAAGATTCATAGACCCTCTGATCGTCTCGTCCGAGGCAATTCTCATCCATCTTAGAAACAAACAGACGCCCCTGCGTTCCATACCTATCGCAACGTTGCAGGAACGCTTTAGGTGCAATATCGGTGCAAGATGGCCGTGCTTGAAACTGGACTTTTTGCAACTGTATCCCAGAGGTTTCAGGACCATACGAACAAGCAGTTGAGAAACAGAGGCACCTGTGGTGGCTTCTATCGTCGCTTTTTGCTTTCCATAAGTTTATGGACAGGTCGACTTCTACCATCGACCGCAAGCACGCTTCGAGTGCAAATACTTCACTCGTCCAGTGTTCCTGAACCATCTGGGTCCTGTAGTATGACTAACATGGGTGAGTAATGGAGTCCTCGTTGCACTGCTCACTAAACAATACGTATCCTACAGGCAATTCGTCTACAATCTATACCGTAAAGTTCCATCTTCATTTCGATCTCTTGCTATTTACCGCAGCAGGGGAGTGAAACAAATTTGAGTTGAAACCCATAATCGGTGCCGCATTCGGGGCAGCCTTGACGGCGACGCGGCATCCTAGTAGAGTAGGATCTATCGACGGCAAGCGAGCGAGCAAGCGAACTACTCCGTGCTATGCATGCCGTGAGGTGTCCAAGTACCGCCAGCCGGCGGTCAACACCTGCGGTACAAATAACACTGCCGCTTGACGGATGCTTCTCTGGTTGCTGATGCCCGAAGCGCATTCGGGTGTCCCTGGTCCATGGAAACGAGCTGTCGAGGGGAAACATGGTCGGTGAGCGTGCATACTGGTAACACTGACGGGCAATGTGTTGCGCGTCATACGCTCATCTGCATCAACGTCAGGTCTCGAGGAGGAAAGGCCAGGTCCGCGCGTATGCACTGTTCAGGGATTTCCGTTCCATCATTCCGATAACGATGCGCGCATGTCCAGCAGTTTCGAAAGGATGCGCATCACGCCAAGAATGCCGCAGGCCAAAAATTTCGGTACGCATTGCTGCCGCCACTAGAGAGCCAGTTCACCGGGACGTATGTGCTAATGCACTTGTGCGGCAGGCACACGCGTTTCCGCACTTGACAGGATCTGACGCTGACGACTGCAGACGCTTCTCCTGCCCGCGGTATCACTTGAGCGCTACTTCGTCCTCGGCTCAGTTGCGAGGAGGCGAACGCATGCGCCTCTCCAGATGAGTAGCCTTTTCGTCGCTAGAAAAGAATCCCATGTACCACTGGAGTATTGTGGGGCGTGACGCTCTGAGATGTTATCCTTGGCAATTTACAAAGTACCCACTCGAGCAAGAAATGTACGTCAAAAAACATGCGAGGCGCAGTGAACGAGGCGTGCCATTTTTCATCGTACATTAGCTACATGCGACTCGTGTGGGCGCGATGTGCAGGAAACACCTTACGGACCCTTATGATGAAATTCTCGTGACTCTCACTAGTCTCGACGAACAATCCAAATCGTGATCCAATCGANGAAGCAGCAGCTAGGTTTTCACTCCAAGCCGCGGGATCCGGTGATTGCTCTTCACAAGGCGGCCACGCTAAGGTAGCGCACATTTTGGTTTATGGAGGATCCATGCATTGACCTAGGAGCTCTTGCATCCGCAATCGTTTTCAGCGTCCAAGGAAGCGATCCTGAATCCACTCCAGCCTCCACGACGTACTACGATCCCCTGCCAACGCTCTTCGTCGGGAATGATCGTGCAATGCTACCAGCAGCCAGCCGGGTGCCGAACCAAACCTAGGTGCCTCCTTCGATACCCGATATGCCGCTCACGCACGAACGCAGGCTTACAGAGCAGCGCTCAGGCGTCTTGGGGGTACCAACTCGACGCTGTTGCCGCGCATATGACGACGTACTGAATGCCCAACGCATCGAATGCGAAGAGGCTCCCATGCAGCCATGCATGCCGCACTGATCGGGCTATCGTCACGCGTTCAGCACCGACTCTTTTTATCGAATGGATCCAATCTCACACGTCATGGATACAAGTTGTGCTCGACATGATTTGCGGCCTCGCAGCAAAGTGCACGTTGGATGCGCACTAGCGCCGCCCTGGACCAATCGAAGCTCGCCAGGAACAGCGTTGAAGAGGGCATCTTGTACAAAATGCGGAGCCATGTGCCAGCCCATAGCGTCATCGGACCCTCCTCGCGAGCGATCTGGTAAATGGCCTGCCAGACGCCAGCATACTCGCCGTAGGGCCGGGCCATGAGGCGTGTACGTGCGATGTCCATCGGCATCGTGCAGATCGCCGCAACGGTGCCGGCTACGCTTCCGGTCCAGACAGGTTTGCGTCCATTACCCAAAGCATCCGCGGTCGCTATATGATGCCCATCACCGGTCTTGGAGTCCGCGTGCATGCGTCGCTGCACGAAAAACTCATTGAGCGACTCGTAGACAACAAAGAGAGACACTGCGAACGGTACGTCTCGGGCAACTTGAGCCCAAAACCCGCGATAGAGACCTCCGCGATGCAGAGGCTGTCTCGCCAACGCTCGCAATGCCGATATCGCGTTTTGATGCTGTCCAGTTTGGACTTGCTGTTTGATGACCTCTGGCGGAACGCGAACCAATGAGGCGACTGTATCCGCCAACGCAGCGGCAATCGCAATACGAACGATCGTCCTCGGTGTTGATCGCCGCACAACATCGGGAGTCGGCTCTGCAACGTGCATCATGGATTTCAGCGCTTCGTAGGTGGCCATGTAGACGGCCTGGGCGGGTGCGTTTCCGATGACCGCCACCGGGAGGCCGCGCCAGAAACCCAGTACCCCATGTCGATTGACTATGCTGCGTGCAACGAATACGAGACGACGGTGCCATGGTAACCCCCGAAGCTGTGCCACCGTGGCGCTCTGCATGTTTGTTTTGATGGTGTCCAGCGGAATGAGTACCGTTCGTGTCACGAAAGCCGCCATGACCCCCGCGGCAAAGTTCACCCACGCTGGAGCGCTCTCCGCAACTCGTGCACGCTGCACGTCGTGCACATCGTGAGCATTACGGTGCCTTACACTGCATAAGTCTACGGCTGTTCTCATCGAGCTTCGATACCTTTTCTCAATGGAGACTTGGTGTTCTCGCACCAACAGACCAGGGTGCGCGGCTGCGCGCTCGTAGCCTCGGCAAGCACGCGTCGATAACGCGGGGCTCGATGCGAACGGCAACCACTCCATTTTCCAAATGCCCAACGTATAAACACCCTTTTCCCTAAATGTTATGAGAATGGACGTCTAGTGCATTATCTTTGCACACTTCATCCCTGCCGCTCTCTCACGGCACGCTGCCTACGCAACTACGATGAACGTATTCATCGATGCCACGCGCTGCGCCCGGCGCTGCGCATCCAGGAGCGCCGGCGGCGGCCAGCCGACGCGGCGCGAGACCCGCCGCAGCGTCGCGCGGCATCGCAGCGGGAGAAACTGCTTTGGCAGCAGCAACAGCAGCAACAGCAGCAACAGCAGTAGCGGTGGTAAACGTTGCACGGCGCGATGCGCCCCTGGTTACCCACATCGCTGCGTATGTCATGCTTCATTTCGTGTCTCATAGCGGATGCTACGGCCGTGTTCGATTCGAATGCGACGATGAACGATTCGCGCTGATCCTGTCGTTCGCTCATTTTCCGAACTATTTTAGATGTTCAGCCTCGACATGCAAGGTGCAGCAGTCAGAGCGTACGGCTAGGCGCCTTGTATAAGGATACTCGGTCGTCGTTCGGGGTAGCTCCTTTGGATCAATGTCGGTTGGATTCGGTACGTCACTGGTATCCATGTGATTCGCAAAGACATCGAACGAGGGTTCGCCAAACTAGCCGATATGATTATCCGATAAATATGCCCAAGCCTCCATGATTCTCCTTTTGTCATATGCAGCGTGCTGAATCCACGCATGCTTCAAGTCTTCGACCGTTGTGTTTCAAAGAAATTCGCAGGGCGCAGCAGCTGGCGCCGCTGGATTGACGACGTAAAATACAACTGCAGGTCGTCTGCTAGCGACTTTTCCATAAGCTCACACCCGAAAGTTCACGGAACCGTTCCCGTCAAATCATCGATACTGATCCACGGACGAGGCCTTCTCTGTTTGTGGCCGTAAATAACATGTCAGTCTACAACAAGCTGATACCTCGAACGAAATATGCTCCCAGAGGCTCCCTTCTCTCCTGTTACGATGGCAATGGATTTTGAGCTCGGACTTGCGTCATTGGAGCAATCGCGTTGAGCGGAAAGTGCGTCACCGCTTTGCACAAAAGGAACCTATACGCATCGAAATTGCCGGACTTGTTCTCGAGACAGGATTTTCCTTCCAGTACTTGCTTCATCATGGACAACATGGCTTCTTCGGATCCTCTGTAGAATGGAACACGTTGGGCATAATTCTACAGCAGACAGCGTGCTCGCCGAGGGCATCACCCAGAAGAATCATGTTATGGTCGGATATTGTAAAGTGCGTGGAAACGGAGGAGAGCATTTCGGAGAGCCTCCTGTGTCAGTCAGGGGCATCTGCCGAGCGATAAAGCAAGCGTTCACGCGCCACCCGTCGACGCTGGAATTAGAAGATGTGATGGACATATGGAAACGCTTGACCACAGTCACCTGTGACCACTGCAAAGCGTGTACCGAGGCGGAATATTAAGAAGATAGACATGTCGAGCGAGGCTTCGGTCGCAACTTCCGCCTTTGCACGAAATTCATCGACAACGTCCGAAAGTAGTGAAATCAGAGCGTTCACACCGCCGCCAGCTCCCTGCAAATGCTGACGACGGATCTAAAGAAACAGTAGAAACAGGCGCATTCGTAGCCAGAGATCACAAGGACCTAAAGGAAGCAGTCGAAGAAAAAGCTTACAACGGCTGATGTTGATAACAATGTTAAGAGAACCAGTGTTTCATGTGTATGCCCAAGTCAGGTAAGTTGAGCCTTTCCATTTGCTATCGACATTTCGCGTTGCCACTGGATGCATACGCATACGCGGCGCTGTGCAGGTGCCCAACACCGCAGGAGAACTCGAAACGCCGCCCGCATCCAATCGATTTGGGGAAAGCGCCGGCCAATATAAAAGATTGCCTAATTCAAGAAAAAGCATCCAATCGATTCGGGGAGCAACGACGGCCAATGTAAAAGACTGCATAATTCAAGAAAAAGCATCCAATCGATTTGGGGAAAGCGACGGCCAATGTAAAAGACTGCATAATTCAAGAAAAAGCATCCAATCGATTCGGGGAGCAACGCGCACCGGCACCTCATACACAGATCCGCCGCCAGCGATTGATGCCGAGGCGCGTCTTCCGATCCTAGTCAACAGGCTTCCAGGGCTACGCGCTCTGCTACGAGTGCTTTCTCCCTGGGCGGAGCAGAGGTCTGTGTGTGAGCCATTCACGGGAGTAATGGCCCCTGTCCCCCGACCTGGACCGCTGTCGCCGAGTTCTCGGGGGAAGACGAACGCTGCGGGTGAGGAGTGCTCACTGAGTGGCAGCTGCGGACCCGAAGCCTGCACACGTCGGCGAGACGATCGCGTTGCAAAACCGGGACTCTCCGTTTCTTGTCGCTGGTCTGTTTCCACTAGTCCTGGATCAGCGAGCAAAGTCATAGAGGTGGTCGGAGACCGCGCTCAGGCCACCGNGTTGACGAAAGAGTCTCGAAGCGTACTCGGCGGCAGCCCGAGTAGTGGACGGCTCTTGCCGTGCCTCGGCTCCGGCAACGGGGTGCCAGGCCAGAGCACGGCGCTGCCGAAAGGCGCTCCTGCTCGTGGCGCTGGGCGCGAACACCTNGAGCAATCTTTCCTTGACTTTGGGCAGCGGAACGGTGCGGGACCGGTGACTTGCCCCGAGTGCGGNTGTACATATGTGGTAGGTGTTGCCGCAGACGAACGCGCGCATACCAGCGAACATCAACTGTTCCTTTATGGGGTTCCAGTGACGCACCCTCGCTTCCTCGACGCTGCGGTCGATTTGGGCAAAGCCCCTGAGCAGCAGTGGCCCGCGTTTGAGCGCATCCCGGGATGGATTGTGCACGTCAGTACGAGCAGAGGCAGAGCAAGCGCTGCGCAACACCAAAACAGATCAGGAAATATCCTGCACGTCCAACAGCCATGGTTTAAGACGCTCTGGAGATTGGCCTGTAAGGATTGGAGTGCTCATGCGGAAGCATCGGAGCCTACGATACCTTTTGGTGCGGAGCTTCCAGAAGCGGTTCCACCAATCTGGATCTTTGTCTATATTGGCAGACAGCGCCGCAATGCCATCGGACTTGTCGTCGCGCGTGCCCTGACGCTACGGGAGCCATTAGACCATGTGCGGCAGGAGGCACCCTGGTGTGGACTCGAGCGTGTCTGGGTCCACACTGCATATCGTCGATGCGGGGTGGCAACCGCTCTCGCGGACACAGCACGAGCACATGTCTGGGCTGCAACAGTGGTTCCGCGCCATCGCTGCGCGTTCACGGAACTGACTACCGCCGGTGATGCATTTGCAGTTGGGTACGTCGGTGGTCGGGATCGACTTCGGTTGTACAAACCTACAAAGCACATATAGTTTCCACGGGCGATATGTGTTGCTACCTTTATCGAGGACGGCTTCTTCTCCGTTTGATGATTTTGTAGAGCGTGCGCGGGGGTCAATGGATGGTGCTATTTTCAGATGCTGCGCTCCTGCAGTTCAGGTCGAGTTTCAGTATCGAGGGACAAGGGGTGCAGTGGAGGCGTCCCGGCATCAAGCGAGCCCTGGTTAGCGCGTGGGAGTCAATGCCCCAGGACGGCGTTCCGTGACGTGTCGCGCGGGTATCCACGGTGATCCTCAGAGATACTCGGCGAAAAAGGTAAAGTGGCGAAATAAAGCCTCGTTCCTATCGCCGTCATGGAGAGTGATTCAGAGCATGCTCTGGGTGTTTTCTGTGTGCAATGGACCCAGGGTAACCTTCATGAATGGGGAAAAGCGGCGCGCGGACCTGGGCCGCACATGCCGATGCAACGCTCGTCTTCGACGCCTCTTGAGTCGCTGCGTAAGGCACTCTAGTGATCTGACTGAGTGCATGACAGATGCATAAAAAATCTTCAAACAATTCAGTGAAAGATATGATGCGGCGTGAAACGCGAGCCTCACAGGTATCGAGCCGTACTTAGCTGCCGTTCATGATCCCAGCATCANGAGCAACATCCAGAGACACGCGGGAATCCCNCCATTGGGCCTTGCACGCTTCCGAAGTAGGACGATGCAGGGTATCCCATTGTACAGCCATCAAATCTTACAGCACTAGACGAGCGAGGTAATCACGCTCCGAGTACTCATCCTTGTCCGCCTTCACGAGAACAATGCCGCTCGATAGCAGTTCAACTAGTCACTGCATCCTGGCCCTGATCCGCATCATCGGATATATCGAGGCCATCAAGCAACTCATCGAGACTCACACTGGGATAGTCGTCAGACTCGTCTGCATCCGTGTCTGCTTCAAGCACCGCATACGCATTCATTCCACGCTGTCCGTCGAAACGATTCGCATTCTGAACATTTCGTCGACTCTGACCTTGTGCTCGTTCAGATGCAGTCCACTTCCGATCCCCAGGATAGCGAATCCCAAGTCGTCCGAGACCATCCTCCACAAACTTGGTGGGATCTTTGTACAGATTCACCGTCGCTCGAAGCTCCGGATCCTGTTCCAGCTCCTGCATAAACTCCTCACGATCGCGCTCCAGAGCGACATCGCGCTGGTCCCGTTGTCGCCCAGTGACGCGAGCGCCTTCTCGCAAGGCATGCCGATGCTCACCAACATCGCCATCATCTTTGGGAAGCTCGCGCAAAGTCCATATCCGCTGCTTGGTGCGATCTCTCTGGGGATAACCTCGCTTCACGAGAACGATTTCCGGCAGTGTCGCTTTCAACGAATCGCTTTGCAGGGATTCGAACAAGTCGCTCTCATTCAGATTGGCCGAAACTAGATCGTAACCGAGCACAAGGTCACCCGCCTTGAGAATGTTTCCAAGGTGTGTGCGAACCAAAAACTGTTGATCATTCACACCCAGGTCTGCAGCACGAGCAACCGTTGCGTCTGCAAGGCGAAATCGCTGGTCCAGGTGCCCGCAGCTAGTCGCCGCTGGATCCCGCTCCACAGGTTCCACATCGAGCACCACAAACGCTGTGAGGCGACGCGCATTCATCAATGCTGTTAAGCCGAGGCGCCAGTAGGTGCCCCCGTCGATATGGTGCTCAAACCCAGTGAGTGGATCAAGCAGACGAATCTGGTTTGTGATCCGATGCACGAGCAGGAGGCTGGAGAGTCCACCCAGTTGCGTCGCAACTCGTGGTGGCAGATACACCAGATCCTCGCGGCAAATTGGTGGTATTTCCGCTGAAAACGTATACTTGTATCGATACACGTTGTTGCTGGGGTCATGCGATACCAGATGATTGCTCTGACGTTGACGAACACAGGCAACGTTATGCAGAAAGCTCAGGAATTTGAGCGCGTGTGAACGATGAACAAAGTAAAAGTCGAGTCCATCCTTCTGCTGTCGAATGCCTAAAACATCCTCGTGAGCGTTGTGCTTCAGAATCAACTGCTCAAGATAGAAGAGCGTTCGCTTGTGGTCTACGCGCTGTCGGAGCTGGACGACGGCTTCCCAAGCCTCGATTTTCGCAGCTTCCCGTTTACAGTCCGCGCACTGCTGGAGTTCCACTACGAACTCAACGATAAACGATTGTTCGAGAATGGTGCGGTTCAGGACTTCGTCCTGTACGGTTAAGCGAAGTCGGATGCGCCGCGAGTGCGGCTCCGTCCATACAAAAGCCGCATCGACAAGGTGCAGCTTCACAAGCCGCTTCAGTCGCTTTAGACAGATTGTCATCAACTCCTTTGATTCAAGATCCGCACGGACCCAAGTTTTCGGTGGAACAAGGTAGCGACCACAGAACTTGCAGTACACCAGCGCACACTGCTTCGGGAAGCCCTGCGTAAGGTCTACCTGACTCCGCAAACAGTGTACGCACATGTTGCTCGGGTTGGCGGTAATTGGCGCCCCGCAGAGACAACATAGAATCGTGACTGTCGATTGGTCCTGAACTGAAGTCGTACCCATGGTACGCGACAAGTTCCAACGACCACGAAAGTCGTCGAACAAAGTCAGAGCAAGCGCCTGGAACGACTTGGCTGCTCCACGTCGCCACAGGCGCCTGCAGGGCAACGCGTTGCGCTGCTGTTAACGCGCTCCTGTTCGGCCAGCCGGTGTCTTCTCCAGCGAACGCGTCCGAAAGAGGTTTCACAGGGGGGAGCGATTGGTTCTCGTGACCTCTAGTCTCCTATTGAGCAAACNACATAACAGCGCTGGCCGGAAGCTGTTTGGGTCACAAGGGATCTGGCCTCTTGATAAGACAAGCTACGCGCGGGAACCTTTTNGGAAGCGTTTGGTTATCAAGGGAACGGACCTCTACGTAAATAAGCTGCGCACGGGAACCTTTTGAGAAGTGTCTATTCTGCAAGGGAACTGGGTACGAGCTCAGCAGTGGGTACGTGGCGGCCTGCTGCATTCTAAAAGCGTCTGAAGGTGGCATGTCGGCGGTACACGACAAACAGCTGCCGGATGTCGGAGCGCCAGACAGGGAGCGTTGCTCGGAACCGGCCACTTTGAGAGTTTCGCAGCCGGAGGTAGTCTCCGAGAAGCAGTCTGCCGGTGAAAAGCGTGAACACGTTGTAGACGTGGCTATGAGCGCTGTGAACGAGGCGCGGAAGCTGGCTAGAATCGAGTTTCGGCGCTCTTTGCAGAGAACACTGGAAGAGCTCGCTGAGGAGGTGCCTATCTTTGGGCGCCTGCTGGCCTTTGAGCGAGCGCTAGACATGCGCGTCGCCAGGGCTCTTCAGCGGCGTGACGAGCGAGCAGCGGCAGCGCTGCTTCTTGAAGCCGCTGACCGAGGCGGCCAGCTGGAGCAGGCAAGGCTGCCGGGGAACGCTCCGGCTGCTTCGAACAGTGGCTTGGCGTTCCCGTCTGTAGCGCAGTATCCTCGGAGAAGGTGTACCTTTCGTCTTTTTGTCTACAATACTTTTGAGGGCCAGGAGCCAGCGACGGGCGATGGAGCAGAAGAACGCACCCCCAGCTGGGTGCTTCGTATCCACGGCCACGTTCTCAACGGACCGCAGGTTGCAGAGCTCGCGTTCACTTCAGTCTTTGAGCGAGTTGTGATTGCAGTAGACCCAGATAACCATTTTCAGCAGGCTGAAACGATCGAATGGAGGCAGTCGCTGGTACCTGGCTCGCAGGTCCTCGCTGGCTCTAGATTAGAGAGCGCTTTCCCCAACGCGGATGCGCCGAGCGCTGGACCTGAGGCGGCACAAGCTGCCTGCAACCAAGGCCAACCGCGTCCTGGGCAGCGCACTGAAGCTCAACACCCAGCAGCAGCAGCAGCAGCAGCAGCAGCAGCAGCAACCGCAGCGGACGACTCCATAGCAGATGGG
>JGI24721J44947_10006828_pt1 | contig 15250 bp, 8 predicted proteins | sample YelNatPaOPGAMG01_FD_44947 | JGI IMG/M metagenome (IMG submission 44947)
CCGCCGGCAAAGTCGCCGTTACCGCCATCGCCACCTTTGCCCCCATTGCCACCGATTGCCTTATTCTGGGAAAAGCTGCAAAATATCAATGTTGTTTCGCCCTCGTTGTAAATTGCTCCGCCAAAAGCGCTTTCCCCGTTCTGACCGCTGCCACCGCTGCCGCCCACACTGCTTGTGTTACTACCGTTGCCTCCATTAGCGCCATTCTTTCCGATTGCGATATTGCCGCTAAAAATGCAATTGCTTGCAATCAGCGTAGCCCCCTTGCTCACATAAACCCCACCACCGTTAGAATTTGCCCCTGAGGATACTGTTATTCCTTTCAAATAAAGCCGGGCGCTGGGATTAATAACAAAAACCCGCGAGCCGGAATAACTCTGATTTGTCAGATTCTGACTAAATCCGCCACTAATTATGATATTTCTGCCTTCGCCATTAATTGTAACGTCTCCGGAAACTATCAATGGGGATGAAACTGTAATTGTCCCGCTAATGCCAAAGGTTACTTCGCCGCCCGCGTTTATTGCATTTTGCAGAGCCGACTGCGTTGCTTCAGAAACTACTGCCCCAAACGACCCGGCGCTAAAACTTAAAAATATAATTATTATCCATAACCAGACAGCCCGGCTCCTTATGACTGAAAATGCTGCAAATATGCGCTTTTTGGATTCGCCGTTCATAAAATAGTCCCAAACTTTGCCCAAAAGAGAGTTAATTCTTCTTTGATTTTTTACTCTCTTTTTTCTCTTGTTCTTTTTGTCTCTTCTCCAAATCTTTTTGCAATTGTTCTGCTTCCTTTGCCCTGATTTCTTCCGCTTCCCATTCTGCCCGTTTAATGCCCGGCATTAAATTCTTGTCTTCTTCGGTTGCCTTAGCAGCCAGTTCCGGACTTGGCAATACAGTCGGCCTGATTAGCACAACCAGTTCATTACGATTCTTTTTTGAGCTTTGANTCNTNAATAANCCACCAAGCAAAGGAATGTCTTTTAATATCGGCACCCCTGAACTTGATTTTGTAGTACCAGATGTTATGAAACCGCCAAGAATCACAGTGTCTCTGTCTCTTACAGCCACGTATGCCTGCGCTTCACGGTCAATAGTGATCGGAACGCTGTTGTTATCAATTTTAACTTCGCCGCCAATGTCCTTAATTGTCTGTTTAATGTCCATAACCACAAGACCNTCGGCGTTTATAAATGGCAGAACACTTAATTCAATACCGATTGGCAACTGCTGATATTGCGAATATGGAGAATATCCGTAATAACCACCGTAAGTGCCTGTAATGTAAGGTCTTGTTTGTCCAACGAATATCCTTGCCTCTTTTGCATGCGAGGTCAGAATCCTCGGTCTTGAAAGCACATTGTAACGGCTGTCGCGAGCTATTGCAGTGGCAGTAACATCAAGGTCTTCGCTGAACCTGCCGAAGTANCTGAAACCGCTTANCGCAGAGGCAGCGTTTGTTCCGATAGTCGAAAAACTTCCCGGATTTAGAACCGACCCGTTAACAATTGAACCAATACCAGTAAAATTGCCGACGCGGGCTGGTCGCCTCTGATTATAACTGAGACCGTAATCCTTGTCGTTGTTTAATTGAACTTCCATAATCAGTGATTCTATAAGCACCTGAGCCAGAACAACATCCAGCTTTGCAATAATGTTGGTAATCATTTCCATATCCCGTTTGTCGGCAAATATCAGAAGTGAATTAGTCCGCTCATCCGCAATAATTTTGCCTGCCCAAGGATTTGCAGTTCTCCGGCTGCACTTGCCCTCTGGACAATACTTCTTAACCTGTCGGCAAAACTGCTTTGTGCAGCGCCTGGAGTTGTGGTTGGTGTCGTTCCCGGAGTTGTACCAGGGGGTGTGAAGCCCGGTGTTCCAGGCATGCCAAATCCCGTCCGGCCTGTCCCCGCACTAAGGGACGACGTTGACGTTCTGGCTGTTCCGGTCTGTCGTCCGACCGAAATTCCTCCGCCTCCACCCGCAGATAATGAACTCAAAACCTGCGCTATATCCGAAGCAAGCGCGTATTTTATCGGAATTACAACTGGCTCAATCTCAAGCGGCATCGCAACGTCAATCTTATCAAGCATTTCCAGCATTCTTTTAACGTTGTCGGCATAGTCACGGATTACAATTATTCCGCTGCTGTCGATTGGCGTTATTCCCTGCTGGAGTTTTGCAAAAGGCTGCAACGCCTGAACAACCTCAGAAGGTTTTGCATTAGTTACCTGCCTGATTACAGTCACAAAGGGTGCCATGTCTGGCAGATTCGTAACACTGTCAATAGAAGAAAACGGTTTTGCCTGCTGGAAAACGTTCTGTTCCGGAACGACCTTTACAAACTTGTCTCCTACATCAACGAGAGAAATCCCATTCATAGCCAGAACCGCATTGATGGCGCGGATAGCCTCGTCAATAGTTAAATCCGTCTGGCTTTTTATCGTAACTTTCACATCAGGAAGACTTTGCGGTCTCAGTACTGTTTTGTTGACAAGTTCGGCATAAAAATCAAGAACCGCCGAGGTCTTGCGCCTGAAAACGAATCAGACCTTTCTTAATAATATTAGTTTCTCCCTGTCCGGATGTGGCTGCAATGTTTGTGCTTGTGGCTGAAGCGGTTACGTTTGTCTGTCCTGCCGTAATCCCCGGAACTGGCGGCATGGCTGTCCCTGACGGAATCGTCGGTTGACCCGGCAATGGCACCGCAGGCGTTGTCGCGGGAGTAGTAGGTGTAACCGGTGTTTTTGTCCCCGGCATTGCCGGCAAAGTCGGAACAGGCGGCACTGCTGCCATGTTTGTTGTCATCATTGACCGTGTCCCCACATTTGTTGCAGCCGTCCGAGAAGATGGCAATGCCATCAGATTTGTGCCGGTAGTCGCTGGCGTAGGCAACGGCTGCGCCGCAATATTGGTCGCAGTTCCAGAATTTATATTCAAATTTGTGGCGGTTCTTGATGTTATTCCAAGGTTAGTTGCCGTTCGCGATGGCAAAACCACGTTCGTAGTTGTCCTTGCCACCGGTAAGTTTGTCGCCGGATTTGTTGCGGATATATTTGTCGAAGTCCGTTGCCGCGTAAGTGGTATTTGCGGAAGCTGCGGCACTGGCGGTGCATCCGGAGACTGTGCGTTTGCGCTCGCTATCGCTGTAAAAACACACGCTATTATTTTTATCACTGTCTTCATCTTTAAATCAGTTTTCATTCTGTTATTTCCTGATATTCAAAAGGTTATACATTTTTATGCATCGGGCGCCTGTGGTTCTGCCACTTTCTTTGGCAGAGCATTCTTAACAACCGCTTTTTTCTGATATCTGCCGATAATTGTTATCGACCCGGTAAGTTTATAATTTTGCGGGTCGGGTTTTATATCCATATCCCTGACCCTTACCAATGACTTATCCGAACCGAGTTTTATAAGGAAATCCACGAGTTCTTTCTCTCCGGCTATGAAATTGATTGTAATCCTTTGTTCTGTGAAAAACGGATTGTTCGGCACATCTCCGCCGCCACCAGGTGTTTGCCGCTGGACAATAAGATTTGCCTCTGCTGCCTTTGCAAGCACAGTCTGAGCAAGAGATAATGCAGCTTCTTCGGTCGGGATTGCCTCGCCGGAATTCTGAAGTTCTTCAAGCCGCGCCATATAAACCGGCAGATTATTTGTCTCCTTGGAATATTCCCTTAGGTTTTTTTCCGCCTCGCGGATTTTTTTCTGGTATTCCTTCCAGTCGTTGAACCGCGGAGTTACAAAGTAAAAATTAAGCGCTATAAACAGCACAAGCCCTGCGCCAACTACCAGCCGGCGTTCAACAGGTCTTAAGTTTAATTTGTTAAAAATACTTATCATTCAATCAGTTATAAATTTTTATTCAAATTCCGCCCGATTAAGTTCGCAGCTAAAACTCCATGTGATTTTGTCCCCCCGCAAACTTATTGTTGGCGGATTTACCTTGCTGAAAACCTTTTGTCCGTTATTTTCCAGCCTTCCTAAAATGCCGTTATATTCGGTAACTTTGGCGTTCTGGTCTGCAGGCGCTGTCCCGAAAATCGTTACCGTTTTACCCCGTGAAAAACTCAGCGAATTAAGCGTTAATTCCTCCGGAAGGTTCATCACAACGGCGTAATAAGCTTCAAGAACGGCGTTTTTCAGATTTAACTGGTCTTGCAGAACCTGCACCTGCGCCTTCAGGGCGAGTGTATTGGTATAAGCAAGGCTTACCTCTTTAAGTTGAGATTGAATTTTATTATACTTCATCTCAAGCACCTGGAGGAATCCAAAATACACCAACACACCTAAAAGATAGACCATTATCCCTGCCGCCACACCGCTCATCCAGAGCCGGTCAATGAAACTCTGTTTGTATTTATCCAGATATTCTGGCGGAACAAGCGTGCTTTTGCCTTCAAGGTTGAGCAGGCGTTTAGCTGTTAGTTCGGCTATGTTCTTTTCCTCCAGCGGCGGGTGTTTTTCATAGTTGCCGTCGGAGATTTCATTTACCACAGGTTCGAAAACCTGCGTAATCTGCTCATTCAGAACAAGATGCCAACGCGGATTCCCACTATACCATCCCTCTAATTCGCCGCTCCATATAATATGCAAAAGTTGCGATTTCAGGTTTTGCTGATTATTTTCGGCTTGCGGAAGATTTACGATTCCCAGGTGTCTCAGCGTCCCGCCAATCCACCATGCCGTCAGAAACATTGTATTTTCCGCATCCCCTGCAGGATAAACCCAGACACTGTCTCCTTTTGATTCATGGGCAAAAATGACGTCCATCAACGGTGTTTCGAGCCTGTCTGCGTAAAAACCGATGGACTCCAGTTTTGCCAGCTGATTTTCAACCAGATCATCAGGGGCAATTGCGACAATTACAGTCTGCTCGTTTTCAGCTGCCCCAGGAAGAACCTGAATCGCCCAGCGGATTTGAGTTACAGGCATTGGCGAGAGTTTCTCAAGTTGAAACTCCACCATTGAAAGGGTTTCGTTGAAATCCGCTTTAGGCAATTGAATTACCCGCAAAAAAACCTCCTGTGGAGGCAGCCAGCCCACATTAAGTTTTTTGTTGATAATCGAGCCCCAGCTTTTAAGGAAATATCTTGGTGGAACAGATTCTGACGGCAGGGCGGTTATTTCCTCTTCCAGTTCTACTCCCTTGCCCGAAGCAGAAAACTGCCAGAGCTTCGTTGTCCCGTTCAGTCTGATGATGTTACACGTGTGCCAGCCGCCCATTTGTTATTTCCCTATGGTTAACCGTTTGTCCTCTATAAGGTCTAAATGTTCTTCTGTCTGGGTGACTCGCAGGACTTCCTCAATTGTCGTAATGCCGTCCTTTACTTTCTTCCAGCCATCCTGACGCAATGTTCTCATCCCAAGTTCAATTGCCTTTGCGGCTATCTCTGTGGAGGGAGCCCTGTTCATGACGAGGGAACGGATAGGATCTGTTACTACCAAAAGTTCATAAATCCCTGTTCTTCCCTGATATCCCAGCTGACGGCATTCTTCACATCCAACACCTTTATAGAATTTCGTGGTTTCTATATCCTCTGCCGGGAAACCAATCTTCAACAGGTAATCCTTTTCAACCCTTTGTTCAGTTTTGCAGTGGGGACATATTGTTCGCACCAGACGTTGCGCCATCACTGCTTCCACTGACGACGCAACAAGGAACGGTTCTATTCCCATATCAATCAGACGTGTGAAGGCGCTCGGCGCGTCGTTTGTGTGCAAAGTGCTAAATACAAGGTGTCCAGTTAGCGCCGCGCGGATTGCAATCTCAGCCGTTTCAAGGTCGCGGATTTCTCCCACCATTATAACGTTCGGGTCCTGACGCAGGATATGGCGAAGCCCTACCGCAAATGTTAATCCTATGTCCGATCGAACAGGAATCTGGTTAATCCCTTTGATTTCGTATTCTACAGGCTCCTCAATAGTAATAATTCGTTTCTGCACAGAATTTATCGAACTTAAAAATGCATAAAGCGATGTGGATTTTCCTGAACCTGTCGGACCTGTTACAAGCATGATGCCGTGCGGCTTAACAATGATTTCGCGGATAGCCGCTTCCTGATCAGGAGAAAACCCGAGTTTGTCAAGTCCAAGGAATACCTTGCCGCGAGTAAGAAGACGAAGCGATACGCTTTCGCCGTAAACCGTCGGAACAGTAGAAACGCGGATATCCAGTTCCTCACCTTTGATTCTTACATTTATTCTGCCGTCCTGCGGTAATCGTTTTTCAGCAATATTCATCCCCGCCATAACTTTAATACGGGATATGATTGCTGCCTGATAACGTTTTAATTGTGGCGGCATTGGGGTCTGATGCAGGATTCCGTCGATACGGTATCTTATCCTTAATTCATCCTCGCACGGTTCAAGGTGAATATCTGTTGCCCTGTCCTTAAANGCCTCCCAGATTATCTGGTTGACGAATTTTATGACGCTTGCCTCCTGATCACTCTCAGTAATTTCCTTATTATCCCCCACGAGCAATTCAAGCGGCTCTTCTTCTTCGGCAAGTTCATCGAGCGTTTCGGCGCCGACGCCGTAATATTTCTTAAGCGCCTTTTCAATCTCCGCTTTCGGCGCAAGCGCAAGGGTTACTGGAACTCCGGCGTCAAACTGTACAGCGCTGAGCATCGCTGAATCAAACGGGTTAGAAGTAACAACCTGCAAAGACCCGTTTTCCACAGCCGTCGGCATGACAGTATATTGAAAAGCCACTTTTGTTGAAATCCGATTCCGCGCCTCAGTCGGGATGGAAATTTTAGAAAGTTCAAGATAAGGATAATTGAGTAGTTTGGCTAACTTCTGAAGGAACTGGTCTTGCGAAATTCCTCGTTCGCGGCAAATAAACTCAATCAGCGTTTCCTGCGAACCATTTTCCACAGCGGTTTGCCACGCCTTATTCCATGTCTGTATCTGCTCAACGCTGCAATCGGCAGCCTCAGATAAAATTTTGTTTACCGATATTNCACCCATCTGATGATCAACAAATTTTTATTTCACACTCTCATTAAAATAAACCAGAGATTATTAAAAGTTTCGGCAAAGGTCAAAGACAAGTTTGATAGATTTTGCCAAATCTTTCCCTCAACTCCTCTATTGCCACACGCAATATTAATCTGTTATAAATTTTTCATGAAATCTGAAAAAACAGTTCGGTTTTCTGTCTCAATACCTGAAGGTCTGCTCAGGCAGTTTGATGAAATCATCAAAGAAAAAGGCGCAGTCAACAGAAGTCAGGCTGTTGCAGACCTAATCCGCGATGCCCTTNTTGAACACAAAATGAAAACNGGCAGGGAAGAAATGGCTGGCACAATAACCATTGTTTACGACCACCATAAACCCCACGTTCAAGAAAACCTTACCAGCATCCAGCACGATTACCACGATTACATTATCTCCACACTCCACATCCACTTAGACCACCACAATTGTCTGGAAGTCCTCGCCGTAAAAGGAGAAGCCGCAATCCTGAAAAAGATTGCCGATGTTCTGATTTCCTCCCGCGGAATCAAACACGGTAAACTTACACTTACAACCACCGGCAAGGATATGCCCGGCTGAAAAATCCACCAGTCAGTAAAAATTTTAAATCAACCGTCTCCCGAAAAATCCTGATTAACCCGGGTTATTTTGTTTCCTTAATCTTAATTTTTGCCATTTCTTCAGGTGTAAATTTGCTGTTTGCAATCGGTCCCGGTGCCCAGCTTAATTCAAGCTTACTCGGCTTTGGCTGTGTGACAGGAATTAAAAAATATTCTTCCCCATTTTCACCCTTTTCCACTTTCCCCCCGTATTTAACCACAATCTGCCGGGCAAGTTTTTCACAAACGTTAATTAGATCCGGAAATGTATAAGGCGTATGACTGAATTTTTTATTTTCATCAAGTCCTGTGCGGAATTGCTCCGGCAACTTGGAAAAACCAATCGTTGTGAATAACACACCCGCTGAACTTGATGGATTGCAATCGGAATCCTGACCGCATCTGCACGATATTATTACCGTTTTTTCAGGGTCGCGTTTTCCGTAAAACAAGCCCATCAGCACATACGCGCCGTTTATTTTACAGTCAATCCCGCCATTCGATGCCTTCTGATATTCGGGATTTTTGCGGTATTTCTCCTGACACAACTGCCACGTCTTTTCCCAGTCATCCGGATTTTCCCGATACCATTTTATCATGTCCCTGACCATTTCCGCATATTGGGATTGAGANGGGATTGCCGAAAGCGCNGTTTCNGCNATTTTTACCGGGTCGCTTTCNAAAAATGCTGCCGCATACATCGCCCCCATAAATTGTCCGGCATACATCCCGTCGCCGTAATTCATAAGGCGACCAAATTTCTCACCTAAATCAANCGCCGCCTGCATAATTCCCGGCGCTATCAAACCAGAATAATCAGCNTCGATTTGATAATCTATATCNTTGGGACACTTGTTAAATGCCGGATGGCTCGAATCAGGCGGCGCAATTCCTTTTCTGAGATTGTTTCTGCCGGCTGCATTTGCGCACCATAACGGATATCCAGTATTTGCAAAGTCAATTCCTGCCTGACGAATCGAAACATCAAGTCCATACTCATCAAGTGTCCGCAAAAATGTCATTTCCACATAAAGGTCATCCTGACCGAATGCGTCGTTAATCATCGATGGCTTCCAAACAGGCATTTTATCAGCCGGGATAATCTGATCACGCCATTTAAATTCTGTTGGAGCACCCCATGAAACACCAACAATCTGACCTATCCAGCCGGCTTTCATCCGGTCGCGATATTCCTTGATCGAAATTTTTCTGAAATCGGCGCTATGACTCTCCGCTGACGCAAATTGCCCAATCAAACAGACAATTAACGTCGCTTTTATTAGATTAATAGATTTCATATCCACTATCTTTTACCAGCCCATCATTTTTGTAAACTTTTTTAACAATAAAAATTTTGCCTGGTTTATTGAATTGAATTTTTAAGATGAATTTTCAACAGGACAGCCAGGATAAACATTTTTCGAACCACGGGGAGTACATAGGGACACTGAGAAAAAATAAAGAGAAATATTTTCTAACAGAGTAATTAAGATAATCAGGATTTTAAGGATCATGCTTTTGATTTGCTCGATATTTAGAGGATATTAAAACCAGTAAACGTCGGACATTAAAAAAGTTTATTGTTTCTGAATCTTATCTATGATGCTTGTCCTGTTAATATTTTTTATCTCTGTGGTTCTCTGTTTTCTCTTTAGTAAAAAAAGTATTCTCTGGGGTTAATTTTTTTCAAAATTTTTTTAAAAAAACTGTTGACACTTTTTGGAATTTTTGCAAAATAGGTAAAAATCCATACAGTATGAACCGAACAATTAAAATGAACTGTGTGAGCGGTAAGCCGCAGGCTACTGATTTTATCGCGTCAAAATCGGCTTTTTCACCGTCAGAGACAGAAACCTCCCACCCAAAAACAAAAAAAGATATGAAAACAACAAATAATACGTTTGGTGTTAATTGCAATGCAGTTAGATTGTCGGCTTTAGCCGGCATCATCGCGCTGGTCTGCATAATTGCGAACCAGTTGAACGCAGGTATTGCCTATAAGGATCCGTCCGGTGGATGGCGATATATATTCCAGGGCGGCGTAAAAAGTTCGCCAACGAACCAAGCCCTTGATGGGACTTGGGTCTATGCTACTGATGCGTATAGTTCATCTTGGGCTGGTGATGGACGTGGACCTGGCGTTGGTCAGGTTGGCGGCGTGAGCGCCTCCAATTATGTCATAAGTGGCGTCAGTTGGGATTATATAACTATTGAAGATGCCTCAAATACAACCAGCACCGGTAGTAACAACAGGCGGTTCCAATTCATTCATATGACGGCAACGAACGGTTTGCCTGCAGCCGCAGCAGCGAATTTGTTGACAAATGTTACAATCACGTTTCGTGCCCGTTTAACTCCGCCAACAGACCCTCTGCTTGAACTTCCATACCTGCGTGAAGCGCCAAACGGTTATTTCAATGGTTTTGATGGTAAAGGTATGTTCTCGATAAGGCAGTCAAACCCGAGTAGTATAATTTCATTTTCATTAGGGCGCGCAGCGGAAGATAGGACTGATACGGATGTGAGTGCTCAGACGACTTATCCGGGCTGGGGACTGATGATGAATAATAAGAATGGCACAACTGCTACCGCTAATGTTGACCCGGGCGAAGGTGGAACTCTTGTGTATCATCCATGCGACCCTCGTGTATGGAATGAATTCTGGATAATTATTACTGCTGACACTTCTCAGGGTGGAACCCATAAGGTTGAAGTTTATATGAATGGTAGCACGAATCCAGCTGTGTATTATGTTACAGCAGGTACTGGTTCAGATACTTATAATAATATTCCTGACTATATAAGCTTAGGATTACCAATTCCAACTGCGACGGGCGCGTATGACATTGACTTCTTTGGCTTTAAGGAAGGGCGTTGGGTGCCGGTAGCAAATCCGGATGTTCTCGGACCTGAAATTGTTGATGCTGGCACTTACGGCAGCACGAATAGTATCAAGATTACATTCTCTGAATCGGTTGACCCGACAACAGCGCTTAATCCTGTTAATTATGTAGTAATAAATCAATACGGTGTTACGTATTCTGTGGTTGATGCTTATTTCTTTGGCGATAATCGTACTGTTGTAATTAAGACCAGTAACAGATTAACACCGGGTCCGAAGTATTTTGTTACCGCAAACGTTAAAGATTTGAATAACAATGCGAACTCTTCTACTTGGTGGTTCTGGCAACCTTCGCCAGCTAAGGCAATGGTAGAAATTTATGGAGGTACGGGAAATACGGGCAATCCTTACGCTAGTCCGGATTTAAGGTCAATTGCAAAGTTTGCCTCATATATGCCGGATATGCTTTTATACAGCAACATATTTGCATTGCAAACAAACCTTGTTGATACAGGTTGGAACTATTATGTGGGAAGGTTGACCGCATATTTTGTCCCGCCAAGTAATGGTCTTTACCGGTTCTATACCCGTTCGGATGATGGTTCTTTGTTCTTTATGAACACAAATTCTGTAAACAGCACATATCCGGAAGGAAAAGTTCAACTTACTCAATTAACTGCATATACAGGTTCATACGCATATAATTCTGGTGCAGTATCAAATATTTATCTGGTTGGTGGACAAAAGTATTATATGGAATTGTTATGGCGCGATGGGAGCGGCGGCGATGGTGCAACTATTACTGTGAGGTCACAAGGGGATGTTAATTTGCCACCGAATGAATCTATTATTCCTCCTGGATTCCTTGAGCTTCCTGTTGGTCCGATAACGCTTGATAACCCACCGCCGGCGACATTAAATGTTCCAGCTGGTACAACTGGTATTACATTAACTGCTGGTGGGATAAGCGGCGCATTGCCATGGCGGATACAGTGGTGGTATACCAAGTGGCAGTGGAACATTTACTGCAATCACTGGGGCAACAAATTCTTCTTACACAATTCCTAATGCAATAACTTTGGCTGATAACGGAACAGTTTACAGGTTAACAATAAGCAACCTATTCAGCTCGGTGACTTATGATACTACTCTGAACGTTTTGTCCGATAATGTCCCGCCGACTGTAAAGCAAGTGGTAGGATTGAGTTCAGACAAACTCTGGGTTGCGTTTTCTGAACCAATGGATACTAACTATAGCAGCGATGCACTTAATTATTTAATAGACGGAGGAACAGTCTATCTTAGCACAGCTACATTAGTGAATGACTCAGTTGTAATATTGACAATTGACCCAGCAAATCCTTTAACACCGGGCACATTCCATACGTTAACAGTCAGTGTTTTTGATGCCATTATCGACAAAGCCGGCAATCCATTGGCGGAGACGAATATTGTCTTTGAAGTCGCTGCTACTGGAATGAATGGAGCAATTCGTGAACTCAGATATACTTCCCTTAACACTGGCAATAGCACTCTTGTAAATGTTCTGACAAATCATCCTAAATTCCTGAATAACACGCCGGATTTGGTTGAATATCTGACAAGTTTTTCAACCCCTTCAAGTATTGCAGATGATTACGGAATGAGGGTTAACGGTTATTTGATTCCGCCTGTGGATGGTTATTATCAGTTTAGGATTAATTCGGATGATGAAGGCAGATTTTATCTGAGCACGGATGAATCGCCGGACAATTTACGTCTAATAACCAGGTATCCCGACGGTCTCTGCTGTAACTGGGGATTTGAGTCAGTGCCGGTTAAATTAGAGGCGAACAAGGTTTATTACTTTGAAGCGCTTTTGAAGGAAGGTGGTGGTGGCGATTCACTTGTAGTAAACTGGCGCACACCTTTAAATAACAATTACACAGTCATTCCAGGAGCAAACCTTGCCTATTCAGTCTTGCCAAGTAAACTGCTGAAGATTATCCAGAATCCGTCAAATGTAACGGTTAACGAGTATGGTGATGCCACATTCACAGCATTGGCAGATTCTATTGAGAAAGGGATTACATATAAATGGCAGAAGTCGGTTGATAACGGCGTAACGTGGACAGATATAACCGGAGCGACAGCAAGTACCCTTACAGTGCTTCAGGTTTCAGCAGCCGATAACGGCAGTCAATATAGATGTGTGGCAACTGTTCAGGTGCACACTGGCTCTGCGTTAATCGGCGATTATCCGGTTTCGGTTGCAAGTCAGCCTGCGACATTGACAGTTATTTCTGATACGACACCGCCTCGTTTGCTTTCTGCGACTCCGCAATATGACGGTTCAACAATAATTCTTACCTTCTCTGAATATGTGTCAGCAGCCACTGCACTTAATCCGGCAAATTATCAATTAGCAGGTACACTGGCAACAATTACAAATGTCTCGTTTGGGGCAAATCAGAAGATTGTAGTTCTGAAGACCACTCCGTTTGCGGCGAATCAACAGATTAGTGTTTCTGTCCAGAATATTCAAGACCTTGCAGGAAATCTGATTGACGATAATTATAAGACAACACAATTTACGCTTACAGGTCCTGGTTTTTGGGCAGATTTCAATAACTTAACTATACCGCCCGGAGCAAATATTTACGGTAATGCGTGGATTTTCTCTTCTGGTAGTTACGATAACAGCGCGTATTTGCAGCTTATACCTGCCACTCCGAATATGGCTGGCTCAATTGTAATTGAACAACTCTCGCCTGGTATTCCGGTTTATCAGTTCACAGCAAAATTTAAGGTTCACGTTGGTGAAGGCAACGTGGCGAACCCAGCCGATGGCTTTAGCTTCAACGTTGCAACTGACCTTCCGAACTCTGCACCAAGCGGTGTGGAAGCTGGTGTTGGTACTGGTCTTAGTGTATGCTTCCCATTCTACAACAGCGACTACATTATGGTTAAATATGGCGGTGTTGAAAAAGCCCGCGTCTACACGACTGTCTATGGAAAGGCGCCTTGGGTTGATGTTGAGATTAGACTCAAGCAGGGCGGTTTGCTTGATGTTATCTATGGTGGCGATGTCATATTCAGCAACCTTGTAACAGGATATGTGCCTAATACTAACAGGTTNGGTATTTATGCGCGTTGCGGTAGCAGTTATGCAAATATTTGGATAGACGATCTCCTTATNACAAACCTGTTTAATCCGGGCGCTGTTTCCTTCGCTAAAGACCTTCAAAGTGTTACTGTGATTGACGGNCAACCGGTCGTATCAAGGATAGAAGTCAACGGCACGCCTCCATATACTATTAAATGGTACACAAATGATATATTGGCAGCGCAGAACGTATTCGATTANTCNTTCACACCGGTTCTGATAGANGNCGGAATGTATTATTATGCTGTTGTTCAAAATGCATTNAGCGCGGCAACGAGTGTNATTGCATCTGTGACAGTGCTTGAAGATAATACCCCGCCAACAATTGTTAGCGTAGATGACTTNTTGTCGCCATACCAACTCAGAATAGTGTTCTCTGAACCCGTCGTTGCAACAGAAGCAAATAAACCAGGAAATTATGTAATTACGCCAACTATTGCNGTAACTTCCGCATCCTTGCAACCGGATGGTAAGACTGTCATTCTGGGAATCGGTGCGACCACCCCGGGAACAACTTATACTATACANATTAATAACATAACCGACCGATCAGAATATGCAAATCCGCTTTGGCCTGATACGGCAACGTTCACCGCNGGNTGGTATGGTTTGGCAAATAATGTAATAAAATGGAGCAGGTTTGATAGTATCAGTGGCTCTACAATTGATACGCTCACCAACAATACTAAATATATCAATAATACTCCTGATTTAGTTCAGTATTCGACCGGGACTAATGGTTTGGCATCCGGCACCAATGTTGCCGATAACTATGGAATGATAATGAGTGGTTATTTGGTGGTGCAAACAAACGGCGAATATTACTTCCAATGGAGAACAGACGACCAGGGCATCTTCTTCTTAAGCACAAACGAGGGACCGGAAGGCTTGCAGTTCATGGCTCAAACCACAGCAGCAAACTCGACTGTCACGTCAACTAACCGGCCATATCTTGTCGCAGGGAAATGGTATTTCTTCGTCGCGATGTTCAAAGAAGGAACCGGCGGTGATTATGGTGTGGTAACGTGGCAACCGCCTGGGTCTGGTGCATATATTGCTATAACAAATAGTATGTTATTCTATGCAGCCCATAAAGACAGAGTTGTTGGTATCTCTGTCCAGCCGAGTGATATTACAGTTTATGAGAATCAAACGCCAGTGTTGTACTGCCAGGGTCAGAGTGTTGATATGGCTGGTGTAACATATCAATGGCAAGTGGATGATGGTTCCGGCGGATTTATAAATGTTCCGGGCGCTACCAGCAGAATTTTGACCTATAGCTACATCCCTGCTGGAACTTCACGACAGTTTAGGTGTATTGTTTCAGGTACGTGCAAACTACCGGGCGGAGTTACATTAAGCCAGACTGTTACAAGCAGGGTGGCAACTGTAACTTCGATTGCAGACACATTCCCGCCACAATTACTCGATGTTAAAGTCAACAATTCGCTCAAGTGCATTTCTCTCTTATACAATGAGCGGGTTAATCCTATAACTGCAACGAATCCTGCCAATTATGTAATTTCAGGTGGTTTCCGCAATGTTCAGGTCATAGCGGCAAAGATTGATTCTACTGGCACTAACGTATTGTTGTGGACAACCGATCAAGAGGAAAATACAGAATACGTAATTACTGTAACTCAGATGGCAGATACTGCTGCTGTGCCAAATTAT
>JGI24721J44947_10006831_pt1 | contig 15248 bp, 9 predicted proteins | sample YelNatPaOPGAMG01_FD_44947 | JGI IMG/M metagenome (IMG submission 44947)
TGATGGACGCGACCCCAGCATTGATGGCTGCTTGAAAAGGTTTGAGTTCCACCCGCCACATCCTTTCTAAGTCGTGCGGAACTACCGGCATGACGCGGTGGGAGTCCTCACTCGTGTCACCATGCCCTGGAAAGTGTTTGGCGGTGGCGAGACAACCGTTGCCTTGACAACCGCTAATCCAAGCGACCGCGAGCCTCGCAACTTCATCTGGGTCACTGCCGAAACTTCGGATGTTGATGATTGGGTTTTCCGGGTTAATGTTGACATCAACGACAGGGGCAAAAATCCAGTTGACGCCGACCGCCTTTGCTTCCTTCGCCGTGACCTCACCGCATTTTTGCGCCAGTTCCGCCGAACCTGTTGCTCCGATTGCCATGTTGGAAGGCAGTTTCGTCCCGCTTGGCATGATGAACCCAGTGCCCGCTTCAAAGTCGGCAGCAATCAACAGCGGAACTTTGCTCCTGCGCTGGAACTCGTTTGCGAGTTGGGCAGCACTTTGCGGATTAGGCATGTCCTTGCCGTAGAAAATCAAAGCGCCGACTTTCCCTTCTTCCGCGAGCCTGAGAATCTCGTCCCGCCTTTCGCCAACTCCCGAAAGCACCAATTGCCCAACCAACTCCTGTGGCGACAACTGTTCTAACATCTGCTCTGCCCACGCTCCCATTCCGTTTCACCTCTCCCTTGCCGATTTTTTGCTCCGTCAACCGAGTGCGACATCAAGGTAGAGCATCACCATCACGCCTAAAATTGTGCCAAAGGTCGCCCATCGTTCGTGCCCCTTTCGGTGAGTTTCTGGGACAATCTCGTCGCTGATGACATAAAGCATGGCGCCGGCAGCGAAACCCATAGCGTAAGGCAAAATCGGTTGGGCTATGTGGACAGCCCACGCACCGAAAAGTGCCAGCGGAATTTCAACGAGACCAGCCCTTATGCCCACAAAGCAAGCGTAAAAGTGAGCGCCCAAGCCAGCACTCAAAGCGGAAACGGAGACTGCCAAACCTTCAGGGATGTTCTGTATGCCGATGGCAAGCATTAACTTCAAAGCGTTGGGCAAGTCTCCTGAACCAAACCCTACTCCGACAGCAAGTCCTTCAGGCATGTTGTGGATGGTGATAGCGATGATGAAAAGCCAAACAGCCCTGAGGCGAGTTTGAGCCAGTCCCTCGTATCCCAAAACTGCGTGGGAGTGTGGAATTAAGTGGTCGGCGATGTCAAGAGCGAGGGCGCCGAGAATTACCCCAACGAAAGTCGGGATGAACCCGCCGCGCTCAATTCCTGGCAAAATGAGGCTTGTGAAACTTGCGGTCAGCATCACTCCCGCAGCGAAACCGAGAGAAGCATCCAAAAAACGCTCCGACGGTTTGCGCCAGACAAGAACCACCAGAGCGCCGAAGGTGTTCATCAAGGTTATGACGATCCCGCCCAACAGACCTTGCAGAATTGTATTGCCGCCAGTCATCTTGACAAAAAGCAACTCAGCCATCCCCACAGTTCTCACCCACTTTTAGGGCAGCAAATTTTGCTCAAACGGCTCGTTGGACAAGTTTGCGGAACAGGAACAGAGCCGTGACAGCCACGAGGATTAAGACCACTGATGCTGCTAAGGCTTTGTCAATTTCGGCTCGGTTGAGAGCGAGGTAGATTGAAATTGGCAAGACATCCGTTTTGCCCGGAGTTGCTCCCGCCAACACGACTGTCGCTCCAAACTCACCCATCGCCCGCGCCCAAAGCAAAACCGTTGCTGCCAACAAACTTGTCGTTGACTGAGGCAACTCAATCCAGAAAAAGATTTTCCACTGGGACAAGCCGAGGGTTCTGGCTACATCCCGCAAACGCGGGTCTTGGCTTTCAAATGCTGCCTTCAAGATTCGCAAGGCATAGCCGGAAACTACGGCAAATTGAGCGACGACGATGGCGGGGACTTCAAAAACAACAGGTCTCCCTAACGCCCGTAGCCATTCCTCAACCGAACCCTTCTGTGAAGGAAACTGGGTGAAGAAAACGAGAAGGGCAACACCCAACGCTACAGGAGGCATGACTATCGGAAGGTCAAGGAGGGTGTCCACGAGGGTTTTGAGCCGACCACGATATCGCGCGAGGACATACGCTGCAGGGATGCCGACAATTAGGCTCAAGATGGTGCTCACTGTGGCAGTCAAAACCGACAACTTCGTGGAGAAGCGAAGTTCTTCGGACAAGATGGCTGCGGTTATGTTCCCGACCCCAGCGTAGATAACGCACGCAAGGGCAACGAGCAAAATAGCACCTACATAAACGACAAGCGAACCAACCGACCATAACCAGAAAAGTCTGTTGCTCAGCGTCCTTGCCATAGTCCACTCACCCGCGAGCGATTTTTGGGTTGTAGTAAACGGTCAACGCGAACTCCTCGCTCCCAAAAGTTTGCAACCCTTTCGCCGCACTGTCAGGGTTCTTCGTGAAAAGTTTTTGAAACGCTCCCTGCCACCGTTTACAACCGCAAACGATGTTGCTATCATTTTCGTCGCACCTTGTTGCAGTTCGGCATTGCTATGAAGGCAGTTGATTTTGCAGGCAGAGTGAGTTATAATTGACGACGCCGCTCATAGGAGAACATAGATTGTTCCGGCGAAGGGATGGGTGCAGAGAAGCCCTATAGGGCTTTACTATTGCCTCGTTGGAGAGGGTGAGACAATTGCTGCGCATGAAATCGACTTTGCCAGAAACATCTGTCCGTCGCCGCCTTGTATTGAAAGGCGAGGGCAATTTGATCGCACGCGTCCGACAGTTTTTGAAGGAGTGTTGGTCTGAACTGAAACTCACTCAACGCCCAACGAAACAAGAAGTGATCAGTTACAGCATGGCGGTTTTGTTTGTAATTCTGGCAGCCGCAGCCTATTTGGCAGTGCTGGATTTTGTGTTTGCGAGAATTTTCGCACTCTTTCAGCGGTAGGAGGCACCACCTATGACCCAACTCCAGCAACCAACAACGCGAAAACGATGGTATGCTGTCCATGTCATGACTGGACAGGAAGAGAAAGTTAAGCAACTTTTGGAAAGGCGCGCAAAGGCATTGGGACTGGAGGAAAAGATTGGTCGTATCGTCATCCCGAAGGAAAGGGATGTTCAAAGCCGCCGGGGAGGACCGGTGGAGAGGAGAGTTTTCCCTGGCTACATCTTGGTTGAAATGGTTTTGGACGAAGAAACTTGGCATTTGGTTAGGCGGACGCCGGGCGTTACGGGATTTGTCGGCGTTCAAGAAGGCAAGACGGACAAAAGCGGTGTCCCACTCATCCAGCCTTTGAGGGACCATGAAGTTGACAGCATCTTAAGGATGATAGGCGAAGAGATGCCACGCCCGCGTCCTATTTGGCACAAGGGCGAAATGGTCAGAATCAAGTCCGGTCCCTTTGTTGACACCATAGGTCGCATAGAGGAAGTCAACTCCCAGCGTCAAACCTTAATCGTCATGGTCAACCTTTTGGGCAGAGAAACGCCCGTTGAGGTCGATTTCTCCCAAGTGGAGAGGGTTTAGGTCTTGCCTTTACCGTTTTCATTCGCTAAAATAATCCCTTCGGCTACAAAGTAGGAGGGTTGTCTTGTGGCGAAAAAAGTAGTGGCAACGGTGAGATTGAATTTGCCAGCTGGAAAGGCAGCGGCAGGACCACCGGTCGGTCCGACTCTGGCACCTTACGGCATCAACCTAATGGAGTTCATCAAAGCCTACAACGAGGCGACAAAAGACATGATCGGCACCATCGTGCCCGTGGATGTCACTATCTATTCTGACAGGTCTTTCACTTTTGTCCTGAGGCGACCACCTGTCTCTGAACTCCTGAAAAAAGCAGCGGGGATAGAAAAAGGCTCACCAGCCCCTAACAAGATCAAAGTTGGCAAGGTCACAAGGGAGCAAATTCGTGAAATAGCGCAATACAAGATGCCGGACCTCAACACCGACGATCTTGAGGCAGCAATGAGGATAGTGGAAGGCACTGCCCGGAACATGGGCATTGAAATTGTCCCTTGAAGAAGGTCGGAAAGGTTCCATCTGAGCAGCCACTTTTCTGCTCCTAACAATGTCAAAGTTTGGAGGGAGAAGCATGGCGAAAAGAGGAAAGCGTTACCGCCAGTTGCTGGAACTCTACGACAAGCANCAACTATACAGCGTGCCNGAAGCGCTTGATCTGGTCAAAAAATTAGCTACAGCCAAATTTGACGAGAGCGTCGATGTGGCTATCGTCTTAGGGGTAGACCCGAGGAAAAGCGACCAAAGGGTGAGAGGAACAGTTTTATTGCCTTACGGAACTGGAAGGCAACCTGTGGTTGCAGTTGTAGCGAAAGGAGAAAAAGCACGAGAAGCGGAAGAAGCGGGTGCAGATTATGTCGGGGCTGAGGACTTGATCGATCGCATTGAAAAGGGTTGGAAGGAGTTCGACTACCTTATTGCCACTCCCGATATGATGCGCTNGCTGTCAAGGCTTGGTCGCAAATTGGGACCACTNATGCCGAGCCCACGCAGCGGGACAGTAACCAACGAAGTTGGAGAGGTTGTCAGGCAAATAAAGTCGGGGAGATTAGACTTTCGCACTGACCCGCAAGGCGTTGTGCATGCAGTCATTGGAAAGGTTTCCTTCCCTAAAGAGCATCTCTTGGAGAACTTCAAAGCGTTACTTGACGCCATTTTGAAAGCACGCCCCGCCACCCAGCGAGGTCAATACATCAAAAGCATCACATTTTCGCCAACCATGGGTCCAGGGGTAAAGGTAGATGTTCAAAAAGCGTTGCAGTTGGTGCGTTGATAGGAGGACGAGGAAGATGCCGAGACCTGAGAAAATCCAAATGGTGAATGAGTTCGTCGAGAAAATTCGTAAGTCAAAAGGTTTCGTGGTGACCACTTACATGGGNCTTGACGCTCAACAAATGACAGAACTCCGCCGGCGCCTCAAAAAAGAGGGGGCGGAACTGAAGGTCATCAAAAACACGCTTTTTGCGCGGGCACTGCAGCAACTCGGTTACGACGGCGAACTTGTCCAAAGGCTTCGCGGTCCTTTGGCGGTTGTTTTCGGTTACGACGATCCTGTTTTGGCTCCCAAACTCGTTCACAATTTGCGCAAGGACTATGAGGTTCTTTCCTTGCTTTGGGGCATTATCGAGGGAAGGCTTTACGAAGCACAGCAACTTGAAACTATTGCTACCCTTCCGTCAAAGGAAGAACTGTTGGCTGAGGCGGTTGGTTACATCCTCGCTCCACTCTACAACTTTGTGGGATTGGTTAACGCCGTTCTTTGGGAATTTACGGCAATCCTTGAAGCCGTCATAGAAAAACAAGGCGAAATCACTGAGGGACAAGGAGGGTCTCAAATGGCAGCGTCAACTAAGGTTCAAGAGTTGTTCGAAGCGTTGAAAGGTTTGACGCTCCTTGAACTCAAGCAGTTGGTTGACTTGTTCAAGGAGGAGTTTGGTGTCACGGCGGCAGTGCCCGTCGCTGCCGCAGCAGCACCCACTGCAGCCCCTGCCGCTGAGGCTGCTGCAGCGGTTGAAGAAAAGACGGAATTCAAGGTCATCCTGAAGGCTGTTGGAGATCAAAAGCTCCAAGTCATCAAAGCCATCCGAGAAGTGGTGCCTGGGCTGGGTTTGAAGGAGGCTAAGGACTTGGTCGAAAGTGCACCTTCCGTGGTTAGGGAGGGCGTCAGCAAAGAAGAGGCTCAGAAAATCAAAGAGAAGTTGGAGGCAGTTGGGGCTACGGTGGAGATTGAGTGAAACTCAGTGGGAGGCAATTTGTCGTATAGTTTTCGGGAGGCGAAGAAACTTGCTCGCGTTTGACCTCCCATTCAAAAACAAGGAGGCGCATTGAGGTATGATGACAACGATGGTGCGCCACCAGGCACCTCAAAGTAACTTCGTCCGTAAACTGCAGGAGAAGTTAGCCCGTATCCAAAAGGTCCTCCCGCCCGTAGAACCGCCTCATTTCCTTGAGGTTCAACGCCAGTCATACGAATGGTTCTTGAAAGAGGGGTTGAGGGAACTGTTGAGGGCTTTCTCGCCCATCGAAGACTATACCGGAACCTTGGTGCTTGAATTCCTTGACTACGAACTCGAAATCCCTCAACCTCACCCTAACTGTCCACAATGCCGGCAAGGAGCGTGTCATCAGCACAAATACTTCTCTCCCGATGCATGCAAGGAGAGAGGTCTCACCTATGAAGCATCTCTGCGGGCGAAAGTCAGGTTGATAGACAAAGAGGCGGGAGAAGTCAAAGAATGGACCGATGTTTACTTGGGCGAACTCCCTCTAATGACGCCTCAAGGGACTTTCGTTGTTAACGGCACCGAGCGAGTTGTCGTTTCACAATTGAACCGTTCCTCGGGTGTCTACTTCTCCTCCCGCCTGCACGAACTAACGGGACGAGAACTTTTCTTAGCCCAGATTGTCGCCCGAAACGGAAACTGGGTTGAATTTGAGACCGTTGTCGAAACGAAACAGGAAGAAAAGGCAAAGGAGCGGGTCAGCATCAGGGTTCGGATAGGCGGTTCAAAAGCCATGCCGGCAACTATGTTGCTGAAAGCTTTCAGTGCTTTGAAGGAAACAAGAGGGATACCTCCCGCCGTAAACAGGTTGGTCAAGTCCAACCGAAAGTTGATTGGTAAGAGGTTAGCGGAACCACTCATTGACCAAGAAACTGGCGAACTCTTGGCGCAAGCAAACACAATCATCACGACAGAACTTTGGGAGAGACTACAAAAAGCTGCCGTCGATAAGGTTGCTGTCTACGAGGAATTGCTGCCGTGCGGCACAACTGAGGACATAGTGAGGCTGTTCAGCGTCCCTCAGACATTTACCCAACCCATTCAAATGTCACCCGANGAACTGGATGACCAAAGGTTCTGGCTACTTGACGACCTTGTTGACCCNAGGACNAAGCGACCGNTAGTTAGGGCTCCAGCGAGAGTAACTCCTGATGTCCTNGAACGCATTAACCGACTTTTGGAGTCTGGACTGACAGAAGTCACCCTCTACCGCTGCGACCCCTACATAAGTGACACCTTGGAAATCGACCCCGCTCCAGACGAGCGGACAGCACTCCTGATGGTTCATAGGGTCCTCCGACCCTCCGAACCAGCAACTTTCGAATCCGCCAGAGAATTGATCTACAGTCTTTTCCTTGACCCTCGCAGATACGACTTGGGACGCGTCGGGCGTCACCTCTTGAACCGAAAACTCAAGTTCTCTGAATGGCTCGGAGTCGAACCAAGCAACGACATCGTCACCTTGACTTTGGAAGACTTAGTGGGTGTCCTGAGAGCGATCATCCTGTTCAGAGAGAAAGTCGAAAGTTTGGACGAAAAAATGGGGCAACCCTTCTGGGGTCTATTCAGGTCAACCTCCAACGGCGAAGAAGTTCCCATCCCCCCAATCCTCAAAAATCCAGATTGGCTCAGCCTACTCCAAGACGATGTCGACCACCTCAAAAACAAGCGACTCAGAAGTGTCGGAGAGTTACTCCAATCCCAACTCAGGGCTGCCCTCCTCAGAATGGAAAGAGCGTTGAAAGAGCGAATGGCTACAATCCCCAAAGANCAACTATCGCCCCAACAACTCCTCTCCATCAAACCCTTGCAAGCAGCCATCCGTTCCTTCTTCACCACAGGTCAACTCTCCCAATTCNTGAGCCAACACAACCCCTTAGACGAACTCGAACACAAACGCCGCATGACCGCCTTAGGTCCNGGCGGAATCTCCAGAGAAAGCGCTAAAGGCATGCTCCAACTCAGAGATGTCCACCCAAGCCACTACGGGCGCATCTGCCCAATCCAGACCCCTGAAGGTCCAAACATCGGGCTCATCTCCACCCTCGCAGCCTACGCCAAAGTCGACGAATTCGGATTCATAAGAACCCCCTACAGGGTTGTCAAGGATGGAGTTGTCACNGGTGAAATCCACTGGCTAACACCTGACGAAGACGAACGATTCTACATCGCNCCCGCAGACACCCCAGTTGACGAATCCGGAAGGATTATCCCCGAACGCCTAATCGTCCGCGGNCCCAAACCCGAAACCGGCGAACCAGGATACCTCTGGGTCCATCGCTCCCAAGTCCACTACATCGACGCCTCNCCCCGTCAATGCTTCTCCGTAGCCACCAACCTCATCCCATTCCTCGAACACAACGACGCCAACCGAGCACTCATGGGCTCAAACATGCAACGACAAGCTGTCCCCCTCATCCACCCAGAAGCACCACTCGTCAGAACCGGACTCGAATCCAAAGTAGCACGCGACTCAGGTGCACTCATCATCGCCGACGAAGACGGAATAGTCGAATATGTCGACGCATCCCGCATCGAAATCCGAACCCGCTCAGGTGACAAAAAAGTCTACGACCTCAGAACCTTCCGCAGGTCCAACCAAGGAACCTGCTGGCACCAACGCCCACTCGTCTCCAAAGGTCAAAGAGTCAAAAAAGGTGATGTCCTCGCCGACGGTCCCGCCACCAAAGACGGCATCTTAGCATTGGGACGCAACCTCTTAGTCGCATTCATGGTCTGGGAAGGCTACAACTACGAAGACGCCATCGTCATCAGCGACAAACTCGTCAAAGAAGACATCCTCTCCAGCATCCACATCGAAAGCTACGAAACCACCGCCCGTGACACCAAACTCGGTCCNGAAGAAATCACCCGCGATGTCCCCAATGTCGCTGAAGAAAGACTCAAGTTCCTTGACGAAAACGGCATCGTCATAGTCGGCGCTGAAGTGAAAGCCGACGACATTCTGGTAGGAAAAGCGGTTCCTAAGGCTGCCTCGGAACTCTCCCCCGAAGATAGATTGATGGTCGCTATCTTCGGCAAAAAGGCTGAAGACATGAAAGACGCCTCCTTGAGAGTTCCGCCNGGAGAATGGGGCACGGTCATNGGAACCGTTGTCCTATCGCGATACAAGTATCGTTGCCGCAAATGCGGTGAAATCATTCGTCACTGGAAGAAACTCGAAAGGATGGAACACAGCCGCTGCGGAGGTAAGTTGGAGCAGTTGCCNGGAGACGAGTTGAAAACGGGAGTCAACATGATGGTCAGAGTTTATGTCGCACAGAGAAGAAAGATCAGTGTCGGTGACAAGTTGGCTGGTCGCCACGGCAACAAAGGTGTTATCGCCAAGATTTTGCCTGAAGCGGACATGCCTTACCTGCCAGATGGAACCCCTGTAGACATCGTCTTGAGCCCCTTAGGAGTCCCCTCACGCATGAACATCGGACAGTTGCTCGAAACCCATTTGGGTTGGCTCGCCCGCTTCTACGGGACAGCCTTTGAAGTCCCGCCTTTCCTTGGCTTGGTGAAAGAGAGCGATTTGGTTGAAGGATTTAGGGAGGCTGTCAATGAACTCCACAAGGAGCAACTTTACAACATGGCAACAACGGAGTGGAAACTTAAGTTCCGCAAGCCTCAATGGGGTGAACCGGCAGAAGGTTACGCATCCGAGTTGGCGGAACTGATCCTTTCACGACCTGCCGATGAGAAAGAAAACCTGTTGGCATCGCTGAACTTGCCCGCTAACGCTGACAAGTCTTCTGTCAAGGAAGCCCTGATGGAAAGGGCAAGACGGCGTGTCGGATTTGACCCGGAAACTGGCAAGTCCATACTCTATGATGGTCGAACTGGGGAGCCCTTTGATCAACCTGTTACGGTTGGTTGGATGTTCATCATGAAACTCATCCACCTCGTTGAAGACAAAGTTCACGCAAGGGCAGTTGGTCCTTACTCCCTCGTGACTCAGCAACCTTTNGGCGGGAAAGCACAGTTCGGAGGTCAGAGACTGGGCGAGATGGAAGTCTGGGCGCTTGAAGCCTACGGTGCCGCCTACAACTTGCAGGAAATGCTCACCGTCAAATCCGATGATGTCTACGGTCGCGTCCAAACCTTTGAGGAAATCGCTCGCGGTCGAAACATCTTAGAAGCAGGCGTTCCAGAGTCCTTCAAGATCCTCATCAAAGAACTGCAAAGCCTTTGCCTTCAGGTTACGGTCGAGACCCGTGACGGCACCGTTGTGGAACTGAAGGACGAAGAGGAATTGACTTCCCAACAATGACGATAAGTCGGGCATTGGGGGCAAAAACTTNGCACACCCCAATGCCCTTGTGGGTTAGTCTTTGGAGGTGAAAGGACTTGGAGACAAAGCGTTCAAGGTCAACGATCTACTTCGATGTCGTGAGGATTGGACTTGCGTCTCCTCAGGACATTCGTTCTTGGTCGCACGGGGAGGTAAAGCGCCCTGAGACTATCAACTACAGGAACTTCCGACCCGAAAAGGACGGGCTTTTTGACGAAAGGATTTTCGGTCCGACAAAGGATTACGAATGCGCATGCGGGCGATACAAGAAACGAAAGTTTGCAGGAATGGTGTGCGAACGGTGTGGGGTAGAGGTAACTTCTTCGAGGGTCAGACGAAGGCGCATGGGTCATATTGAGTTGGCTTCGCCCGTTGCTCACATCTGGTTCTTCCGCAACACTCCGTCTATCATCGCCCTCCTTCTTGACCTTTCCCCCAAACTCGTTGAGCGCGTCATTTACNTGACGACCTACATCGTCACCCAAGTGGACCCGAGGGCAATTAGGCAGGAAAGGGACAACTTGCAAAAGGCTGTTGAACTGGAGAAAGAAGAGATCGAAGCCAGCGTGAGGGATCATGTCAACAGGTTGAGGCGGGAGCAAGAGAGTATCAAGGAACGGGCAGAGCGAAACCTCATCCCTGTGGACGAGGCTGAAGACCTTATCCGCCAGATCGAAAAGGACATCCAGACCATCGTCCAACAAGCCGAGGAGCAAAAGCAAGAACTTGACAAGGCATTNGAGATACTTCAGTCCTTGCAACCGAAACAAGCCTTGACCCCCGAAGAACTCCTTTCGCTCCGCAGGCTTATGGAAACGGCTCAGCGAAAACTTGGCAAGTCCTACGACCACCTTTTCAAGGTTGGAACCGGTGCAGAGGCGATTAGGGAATTGCTTGAGGAATTGGATTTGGAGCGTCTCTCCCGTGAATTGAGGCGGACAATACAGGAGACGACCGGAGCAAAGCGGGCGAGAGCGATCAAGCGGCTGGAAATTGTTGAAGCCTTTAGGAAGTCTCGCAACCGACCTGAATGGATGATCTTGGAGGTCCTTCCTGTCCTGCCACCAGAATTGCGACCGATGGTGCAATTGGATGGTGGTCGGTTCGCAACGAGTGACCTTAACGACCTTTACCGCCGAGTTATCAACCGGAACAACAGGCTTAAGAAAATGCGCGAAATCCGCGCCCCAGAGAGCATTATCAACCACGAAAAGCGCCTCTTGCAAGAAGCCGTTGACGCCTTGCTTGATAACTCCCGTAAACCTCATCCCGTCTTGGGGACGAACGGGCGTCCTTTGAAGTCACTTTCGGATATGCTCCGTGGCAAGGAAGGACGGTTCCGAAGAAACTTGCTTGGAAAGAGGGTCGACTACTCCGGTCGCTCCGTCATCGTCGTAGGTCCTCAATTGAAACTCNACCAGTGCGGCTTGCCGAGAGTGATGGCTAAGGAGTTGTTCCGACCGTTCTTGATGCACTGGCTTGAGAAACACTCCGACCAGACAGGTGTTTTCACGCTCAAGAGTGCGAGGCGGTTGCTCGAGGAAGAAGACAATCCACTNGTCCATGAAGCTTTGGAGAATGTGGTCAAAGACCATCCGGTTTTGCTTAACCGAGCTCCGACCCTTCACCGATTGGGCATTCAGGCATTTGAGCCCGTCCTTGTTGACGGTAAAGCCATTCAAATCCACCCTCTTGTCTGCCCTCCTTACAACGCCGACTTTGACGGTGACCAGATGGCTGTCCATGTGCCCCTGTCGGTCACTGCTCAAGCGGAAGCGCGTTTGCTGATGATGTCGTCCAACAACATCTTNTCNCCTGCAAATGGACAGCCCTTAATGGCACCTGGCTATGACATCGCTTTGGGTTGCTACTACCTGACACTTTGGCAAGAACTGCCTGAGGAGAAGAAGGTGACGAGGGAAGAAGGGAAGACTTCCTTCGTGTCACCGATTGAACTTCTGATTTACGCGCGAAAGGGTTGGGTTAGCCTGAGCGACACGGTCACGGTCAGCGGGAAGGAAGNCCCTGTTTGGCAACACCTGCTCCAATACCTCGCACCACTCGGTCGCGCTTTCGCTAACCGTGAAACTCCGTTGAAGTTGCTCGAACTCAAGCAAATTCACTGGCAAACAGACATATTGGTTCGGGATGAAAAGAGCGAATGTGGATGGATGCTAACCACCCCGGGGCGAATCTTGTTCAACACCCTACTGCCTCCAGATTTCCCCTTCGTCAACGAGCCCGTGACGAAAAGCAAACTCCGCGATATCGTCATCCAACTCTATGAGCGCTACGGCAACATCCGGTTGGTTCAGTTCCTTGACGATGTGAAAGATTTGGGCTTCCACATCGCTACCCTGTCAGGCATTACACTCTCCATNGCTGATTTGAGAGTTCANACAGANCGAGACCGCTTGATCCAAGAGGCTGAAAGGAAAGTCCAGGAGATTGAAGAAGCCTACGAGCAAGGGTTGCTCAGCCCCTTCGAGCGGGAGGAGCAAATTTACCGAACTTGGATGGATGTCGTGGACAAAGTGACGGAGCAAGTCATGACCAACATCGGAACCCACAACCCAATCTACATGATGGCTGAAAGCGGCGCACGCGGAAGAAAAGAACAAATCGTCCAGTTAGCAGGATTGCGCGGTCTCATGACAACCGCCGTCGGAACAATTATCAGCGACCTGCCCGTCAAAAACAACCTCCGCGACGGTTTGAGCCTGTTAGAATATTTCGTCTGCACCTTCTCCGCCCGCCGAACCCTTGCCGACACCGCCCTCAGAACATCCGACGCCGGTTACCTAACCCGCAGGCTCGTCGATGTCGCCCAAGATGTAGTCATCAAAGCCATCGACTGCGGCACCACCGAAGGCTTCGAAATCACCCCCATCTATGACGAACAAGGCGTCGTCATCCTCTCCCTCGCAGACCGCATCTTCGGACGAATAGCAGCAGAAGATGTCATCCACCCCAAAACAAAGAAACCAATTGTCAAGGCTGGAGAGATGATCACCCGCGAAAAAGCTAAAGAGATAGAAGCGGCTGGAGTGACCAAAGTCAAGGTCCGCTCCCCGCTCACTTGCGAGTTGCCCCACGGAATTTGCGCCATGTGCTACGGAATGGACTTGTCCAACGGCAGACTGGTAGAACTGGGAGAAGCAGTCGGCATAATTGCCGCTCAATCCATCGGTGAACCAGGAACCCAGTTCACCCTGCGAACCTTCCACACCGTCATCGGACAGAGCCTCGTCGAAATCAGGCAGTTCAAAGGTCACCGCGAACGGGCACTCCGGGAAATCATCCGACACGCACGCGCTCAGGCAGCAGAAATGACACTCAAAGACATGATGGACGAAATCAAAAAAGCATCCAGAGGCGCTGAGGAAGAGCAGAAAGAGCAAAGGATGAAATGGTGGACCCGCCTCCATGTTCCGCGCCGAAAAGGATTGCTCAGGGTTGAAGAGTTGTTCGATGCCCGCAAACCCCTTGGGCAGGCTATAGTCGCTGAATACGACGGGACGGTCGTAGAGATTTCCAAGAAAGGCATCTGGCGAGTCTATGTTGATTCCATCGTTCCAGAATCCGACTGGGAAAAGAACATGGACGAAGTTATCGCTCAGGATGTCAAAGTCGGGGACACTGTTCTCGTGCCCAAGGGAACGACCCTCACCGAAGTTGTTATCGAGCAACTGAGGGCNGCCGGAGTCAAGGAAATNGTCNTNCGCAAGGGTTATGTGGTCCCCTTCAACGCCGATTTCAAGGTCAAGGTCGGCAGCAAAGTGAAAGTCGGTGACCCATTGACCGAAGGGGCTATTAACCCATACACCTTGCTCGCTCTCAAAGGGGTCAGAGCAGTTCAGGATTACTTGCTGCGCGAAATTCAGACCGTCTACCGCTCCCACGGTCTCGACATCCACGACAAGCACATCGAAATCATCATCAGGCAAATGCTGAGGAAGCGAAGGATTATCGATCCCGGAGACACTGACTTCCTCCCAGGTCAAATCGTTGACCGAGCAGTCTTCGAGTTTGAGAACAGGCGAGTCATGGCTCAGGGTGGCAAACCTGCAACAGCCGAGTGGGTCTTGATGGGAATCATGAGGGCTGCCGAGAGCACCGACAGTTGGCTGAGTGCAGCCTCATTCCAAAGGACAACTCAGGCTTTGACCGATGCTGCAATTCGCGGGAAGGCTGATTACTTGATAGGGCTGAAGGAAAATGTCATCATCGGAAGGCTGATCCCGGCAGGAACAGGTTTCTTGAGACCTGGAAGCGTGGAGGTTTTGCTGCCCGAGAGTGCAGAGACATTGCCACATGTTGGCGAACCAGAAGAAAAGCCTCGCCGTCGAACTCGAGCACAGCGTCCTCGGTCTTCCAGAAGGCAATGACTTCCCCTAATGTCTGCGTCATGATTAAAAACTGGACGAGAGGGGCATGGCTCCGCCATGCCCTTTTTGTTTGGCTTGGTTCCTTTGGTTACTCAAATCGTGAGGTCAAAGGAGGGTAGGGTTTATGCTCAAAGANGAAACGACCGCTANTGTCGAGACACCGACTACTTCAGACTACCAAGCAGAGCACATCGCGGTCCTGAAGGGATTGGAAGGTGTCCGTANGAGACCCGCCATGTATATCGGTGACACCAGCACCCGAGGCTTGCACCATTTGCTGGAAGAGGTCATTGACAACAGCGTTGATGAAGCATTGGCTGGTTACTGTAAGCGCATTGAGGTCACAATTCACAAAGACGGTTCCGCATCTGTTGCAGACGATGGTCGTGGCATCCCAGTTGATATCCACCCAGAAGAAGGCAAGCCAGCAGTTGAAGTCGTCATGACCATGCTCCATGCTGGCGGCAAGTTCCACACTGGCGCTTACCGCGTTTCCGGAGGGCTGCACGGAGTCGGCGTTAGCGTTGTGAACGCGCTTTCAGAGTGGCTTGAAGTTTGGGTTAAAAGGGAGGGGAAAGTTTGGTATCAGCGCTACGAGAGGGGTGAACCAGTTACGCCTCTCAAAGTTGTCGGCAAATCTGCACGCACAGGGACGACCGTCAGGTTCAAGCCCGACCCAGAAATCTTTGAGACGACGGAGTGGGATGCTAACCGAATTAAGCAGCGATTGCACGAACTTGCCTTCTTGAACCCGCAAGTCCGCTTCATCTTTCGCG
>JGI24721J44947_10006838_pt1 | contig 15240 bp, 10 predicted proteins | sample YelNatPaOPGAMG01_FD_44947 | JGI IMG/M metagenome (IMG submission 44947)
GGTTACAGTCCCCGCCGGATACAGGAGCAAGTGAGGTGAGAAACACGATGAGGTATCATAAAATTCAGCATATTTTATGGATAGGAGGCTAAATTGTCAAGGAAAATATTNATTTCCAATTTCAGGCGCCCCCGGCGAGATTCGAACTCACAACCATCTGATCCGAAGTCAGGCGCTCTGTCCGTTGAGCTACGGGGGCATACGTCAAATATAGCTAAAATGTCCAATAAACCGCTGATTATTATGTATAGTAGATATTGGTTTTGTCTATTAACTCCTTTCTTTCCATTATATCTATCCTGATTCCTACGGTTTTCGAAACAGGCTATCTATTTTGTCCGCCGCTTCTTTCTGAAGGTTTAGGAGGAGGTGCGAGTAGGTGTCAAGCGTCCGTTCTATGGAGCTGTGTCCAAGAGCCTCCTGCACGACTTTCGGGTGCGTCCCGGAAAGAAGCTGAAGAGAAGCGTAGGAATGTCTAAGTGAATGGAATTTTACCCTCGGAAGCCTTACTTTGGCAAGGGATTTGTGAAAATGTCTTCGGATGTGGCTGGCAGGCTGACAATACCGTTTAGACGGATGTCCCATTGAACTCATCTCTTGAGCCTTGGGTAAGGTTCGATACGGCATGATTGAAGAATTTTCAATACAATCAATAATATGGTTTTAGAGCTGGATATAGCTGTCGAAATTTCTGGTACAGGTTTTCATAATCGGCAGCGATAGAAGGTTCTGGATTGATAATTTGATTTATTACAATAACTTCTTGGCAGGCTTTTTGGACAGACTCCCAGATACCCACTCCAACTCCGGCTAGTAGAGCCGCGCCATAGGCAGCTCCTTCGGTGGTATTCACTAAATATAGTTCTTTATTTAGGATATTTGCCAGCATTTGAGTCCAGAGGGTGCTCTTTGTACCACCTCCTGATAAATAAATTTGTAGCTTTTCAGCATTGTTTGAATTTGCTTTGTTATTCTCTATCAATGTGTTTTTTATTAATTCGAAATTATCTCTCATCCCATAAGCGACGCCCTCCAATACAGCGCGGGTTAAATGAGCTCTTGTATGTCTTATGGTTAAACCGATGAAAGCTCCCCGCGCATACGGATCAGCATGCGGTGTCCTTTCTCCTGTCAGATATGGCAGAAAAAATAAACCTTCGCATCCTGCTGGTATATTTTTGGATTGTTCGATTAATTTACCTAATGCTACTGTCGGAGCAAATTGATCATGATACCATTGTAGAGATCCAGCAGCGGATAACATCACCCCCATTAAGTGCCACGTATTTGGTATGGCATGACAAAATGAATGAAGTCTTCCGTTTGGTTCAATAAAAGGTTTATCCGTTGGTACAAATACCACTCCAGAAGTACCTAATGTTATGGCTATTTTGTTGTTCTCGACAACNCCAACTCCNATTGCTTGGGCAGCCTGATCACCTCCACCCGCTACAACAGGCGTCCCTTTTTGCAATCCGGTCATTTTAGCCGCGAAATCTGAAACCAGGCCGGTTATCTCTGGTCCTTCGAAAGTAGGAGGAAACCANTCATAAGGTAATTCCAACTTATCCAATAACGCTTGAGACCAATTTCGTGTTTGCAGGTCAAACAAAATCGTACCTGATCCATCAGCTTTATCCATTGCATAATCGCCGGTTAAATGGTATCGGATGTAGTCCTTAGGTAGAAGTATATGAGCAATCGATGGANAAATGGATGGCTCATTATTCCGGATCCACAATATTTTGGGGGCTGTAAACCCAGGTAATGGTTGGTTCCCGCAAATTTGAATAATTTGGTGCATGCCAATTAACTTGGTGATTTGCTCACATTCTGCGGCTGTGCGTTGATCATTCCATAAAATGGCAGGACGAAGCACNGTTCCTTTCGTATCAAGGACCACTAAGCTATGCATTTGTCCAGTTAATCCAATCGCTTTGATCTCTTCTGGCAGTATATTGGCTTGTTTGATAGCTATTTGAATGCTCTTGACAATACCTTTCCACCATTCGTTTGGGTCTTGTTCGGACCATAATGGCTTAGGAGTATATAAGTGTATTTTCGATGTTGCACTTGCAATGATCTTCCCTTTATCGTTTATTATCANTGCCTTGGCACTTGTCGTTGATATGTCTATTCCCAATAAATACACATCATTTTTCATTTTTTATGCCTATTTTTTATCGTAATCCTAAAAGTAATTCGATAGTGAGCTGATCTAAACGTTCATAATGGTAACTGTAATTTTGCATCCCAGATATATCAAACGGGTAGCTTTTTAATGCTTTCGCTTTTTGAGAATCGTAATCACCATCGAATTTTTCCATTTCAGCGTCGCGTGTTTTCAGTTCACTGAGAATAGATTGGATTTCGGGATCTTGATTAAAGCGAGCAGCTTTTTCTTTTAATATCAAGTAAGTACGCATACACCCCATCGCAAAGTCACGGACACCTTGGTAATCTTCTGTTCGAAAAGCATGTGCATCAAAATGGCGACACCCATTGTATCCAACATCTTCTAAAAACTTTACCAAGAAGAAAGCCTGCTTAATGTTTTGCGATCCAAAACGCAAATCCTGGTCAAATCTCATGTAATTTTGATCATTCAGATCAATGTGAAATAGTTTGCCTGCTTCCCAAGCTTGAGCAACAGCGTGAAGAAAATTTAAGCCTGCCATATGTTCATGCGCCAGTTCGGGGTTCACGCCCACCATTTCAGGATGATCGAGTGTTTGGATGAATCCCAGCATGGCACCCGTTGTAGGTAAGTATAAATCACCTCGTGGTTCATTAGGCTTTGCTTCCAAAGCAAATTTGATATCATAGCCTTGATTCATTACATAGTCACATAGGAAATTTAATGCTTCTCGATACCATTTCAATGCATCCAGGGGGTTTTTACATGCATCCGTTTCGACACCTTCTCGTCCCCCCCAAAGAACATATATTTTCGCGCCAAGTTCAACGCCTAAATCAATGGCTTGCATTGTTTTTTGAAGGGCATATTTCCGTACTTTTGGTTGGTTCGAAGTAAAAGCTCCATCTTTAAAAACTGGGTGAGAAAATAAATTTGTGGTAGCCATTGGTACCACGAGGCCTGTCTCTTTCAGGGCTTTTTTGAACTCCTGTAATATTTTGGTTCTGTCACTCGGGGAAGTATCGAAAGGTATCAGGTCGTTATCATGAAAACAGACGCCATATACACCTAAATCTGCTACCAAGTGAACGAGTTCAATCGGTGATAATTTTGATCTTACGGATCCTCCGAAAGGGTCACTTCCTGTATTCCCGATTGTCCATAACCCAAATGTAAATTTGTGTTCCGGTTTGGGTGTCAAATTGTTCTTCATGNATTAACTCCTTTTAATTATTTTNTTACTGTTCAGGCATAAATTCTGTAGCGAACAAGAANGTCAAAATAGAAAACCGATAAACCANGCATAATAACGAATTATAAGCGATGGCCCAAAAAGGGGTAATGAAATTAGTACAGCAGATTACAGCGAAAACATGAAGTATGTATTGCTCATTTCCCCAGTACATCTGATTAATTCATATGCTGAGGATCAGCATTAGAAGGCCGGGTTGTCCAGAATATACCCAATAATGGCAAATTGTTTTCCAATGATGGGAAAACAAATCTGGATAAAATAGTCAACATAATCGCTAAGAAAAGAAATACTATGGGCGATAGGGCAAAAAAGTAACATCCTGAAACCAGTAAAGTACCCGGATAAGATAAAGATGCATTAGTTAAGGTATGGCGAGATTCGTCATATCGCCGAAGGGCGGCATTCGAAGAGGTAATGCCAGCGTATAATATTATGTGATGAGGTGCAAAGCGAAGCCATCTCCCTACCGGGCTGGAGATTGCTTCGATCGCAAAGAACGCTCTCTCGCAATGACATATAGCGGGCGAGCACGAGAAGCCATCTCCCCGCCCGGTGCCTATCATGAAGAGATTCGGCTATACCGCCAAAGGGCGGTATTTGAAGAGGAAATGCCAGCGTATAATATTATGTGAGGAGGAGCAAAGCGAAGCCATCTCTCTGCCGGGCTGGAGATTGCTTCGATCGCAAAGAACGCTCTCTCGCAATGACACATAGCGGGTGAGCATGCGAAGCTATCTCGCCGTCCGGTTCCTATCATGAAGAGATTCGGCTATATCGCCAAAGGGCGGTATTTGAAGAGGAAATGCCAGCGTATAATATTATGTGAGGAGGTGCAAAGCGAAGCCATCTCTCTGCCGGGTTGGAGATTGCTTCGAACGCAAAGAACGCTCTCTCGCAATGACACCTAGCGGGTGAGCATGCGAAGCTATCTCGCTGCCCGGTTCCTATCATGAAGAGATTCGGCTATACCGCCAAAGAGCGGTATTCGAAGAGGTAATGACATTGTACAAGTTAATGAAAATTGAAGAGAGCTTCCCATTCCGTTGGTCGAGTAGCAGCGAACGGCCTGCGCGAGCAGCGTATTGAGCCCCCCTCTTGATGATTTCGAAAAATTCAATCCAAGGGTTTCGACAAGCTCAACCAGCAAGGTCTCGACAAGCAATTCGAGGAGCTCAATACAATGCTCAACCAACAGGTTAACGCGGGTTGAGTTGCGTTCGTCACGTATCGAAACCCAATTTTTTTAATGAAAACAATCTTGTTTATCTTGTAAATCTTGTCCATATTATTTCATGAGTAGCAGGTTTGGCTACCGTTTCAATCCAGAAACTGGTAGGGTAGGTGGATGAAGGCATTGATTATTCAGTGATATAATTCTCCTGAAAAGTTATTCAATCCATTAATATTCTCAATCACAATATCTATAGGACAAACCACCAATGAACCAGCCAAATGACAATTTATTATCTCGTCAAACACGATTGTNTGAAAAACTNNANCTGGCAGGAGTAGACGCCTTAGCGGTTAATGCCGGTCAAAACTTCACTTACCTTACCGGGCTGAATTTTTACCGTAATGAAAGGCCAGCGATTGCTTTGTTTNTGCCAGGGAAACCAGTCACATTTATCATCCCTAATTTCGAGGCTAGTAAAGCAGAAGCGGTGACTTTTCCGGTACAAATTTTCACTTATGAAGAAAATCCTTCGTTGTGGCATATTGCTTTTGAGAAAGCTATTGCTGCCCTCAACCTGGAAAACAGCAGAATAGGGGTGGAAAGCGGCGAGTTACGCGTCTTTGAGCTGCGGCTCCTCGAAATGGCTGCGAAAAACGCTACATTTCCATCAGCGGATGCCATTATAAATTCCTTGCGGGTATGTAAGGACAATGATGAGATCGCTGCCATACAAAAAGCAGTGGATATTGCTCAAGAAGCTTTTCTTGCTACTATCAAACGCATCAAAATTGGTATGACTGAACTGGAACTTGCTTCTGAATTAACTTTGCAGCTCCTTCTGGCCGGCTCTGATGTAGAGATTGCTTTCTCGCCAATCATTGCTAGCGGTCCAAATAGTGCAAACCCTCATGCTACCCCAAGTGAGCGNCGCTTAGAGATAGGAGATGTCATTATTATTGATTGGGGTGCAAGACACAATGGTTATATCTCCGATTTGTCACGGACGGTATATTTAGGACGATGCGATCCAGAAATGGAAAAAATAGCGAAAATATCTGAAGAAGCCACGATCGCTGGGTGCCGGGCTGTTCGTCCGGGGGTGGCGGCTGGCGAAATAGATCGCGCCGCACGTGATGTGATCGAACGAGCAGGTTATGGNGCATATTTCAAAAATCGTACAGGGCATGGCATTGGTCTTGATGTTCANGAAGAACCTTATTTGTTTGGAGAAAATCACCAGGTCCTCGTTCCTGGAATGACCATCACAGTCGAGCCGGGCATCTATTTGAAGGGGCNTGGTGGAGTGCGTTTTGAAGATGATGTAGTTGTAACTGCAGATGGGGCAACCGTTCTGAGCAACCTGCCACGTCAACTTATTGCTATCCATCTCTAAAACAAGAGCTGCGGCTCAACAATATTACGNAATCTTTCTCCTTGATTTACCGAATCAAGGCTAGCAGCATTATCTGGTTTTTGCCTGAGAAGGCTGCAGATCTAGGGCAGGGTGTAATAGGCGAGAACAAACACCCTCGCGATACTATTTCAATTCTGTAATTACTCAGCACAGCTATCATAGCGAAGGAGCGTTCGTTGCGACCGAAGTAATCTCCAATCCGGCAGGGAGATGGCTGCGCTTTGNTTGCTATGACAGGCACCANGCAGGGGATGGCNGCACAAGTCAGCCAGGATAATTTTTNCCCAAAACAATCTTTAATATAGTAGCTGAGTNGTTACCCAATTCTTTGATTCAAAGTAGCGGATGCCGTTTGCAGCGGATAAGTTCGCATGTNAGGAGNACAACTACAGGGATACGAGCGATCGCGCAGATGCTATTTATAGCAATAGACGAGTGAGGGTAATTATTCGCTTTGGCTATGGTTAACTCTTTATACAAACAAAGACGAATTCGATTGGTATGGTTTGGTTAACGTGNAAAACAGATTGGTTTTATTCACTTAGAATTGGCAGAGTAGTTCCCGCGCGTACAAATAGGGGGATTTCGTCCAATGGAGCATTGACTATGACAGTTTCTCCACCTTTGATCNTCTCTCCATTCCAAATATTAATCCAATCTGAACCATTGGGTAAATATACGGGACGCTTTCTCGCTCCCGCTTCCATTACTGGAGCAACCAGTAAATCCGGTCCAAAGAGGTATTCGTCCTCAATATCCCAGCAAGTGGAATCATTTGGGAATTGGTAGAAGAGCGTACGCATGATGGGTGTCCCGCGTTCGTGGGCTTCCTTCATCAAGGTTTTAATATAGGGTCTCAATCGTTCACGCATAAATATATACTTCTTACAGGTTTGGTAGACTTCTTCTCCATAACTCCAAATTTCGTTAGGCCCTCCGCTGAGCTTTTTTCCCCCGCCTTTATCACTTAATGGCGGGGTATGCGGATCGCGAAAGCCATGCATCCGGAAGACGGGGCAGAAAGCGCCATACTCAAACCAGCGGATAAATAGCTCTCTATAATCGGGATCAGCGGGATTACCCCCGTGAAAACCGCCTATGTCGGTCGTCCACCAGGGGATACCCGCCAAACCCATACTTAAGCCAGCCGCAAATTGGCAACGCATCGACCGAAAGGTCGTATCTATATCACCTGACCAGACCAATGCACCATATCTCTGGCTGCCAGCCCAGGCGCAGCGGACTAAATTAATCACCTGTTCCTGACCTTCGGATACCATTCCCTCGAAAAACGCCCGTGCATACAATTGAGGATACAGATTTCCTATTTGAACATCAGGTCCAAGATAATAGCGGTAAATGTCGTAATGATAAAATGAGTATTCCGGTTCAGCTTCATCCAGCCAGAAAATCTTGATCCCGAAATTGTAGTAGTTCTGCTTGGCTTTCGACCAAATATACTTGCGCGCATCCGGGTTTGTCGCGTCAAAGATGGCTGCACCTGCTAACACAAAGCGGTTACCACGGTCAGCACGGATTAGATAGCCTTTTTCTACCATCTCTTTGTAATTCTCACTGGTCTCCTCCACAGTGGGCCAGATCGAGACCATCAATTCTATGCCATTTGCTTTCAGATCCTCCACCATAGCGCGAGGGTTGGGCCAAAAATCGGTATCAAATTTCCAATCGCCCTGATTAGGCCAATGAAAGTAATCTACAACGATCACAGAGAGTGGTATACCGCGTCGTTTATGTTCTTGGGCAATCTCGAGAAGTTCAGTCTGGGTTTGGTAGCGCAATTTACTTTGCCAGAAACCCATGGCATAGTCCGGCATCATTGGAACCGTTCCAGTTGCTTTTGCATAAGACTCCTCAATTTCCGCCGGAGTATCCCCCGCCACAATCCAATAATCCATTATATTCGTTGTTTGAGCGAACCATTCCGTTACATTTTTCCCAAAAAAGACTTTACCAATAGCAGGATTATGCCAGAGAAAGCCATATCCAAGATTTGATATGACGAATGGGACGCTTGACTGGGAATTGCGGTGAGCTAGCTCAAGCGAACAACCTTTGATATTCAGATAGGGTTGTTGGTACTGACCCATACCGAACAGTTTTTCATTTGGGTTTGCCTCAAAGCGAACTGTAAGACGGTAATCGCCCCCCAGAATTGGATCGAATTCTCGAGCCTCAAGATCTAATTCGCTAAAAATGGGTTGCAGGTATTCTGGCTGTTTGGCAATAGACCGTTCGGGTTTGGCATCTTTCGTTTCAGTGAAAATATCTCTACGATTGCGATGATATTCTTCGAGTAAAATATTGCCTTTTTGGTTGAGGAAAATGATTTTTCCTCGGTTGGTAAGGTGGGCGGTGATTTTGCCATTGGTTATGGTTGCTTCATTGCCATAGATCGAGATTTTAACATTTGAATTGGCAGGGGGCAATAGAGCCCACTCTTCATCAGGGATAGGCATACGTCTATTTTTCGTAGCCCGAACGCGCAGGCTGTTTTCGCCCCATGGTTCAATCCATAGAATTTCCGAGTCATACTCTCGAATTAGACGATTCATTGTTCGTTTTATCATAGCTAACCTTTATTCGTGAAAGCTGTATCACGTAGATAAGAGAAATACATAAGCAAAGTGAAAAAAATGTATGTTAATTTGAATGATTAACACGATGAATTTTCCCCTAGAATTCATCGGTTATCAGATTAATGATAGCCTTTTGCTAAATAGCAGGCTACCCAATGCTCATTGCCAATATCCACTAAACGGGGTTCCTCTACCGAGCAGTGGTCGAAAGCCACTGGACAGCGGGGATGGAATCGGCATCCAGATGGCGGGCGAAGTGGACTGGGCACATCACCTGATAATATAATCCGCTCTCGCTTTATTTCTGGAAAAGGCACCGGGATTGCAGACAAAAGTGCTTGGGTGTAGGGATGCTGGGGATCCCGATATAAAGTTTCCCGATCAGCAATTTCCACAATTTTTCCAAGATACATGACTGCTACCCGATTGCTGATATGCTCCACCACACTCATATTATGTGCGATGAATAGATAGGTTAGGCTAAATTCACGCTGTAACCCGCGAAGCAGATTGAGCACTTGCGATTGAATAGAAACATCCAGTGCACTAACCGGTTCATCACAAACAATGAATTTAGGACGTAAGACGAGGGCACGTGCGATGCCAACGCGCTGACGCTGCCCACCTGAAAATTCATGCGGATATCGTCGGGCATGATAGTCCTCAAGACCAACTGTATGCAAAATCTCGAGCACCTTTTCAAATCTTTCCTTTGGATCTTTAACCCCATGTACTCGTAAGCCCTCGCCAATGCTGTCACCGATCGGAGTGCGCGGATCGAGCGATGAGAATGGGTCTTGAAATATAATCTGCATCTCACGGCGAAAAGGCTTTAGCTCACGCTCGTTCAATTTCGTAATGTCTTTTCCTTCAAAAAAAACCTGACCCTCGGTCGGTTCAATCAATCTGAGTAACATGCGTCCAATTGTCGTTTTACCGCAGCCTGATTCTCCCACCATGCCGAGCGTCTCACCCCGCTTTATATAGAAAGAAACATTCTCGACCGCTCTGACCCATTCCTTCGTACGTTGCAAAATTCCGCCCTTGACAGGGAAATGCTTGGTAAGCGAACGGGCTTCTATGAGATATTCTGTATTGGGATTCGTGTTATCTGACATAATCTTCTTCTATATATTTATTTATATAACCAGCAGCGCACCTTATGGTTCGGAGCAACTGGCAATAATGCAGGTTCTTCTTGGAGACAAATATCCAGATGATGCTCCACTCTCGCCCGACACCTTGGTGCAAACCGGCAGCCGGGCGGCAAATTGATTAGATTTGGTACGTTACCGGGAATTACATCCAGCTCATCTTTAACAACTCCCAAAATGGGAATAGAACCGATTAAACCAACTGTATAAGGATGTTTTGGATCTTTAAAGAGCATTCTAGTTTCGGCTTCCTCGACAATCTGACCGGCATACATCGTCACAACACGTTGGGCCATTTCGGCTACTACACCAGGTCATGGGTAATGAGAATAATAGAGGTGTTCATGTTTTCGTGCAGATTACGCATCAAGTCAAGAATTTGTGCTTGAATGGTCACATCTAATGCTGTGGTTGGCTCATCAGCGATAAGTAAATCTGGAGAATTTGCTAATGCCATAGCAATCATCACTCGTTGTGCCATTCCACCCGAAAGCTCATGGGGATATGAATTTATCCGACCTTCAGGATCTGGGATACCAACCATACGTAAAAGTTCGATAGCGCGAGCACGGGCAGCCTTACGTTTCAATCCTTGATGAATTTCTCCAACCTCGCCTAGTTGAAAGCCCGCATCAAACACAGGGTTCAAGCAAGAAGTTGGCTGCTGGAAGATCATAGAAATGCGATCACCCCGCAAAGCAGTAATCTCTTGTTTTGTCATCTTCAAGATATCTCGACCTTCAAATAGTATCTCACCAGATACTATCTTGCCCGGATATCCTACCAGGCGCAATACTGAAAGTGACATCACGCTTTTGCCACATCCCGACTCTCCAACAAGTCCAACCACTTCTCCTTTATTAATATGAAAACTCACCCCGTCAACAGCTTTTACTACACCATCGTGAGTGAAAAAATAGGTGCGTAAATCGCGAATATCAAGTAAAACTTCTTTGTTATCATCATTCATTTTATTTTTCTCGTTGTACTAAGTCGCTATCAATGGTACACAGATATTTCACCGCCTTGGTTAGCGATTAAGGCGTGGGTCGAGAGCGTCACGCAATCCATCACCCAACAGGTTAAAACCTAATACCGTCATCGTAATTAAGGTGCCTGGGATAAACAGAAGGTGTGGGGCATTGAAGACATTATTACGCTCTTCGGATAACATGATACCCCATTCGGCGGTAGGTGGTTGAGCACCCAAACCTAAAAAGGACAGTGATGCAACGGAAATTATCACTGTGCCGATACCGAGCGTACCCTGAACAATTAAAGGTGTCAATGCATTGGGTAATATGCGGTGAAACAAAATACGTGCAGGCGATACCCCTAGAGCTCGGTCTGCGGTCACAAAATCCATTTCTTTAACGGTTAATACACTTGAACGTGCTATACGAGCAAAGGCTGGAATTTCAACGATGGCGATCGATAGTAAGGCATTATTCAACCCGGGTCCTAATACTGCTACAATAGCCAACGCCAACAATAAATAAGGAAAAGCTAACATCACATCTACAATCCGCATAATGATGTTATCCGTCCAGCCTCCAATAAAACCAGACACTGCCCCGACNAAGGTTCCCACGACAAAAGAGAAGGTGATTGTAACAATACCAATTATCAGTGAAAGGCGGGCGCCATAAATAACCCGGCTGAAAAAATCACGGCCNTTACCATCTATGCCAAAGTAATGTTCAGGTTGGTCTGCCGGACAGCCTAGAATATGAATACAGGGTGGGGCATTCCGTTTAGCACCCTGCAANATCTCAATTGGATTATAAGGAGCGATGACTGGTGCCAGCAGAGCGAATATTGTTAGTATTGCCAATAGAATTAACCCAACTAAAGCTGAGCGTTTTTCTAGAAGATGATGTAGTGCGTCAAGCCAGATATTGCTAGGAGCCTGCTTTTTACCAATATCGGCAACCTTATTTTCGATACCCATCTGTAACTCCTCTAGTGCTATTCTTCATTGCAATCGTATACGTGGATCAAGATAACCATAAGAAATATCTACTATCAGATTAACCATGACAAAGATAAGTGCAATCAACACAACAGCTGCTTGTAAAACAGGATAATCGCGGGCATAAATAGATGTAACCAGAACTGTACCCATACCTGGAAGACCAAAGATTGTCTCAGTCAGAAGAGCACCTCCCAACAAACCGCCCAATTGTAAACCAATAATTGTGACGATTGGAATAAGCGCATTCCGAAAAGCGTGTCTGAAAACAACAAGACTCTCTTTTAATCCTTTGGCGCGAGCGGTGCGGATGAAATCCAGTCCCATAACATCCACTAGGCTGGAACGAGTCATACGGGCAATAATTGCCAGTGGAATTGTTCCAACAGTGACAGCAGGCAAGATTAAATGGCGTAAGCCGTCCAAAAACACTTTCCAATTTCCAGAGATTAGTGAATTAAACAGAACCATATTAGAGAAAAAGGTTACCAATGCAAGCGGGAATCCCTTTAGATTTGTCAAGTGAAAAGTTTCTATCAGTGGAACGGTGGTAAAGCCCGAAGTTAGCCTGCCAGAAGGTGGAAGCCAGAATGGGGTCCCTTTTAATACAATCGCAAACAGATATGCCAATAATAGTCCCAAAAAGAACACCGGCATTGAGACACCTATGTTTGCTATTGCCATGACAGCTACGTCAACGGCTGAGTTTTGCCGTAAGGCAGCTACAATACCTAAAGGAACACCAATGATAGTGGCAAATAGCATTGCAAANATNGCTAATTCAATAGTCATTGGCATCCGTAACAGAATGATCGAGGTCACAGATTCTCTGGTACGGATCGAAGTTCCCAGGTCACCTCGTAACAAATTTGCAAGATAATGCACAAATTGGGTAGGCAAGGGATCATTGAGCCCCATCCGATTGCGGTATTCGTTACATGATGCTTCGTTAAAATGTTCGCCAAGGGCGATGACACATGGATCACCGGGAATTAAACGCGCTAAGGTAAAGGTGATGATCAAAATACCTATCAATACAGGCAGTACTGAAATTAATCTTCTAACCAGAAAGCTTAGCATATTGTCAGAATATCCTATAGAGTAGTTTTTGTAGTGATGGGCACCACATCATGTAGTGCCCAATCAATACAAATATATTTAGAAACGCAATCAACGACTATTGAGAAGCATTCAACTGCTTGGCAAAATAGCCATTAAAGTATTCAAAGACACCTGTATTACCCGTATGCAATGGGTTTTTGGCGTCCCATTGAACGACAAAGGTCAGGACAACATCATTGGCATCCAGTGGGGTACCGTCGCTGAACTTGTTGTTCGGGTTTAGTTTAAATGTCCACTCAGTTAAATCNTTATTAACTGTGTAGCTATCCGCAACAGAAGGAACAAGCTCGGTCGTACCCGGCTTATACCAATACAAGTAATCGAAAATTTGGATGCAAGCTCGCATGCTTTCGCCATCGGTTTCATCGCTGCAGTAGAGGCTGATTGGTTCACCAGCCTGGATTTGGACAAACTGATCTTGTCCTGGTACATACATGTATTGGAACTGCTCATCCTGAAGCGGGCTGGCTTCTGGATTCACTACTGAGGCTTTGTATACTATTCCATTTGAACCATGAGCAATTGGCACCATTGGCGCGTGCAATTTGATAAGCTCGGCGACTTTAGCGTAAAGCTTGGTGCGTTCTGCAGGATCTGGATTGTATCCAGCAGCATGGATTGCTTCAATTACATCTGGGAATGGGGTGCCAAAGTTCTTGGATGCCCCGGTAAAGTGGAAATCGTAGAAGTTAGTTGGGTCAGGATAGTCAGCTCCCCAGCCATTCATGAACAGGGGCTGTTCGCCAGCCGCCACGGATGCCAGGAATGCGCCAGACTCTATCGGAGTAAGGGTGGCTTTAATGCCAACTTGAGCCAATTGTGACTGGATTTCCTGAGCTACCTTTCCGGGCATAGGCAGGTAGACACGAACAACATCCCGATAACTTAAGGTTGTTTCAAATCCGTTGGGATAGCCTGCCTCGGCAAGTAGTTTCTTAGCTCCTTCAGGGTCATAATCATACCACTTATAGCCTTCGACATAGCCTGGTACCAAGGCTGGTGGGATGAATTGCTCAGCAGGGATTGAGCCAGCGGGGTAATAATTATCTACAATGCGCTTTCGATCGATCGCCATCGCAACCGCCTGGCGTACTTTCTCGTTGTCGAAGGGTTTCTTTGTGTCATTCATACCCAGATAGAATACATTGAGTGGACTCCTGGTCAATAATACCAGATTGGGATCCGCTTTGATTTTGTCAAAATCATCTGGACTTGGAGTGTCAATACAATCGGCTGTTCCAGCTTGAATCTCGAGCAATCGCGCGGCAGCTTCCTTATTCCAACGGATGATCAGTTCTTTATTCTTTGGCTGTCCACCTCTGTAATTGGGATTCGGTACCAGGGTAATATGGTCACCGCGCACCCATTCTTTGAGCATATATGGACCTGATCCCAGTGGCTGGCTCAGGATATCACCTGTGCCACCGGTTTTTTCGAGGTAAGCTGCACTCTGAATGCCAAATGCCGCAAATGCCACCTTTGACAAAAAGGCTGGGTCTGGATTACACAGGGTGAACTTAACCGTATATTGGTCAACGGCCTCAATAGCCTTTATCTCGCCACCATAAGAGCAGTCTGGGGCGCTTAAGTTATATTTAGGTGTCCATGCTGGCATAGTGGGGGCTTCGGTCGCAGCTGCAGGAGCTTCAGTTACTGCAGCAGGGGCTTCGGTCGCTGCAGCGGGAGCTTCGGTTGCTGCAGGTGGAGCTTGGGTTGCTGCTGGAGCACAGGCAGTTAAGACCATACTTAGAATCATCAAGGTGATTCCAAACTTGAAAAATAATCTTAGCTTCATTTTTTTCTCCTCATACTTTACATGTTACTTGGGTTTATTTAGTTACTTCTTCAAATAAAATTCGATACGATTTTCTATAAATTACACCTCCTTCCAACTTTCAGAATCCTATCTATCCTTGAAATCGGCCAGAGAGTTACAATATTTATCAATAGTTTCTGAATTGTACATCTAATTATACTCTAGCCTCCTCGAACTGGTTTATATTACANAGAANTTAGTATGTNATAATCCATTTTACAAAAAACCAAAATTTATGTATAACCATTTTTTCTTCCATAGACATCCAGATCTATCGTATTGTGAAAAGTCTTCTTATTTANATCAATAAGTTATCCTACATTGGAGAGAATTTCATGCGGGAGAAAAACATAGACTCAAGATTTTTTGCCTTAAAAGAAAATATAACTTAGAAGACTGATAGTCTGGTGTCTGATGGTCAGACCACAACTATAATATAAAAAAGTNAGGATATATGCAAGTGACATTTGTCATTTCTAAATGATTACAGTTTTTCAAATAGCGGATTAGTTTTGAATATTTATCTAGCTAGCGTGGTTAGGAGTTTTCGACAATGACCTGCTTGTCTGTTCTATGATTGATCGATTAACCTATCATGC
>JGI24721J44947_10006841_pt1 | contig 15236 bp, 19 predicted proteins | sample YelNatPaOPGAMG01_FD_44947 | JGI IMG/M metagenome (IMG submission 44947)
GTTCTTCCGGGAGGGAAAGGGCGGGGGTAACTCAGCCTGGGAGAGTGTCCGGCTGAAGACCGGAATGTCGTGGGTTCAAATCCCACCCCCCGCACCAGCTTCGGGATTTCATAATCCTCTTCAGTTAAGCAAGCTCGAAAGATTTTGCGAAGTGATGGGGCCAATCAGAATCCTAAGGCAGGGGAATGGGCTCTCTCCACTTCGGGCAGATGGTCCTACCGTTGCCTAGGAACCCTTTGAGCAGGTGGGGCCGGCCGCAGTGGACGGGGATGACGAGCTTGGGCCCCACCCTCTCCACCATCCCCTTCAGCTCCAGGGAGGAGGCGTGGCCGGAGGCGTGCACGTGGAACATGGGCATGCCCAGCAGCTCCAGCCAGTTCCCCAGCTTGCCGTACTCTATCTCCCCCTCCTCGTCCCAGGGCTCGCTCTCCGAGTACACGTAGATCGAGCCCGGCCCGGGCTTCACGTCCAGCAGCTCGAGCATGTCGTAGTAGGTGGCGAAGAGGAGGACCCTGGACTGGTTCTGGGAGACCCAGGAGCTGTCCACCGTACCGAACCGGTCCTCCAGCTTCAGCTCCCAGTTGAGCCAGCGTTCCTTCCCCCTGCGGTAGATGCTCACCCCCGGGTCGCCCACCCTGAAGATGCCCTCTATGATCCTGCCCTCTATCTCCGGCCTGAGGACCTCCATCAGGCANGCCTGCCTCATGGAAATGACCAGCTCCCTTCCGGTGCTNTGGGCGATCCGGTAAAAGGTCCTCAGCCTGTCTANGTCCACGCTGGAGAAGCTCGCGGCCACCAGCCCCCGGCACGCGGAGACCAGCCCCCGGACCTTCTGCTCCACCTCCTGCTCCGAGGAGGGCCTCGACTCCAGGAGGTTCGTCCCCTCCGTGATCAGGACATCGACACCCTCGATCCTCTGCACGAACTCCTCGCTCATGTTGGCCCGTGGACCGTGGAACCTGAGGTCCCCCGTGTACGCCATCCTGCCCTCCGGCCCCTCGAGCAGGTAGCCGTAGGAGGCTGGGATAGAGTGGTCGACGTGGATGGGGGTCACCTCGAACTCCCCCACCCTGAAGCTCTGGCCGGACCTGAAGGTCTGGATGGGGACGGTGGGGGAGATGTCCCTGTAGAGCGGTTCGTCGGTCTCGGAGAACTCCGCCAGCCGGTAGGAGGACTCCCTGGGGGAGCTCACCTCCCTGGCCAGGATGATCCTCAGCGTTCCCTCCCCCGCGAAGATGGGGAGGTCGGGGCGCACGTACCTCACGTAGTCCATGTGGTCCAGGTGGGCGTGGGAGAGGAGGATGGCGTCCACGGGAGGCTCCCCTCCCTCTCCCCTGTAGAGGCCGGGGATGGGGGGAAGGAGGTTGAGGCGGAGGAGCTGCTCCAGCCTCCTGGCCTTGAGGAAGGGATCGGAGAAGAGGTCGGACTCCTTGGAGAAGTTCCGCCCGAAGTCGAGCAAAAGCTTGGTTTCCTTCCCTTCCACCAGAATCTGGTTTCCCCCTACTTCGCCCGCGCCCCCGAAAACCGTTATCCTGAGGCCCATCTCCACCTTACGGAAGAGCGGGCACTAAAATATATTGAAGCCTGATGCCGGTCAGAGTTTCCCGAGCCTCCTCCTCAGCCCCTCCAGAAAACCCCTCTTCCTCCCCTCCCCTAGGTGTAGGGAGACGGAGACGGCTAAATCAATATAAGTTTATAGAGTCATATCCAGAATAGATATTGATGGAGAAAAAATTTGAGGATTTGAGGAAAGTAGGCAGCCGGTTGTACAAAGACATCAAGGAGAAAATAAAAAAGGAATCAGAAACTGAAGACGAGTGGTTCTATCTAAATCGATTTGTTTATGCGAGGCTACAACTAGACGAGAAAATGGGAAAGAGAAAAATCAAGAAAGAATTATTCCACAAGAACCCGTTTTGTTACTTGTGCAAAAAGAAATTTGAGTCAATGAGAGGGGTTGAAGTTCACCGCAAAGATAATCAGAGGGGCTATTCTGAATCCAACTGTGTACTACTCCATAGAGAGTGTCACGAAAAAATTCACTCGAAAAAGGAGAGCATTATAAACCGCCTGTAAAAGGAAGAAGATACGTGCGAGAAAGTAGAGGAACTGGGGGTAGTTTGAGCTAGTAATAAGACTTCATAGGAAATACATCAGGGACGCGGCCCCCTGCTTTGGATAGGGGCTTCCGGGGGAGGCCGACCATCTCTACGCCCTAGGGGGAGGATCCTTCCGACGAGAACGGGCTACGGGTTCGTTTTCAGTCCGTACCCCACGATTGCGTTGTCAACCAGTTTGGGAATTGACGTGTCCCACTCACGTTTGAGGTCTTTTTCCGTCAGTTTTAGGTCTCGGGCGATTCGGCGGAAGCCCTCCATGACTTTTATAAATTGTTCTGTTTCTCCGGTCTTTTCGGAAGTGTAGGACAGACCGAAGAACTTGAACGTGTATTCTCGGTCTATTGGAGGGATTAAATCGGGCAGTAGGTGGTGGAGGGTTTTGGAAACCGTGACTATTTGACTGTCGGCCCCTTCTCTTAGCTTTAAATCCCACACACATTTGAACAGTTCTTCGATGTTGGGCTTCATTTGTTCCCACTTTTCATCATTTAGTTCGTGGAGTTTGAAGCCGACAAGCTCTTGTAATTTGTCCACTACGGTTTTGATTCTGTCTTGGAAGGTGGCAGAATCCACTAGCTCTCCTTTTCCCCTCTTCCCAATCCACTTCGAAACGACTTTATACACTTCTTCCAAAAAATGGTCGTCCGAGAGCAAACTCCTATGTTCTCCTTGTCTGATTTTTTCTATTACTTTTTTATGAAGATAATACTGCGAAAACAAGAACTTACAATTTTCGTAAAAATAATCGACACAGCGTTGGAAATCTCGCATGAGTTCCTCTATTTTGGACTGAAGCTCCCTTTTTACCATCTTATTCTTTGGGGTACGTACATATATATTTATGATGAGAGCCTGGGCAAAGCTCAGGAAACCTTAATCCCTAACTCGGTAAGATTTTAGGGAATAACTCAAGTCTTAAACCAAGCAAGTCAGCGAGCACTCTTGCCTTCTTGGGGATTTCCGAGAGGACCTCCCGTTGCCCGATTTCGATCGCGTAGACCTTCGAAAGTTCGAGGAGCGCATCCTTTACGCTCATCTTCCTGTTGAGCCCCGCTTCCACGAGCTTCTTGAGAAGACGATAATACAGGAAGAGAGCGACAAAGGTCACGAACACATAGCCTCGGAGCGAGGGCTCGTCCCTGAGATGTGGCGTGTCAGCCCGCAGCATGTTCTTGAACACGTTGAACGCTTTCTCGATATCGTCGCGTGACTTGTAAAGCAGGANGGCCTCCTGAGGCCTGAGCCTCGCATTCGACAGGAGGGCTATTCTTCCTGCCCACTCCTCGTGAAAGGTGACGGGGGCACCCTGCGCCTTCAGGTTGTAGAACTCGTTCTCTTCCGTTGCTCTGAGCAGGACATCCTCAAAAAGGTAAACCTGGAAGGAGTTGTGCGGATAAGATGCATATTTAATCACGCGCTTCCTGAAAATGAACCAGCCGGACATTCGCTTNCCGTAATCAATCATCCTGCTGTTCCGTCGAAGGGGAAGGATGAAGTTTAAACCGGCCTCCGCGAGAAGACCAAGGTTGTGCCTGTCAAGGAACCCCTTGTCAAGGATGANGAAAGCGCTTTTATCGCGGATTTCCTCGGTAAAAACACGAAGCGTTTTAACGTCCATCACGGATCCCGGAACCAGCCGGACGTAGCAAGGCTGCTTTCTCGTCTTCGAAAAGGCCAGCAGGAGGTTAACGTGGGGGAGAAGGAAGTCTTTGCCGAACTCGGCGAGGTTGAGATTCCTGGAATAGCTGAATATCGCGGAGGTATCATAGACGAGTTTTTCGTCGGCCGTGATGAGGGTGTTGAAGAAATCCCTCTGCGCATTCCNGTCGGCACCGATTTCCCTCAGGCAGGTTGCTAGAGATTTGGGGGAAGCGGATGGTTTGATCACCTTCGCGAGGTATGTCTTTCCATGCCATGCCCCCATGCTCTTCAGCGGCTGGGGGTCGATGACCCTGTTGAAAGCGATGAGGATGATCTCGTCGCGATGGTCGGGGAAGAATTTCTGCAGGAGTTTGTCAAGTCCGCTCTCCTTGAGGATGCTCCACAGGAGCGCGATGTTTCCCAGTTCGTAGACCCCTCCGGGCCGCCGCTCGGCGGCCTTCACGATCTTCCCGTCGACCCACTTTCCGAGATATTTGGAGACCTTTCTTCTCTTTCGCAGTTTCCTGTCCCAAACGGTCGTAGCCCTGTAGGCATAGAGGTGATTCCCGATCTTTTTTATCTCGATGCCCTGAGGCTTGTTCATCATTATACCCTATTAGGGTATACATAAATACGTTGCGTTTTCTCGTTTATTTGGCGATTTTAGGGTCTAGGACCAAAATTTCGAAAAAGTTATCCCCTAATTTTTGCGGAGTTTAGGCTTAATAGATACTATAATTTTTATTTTAAGCTGCCAGTCGGCGGCTTCTCTCGCTCTCCTTCATTCCCAGCCAAGCTTCCGTTAAGGCCCTAGACAGCTCTCTCTGCGGATCCAGGCCCCGCTGGTCTTCTTTGAAAGAGGCTTGTGGTAAGGATAATCTCTCCACATTCCCATCCACAGGTCGCCACTGGAGGAGGGATAGTATCCCCTTATTTCCTCCCAACCCAGCCGGTTCCTCAAAGCACACGAGGACGCCCTCTCCCCCGTAGTAGTTTACTTTTCTAAGTCTGAGGATAGGTGAAAACAACCTTGCTTTTTCCTCCCCAAGAGGATTGAGGCACTAGGAGTGAGGAGAAGAGCAGTCGGCCCATCTTAACCTTTTAATCTCCCGTATGAATCGATCTTCCTTTTTTCTTATTTCTTCTTTGATTTTTTCTCTTTCTTCCTCGGTTTTTCCAGCCTTCACCCTATTTTCATTTGAGGGGTGAATGAAGGCAAACAAGCGCATCTCCCTGCCTGGGAGCCTCCCGTCGGGTCGTGCCTCTAGGATGTATTTCACTATTTTTTCTACCCTACCTAGCTCCTCGCCTTGTAAAAGGTGCTTGCACAAGGTCAGTGGGTATCTCCCGATAGCAATCACTGCCTTGGGCTTGATGAGGTTCAGTTCTTCGCGGAAGTGTTCTTTACAGAACTCAGCACATTCTTCCCACTCTTTATTTATATCATGACCGCACAGACTGACGCACTTCAGGGCGTGGGTCCAGTAGATTTCGTCCTGTTGGGGGTTGAAACATCCGAAAATCCTAGCCAGCTTGCGGGGTAGGACTCCTTTTCCTTCGATACATTGTTTGATCAAAAGCTCTTCCATTTTCCTAGTATAGCTACCGGCGTGTTTTGCGAGGGAAGGGGCGGGTTCTTGGGACACGGCCAAGAATTTTATCTTTGTAAGGGGGCCCCCCCTGTTGAACAGGATGGGCACTTTGTCTCGATTTCTGGGGCATTTTAGGAATCCGCAGTTCTTCACCCTTTTTCTCAGCCCTTCCCACGGGTTTGCTTCCATCATTTCCACCCAACTATCCCCTCAGATGCGCTCAATCCCCTTTCCCCCGCCCCCGTACTTACGCTTTATGGCTATTAGCCTGTCCACCTCCTCGGGGGTGGAGGCGTTGCGCGCTATGCCCACGGCCTCCCTGATGTCCCCCGAGGTCACCCTTCGGGCTATGTACCTGGCCAGCTCCTCGGGCACCCCCTCCCTCATGGTGAGGGTGGCCACGGCCACCCTCTCGAACTCCTCCCTGGAGTACTCGGGAAGGCTCAGCTTGAAGTGGAAGCGGCTGAGGAGCTCCGGGGGCAGGCCCCTGGTGGAGTTGCAGGCGGCGTAGACGTTCGTGGTGAGCGCCATCTCCCTGGCCCTCTCGTGCTTGGTCTCCTTCACGATCCCCGTCTCCATCAGGGAGAGCAGGGCCACGTGGTCCCTCCTGTCCATCTTCTCCAGCTCGTCTATGAGCAGGTACCTGGGCTGCAGGTCGAAGAGCTGGTCCACCAGGCCCACCTTGGTGGTCGAGCCCCCCAGGCAGTAGAAGGCCCCGGGCACCCTCGCTATCTCGGTGAGCATGAGGGTCTTGGCCGAGCTGGGGGGCCCTATGAGCAGGACGTGGGTGGGCTTCCTGGACCGCAGCGTCGTGCGCAGGAGGTCCTTTATCTCCTCGAACCCCACGACCGGGGCGAAGAGGTCCTCGGGGATCTCGGGCTCGGGTGCGGCCCGGGCCGGCGGGGAGGGGGTCCCCTCCCTGAAGGCCCTCACCGCGCTGAGGGCCTCCTCCCGGCTCCTGAGCCTGTACCACCTCCTCCCCAGCCTCTCCACCAGCCCCGCCATGATGAGCTTCTTCACCTGGTGGAACTCGGCGGGCACGTCCAGGAGCTCCCAGAACACGGTGTCCCCCAGGCCCCTCTCCCTGAACTCCCTGGCCCTCCTCTCCTCCAGCTCTATTATCCTCTCCAGCAGCTCCACGGTCTCCCGGTCCATGGCCTCACCCGTACTCGGGCTCGATCGCCTCCCCTATGAAGCGCCTCACGAGGGCGAGCTTCTCCCCCTCCGGCAGCCCGTCGGTTTTCCCCGCCTCCCGCAGCACCTCCCTGAAGTGCAGGGTCGCTTCGAGGAGGCTCCCGAACCACCCCTCCAGCTCCTCCTCCCCCACCGGGAGGGAGTAGTAGGCCAGGATGGCGGGCAGGGCCAGCCTGAGCGCCTCCAGCTGCCCCGTCTTCCAGTGCTCGTAAAGTACCCTTACGGCGGCCCTCCTGCCCAGCCTCTCCGCATCTTCCATGCACCCTCACCTCCCCTCCACCGCCCCCAGCACCCTCTCCTTCTCCCTCCGGGCGGCCAGGNGGGCCGCCACCGCGCNNGCCAGGCAGGCCAGGAAGCAGAGGCAGGCCGCCGTCCAGGGGGTGAGGTACCCCAGGAAGACCCCCAGGATCAGCAGGAGCCCCCCTGCCACCAGTGCGGCTCCCAGGCACATCAGGAAGAGCGCGGTGAGGACCGCCCACCTCCCCAGACTCAGCACCGCCTCCAGTACGCCCCTCACCCTCCTCCCCAGTAGCACCCTGACGGCTCCCCAGAGGGCGAGGAGCAGGCCCAGCAGGGCGAGGGCCAGCACCGCCAGGATCACTCCAGCTCCCCCTCTCTGAGGTACTCCGCCAGGGCGTCGTGGACCACCTTGGCGATGGTCTTCCCCTCCCTGACGGTCCTTACCACGGCGGCCCTCCATAGCCTCTCCCCCACCCTCAGGTGGGCGCCGATGAGCTCCCCCCACCTCTGGGCTATCTCCCTGATCCCCTCTTCCGCCTCCTGCAGGATTCTCTTCTTCCCCTTCTCCATCCTCCCTCCTCCCGGTTTGGTCCCCAATTTGGCAGATGCAGACCAGTCGGAGTATTAAAAGGTTGGGGTAACACTTTTCCGCTACCAGTCCTTCAACACTACAGGAATGTATACAATATGATGAAGAACTATCCCTATCCAGCTTGGCGGTCGGGAATCTAATAGGATGGTTACTTGGGATTCGCTCACAGGTCCCTCAGCAGAATCCACCTGGGATACTCGGAGAGCACCCTCCTCTTGAACTCCCTCAGCTCGCACTCGTACTCCCAGAGTCGCTCGGTCGCCAGCCACAGCAGGACCCTCACGTGGGGGGAGAGTGTGCGCAGAACGGGCAGGTCCAGGACGCCCTCTATCTCCACCCTGGAGAAGTGTCTCCCGTCGAGCTCGTAGGAGATCTCCAGCTCCACCCCCTCCGGGAGCTCGGGATCCAGCGTGGCCGAGAGCCAGCACAGCCTGACCTTCCTCATTCCCTCCCTGAGGGCCAGCTCGGCCTCCCCCTCCAGCGTCCTGCGGAAGGGGCCTCGGGGGAAGTCGGGCATCCCCAGCTTGCGCAGGATCTCCCGCTCCTCCTCCCGCAGCTCCGAGCGCCGTGAGCCGGGACAGGCGAAGGGATCCCCGTCGAGCAGCCCGACCTTCCGCAGGAGCTCCCCTATCTCCCCCTCCAGCTCCCTCACCCTCCGGAGCTTTCCCCTGAGCTCCCCAAGGGCCTCCGCCACCTCCGGGAGCGCGGGAACCCCCTTCACCAGAGCCTCCAGGAGCCTCGTCATACCCTCACAGGGAGGCCATCAGGATCTTCCTGGAGTGCTGCGAGGAGAACTGCCTCTTGAAGGCCTCCAGCTCCCTCACGTACTCCTCTTGCCTACGGGTGGCCTCCCTCAGGAGTTCCATGACCTCCCGGTGGACGGGGAGGAGGAAGGGGAGATCTGAGGACTCCTCGATTTTCCTCCGCCTGCGCTCCCCGTTCAGCTCGAACTCCACCCAGACAACGCCCCGATCGAGGGACGTCAGATAGGAGGGCAGGTTCTCCTTCAGCCAGATCCTCACCACCCTCACCCTCCTGAGCCCTTCCTCCAGCGGGAGCTCCGCCTCCAGGTCCAGGTCCCTGGAGAAGAGGGGGGGAGGGGGCTCGGGGAGCTCCAGCCCCTCCGCCAGCCCGATGGCCTTCCGCAGCAGCGCCGCCCTCTTCCTCATCCCCCTCAGGATGCCCAGCGGGTTCGGGCCTTCGATCACCCTCTCCCTGAGCACCTGCCCCACCTCTATCCGGGGCCTCCCGGAGGGATCCTCCCCCGTCATGATCTCGAGCAGCGCATGCCAGAGGGGCCTCATCTCGTCCTCCCTCGCCCTCTTCATCAGCTCGCTTATCTCCGCCTCCAGCCCCCAGGCCTTGTCCACCTCCCTCCTCAGCCCCCTCATGGCCTCCCTGAACTCCCTGAACTTTTCCGCCTCCCTCCTGAAGACCTCTAGCAGCTCGCTCATCCCCTCACCTCACAGGGAGGCCATCAGGATCTTCCTGGAGTGCTCCGGGGCGAACCTCCTCGCGAAGGCCTCCAGCTCCCTGGCGTACTCCTCGTACCTTCCGGTGGCCTCCTCGATCAGCCCCATCACCTCCTTCTGGACGGGCATGAGGAAGGGGAGGTCCAGGAGACACGAGATCGCCTTCCCCTCTATCTTCCCCTTCGACCCGAACTCGATCAACAGCCCTCTTGGGTCGTACTCCCTCACCGAGAGCGAGACCCTCACCACCCTCACCCTCCTTATCCCCTCCTGGAGCGGGAGCTCCGCCTCCAGGTCCAGGTCCCTGGAGAAGGTGGTGGGAGGGGGCTCGGGGAGCTCCAGGGTCTCCAGGACCTCCACCGCCCTCCGCAGCTGCTCGGCCCTCCTCCTCACCGTCCTCACGACATCGAGCGGATGGGGGCTCCAGTCCTTCAGCCAGAGGAGCTTCATCCTCTCCGCGGCGGGAAGGTGGCGCCGATCCCTCCGGTCCCCGCAGTCCAGGACCTCCTTCACCGCCGAGCACAGGGCCTCCAGCTCCTCGCCTCTCACCTTCCCCACCAGCTCGGCCACCTTCCCCTCCAGCTCCTCCCCCTCCCTGACCTTCCGCCTGAGCCTCTCCAGGGCCTCCTCCAGCCCCCTGAACCTCCCCTCCTCCCTCCTCAGGGCCTCCAGGAGCTCGCTCATCCCCTCACCCCATCCTGACCTTCGTCCCCCAGGGGATCCTGTCGGGGTTGCCCTCCCTGGAGACCACCCAGATCACGTTGGGGACGGGCTGCCTCTCGGGGAACTCCGACTCCCCGTCGGTGAGGCAGATGGCCAGCCGGGTCCCGGGCCTCTTCCTCCTTATCCACTCGAAGACCGGCCTGTGGGAGGTCCCTCCTCCTCCCCTGAGCCTCACGAGGGAGGGGTCGAAGCCCCCGTCCAGGCGGTAGGCGGCGTGCACCTCGCAGTCGCAGCAGAGAAGCCAGGCCTCCAACCCCTCCANGGAGCGCAGGAGGTGGGCCACCTCGGTCATGAACTCGTTCAGCTCCTCCCGGGAGATGGAGCCGGAGGTGTCCACCGCCACCACGCACTCCAGGCTCTCCCTCCTCACCGAGGGGAGGTAGACGCCCAGGTGCAGGCCCCTGGTGGAGGGCCTGAGCCAGGTGAAGTCCACCGGGAGGCTCCTGCTCACGTACCTCCAGAGCAGGGACCTCCAGTCCAGGAGGGGCCCCTGGAGAGCAGGCGGTAGATCCTCTCCACCTCCCCCGGCACGTCCCCCCTGAGCCTGGCGGCCTGGTAGGCCTCGAAGAACCTCCCCCTCCATTCCCCCGATCCCTCCCCGTCCAGCTCGTGCTCGTCCCTCCCCTCCCTCCACCCGCAGGCGGGGCAGGCCCTCCTGGCCGGGGCGCACTCCCCGCACCTGGGCCTGAACCTCCCCTCCAGCCTCGCGTACAGGCTCTCCGCCCAGCCCTCCCTGGCCTCCTTGAGGGAGATCCCCAGCTCCCAGAAGAGGGGCTCCCAGAGGCCGGGGGGGAAGCCCGCCTCCGCCAGGATGGCGTCCACCACCGTGTCCGCCGCCAGGTTCCAGAGCGGGGGGCACCTCTTCCCCCTCCTTTCCAGGTGTCCCAGCACCAGGTGGAGGATCTCGTGGGCCAGCACCCCGGCCAGCTCCTCCCTCCCCAGCCCCCTCACGAACTCCGGGCTGTACCTGATCTCCCCCCTGGAGTTCACCCCCATGGTCCCCACCCCCGGGTCCTCCCTGAACCTGAGGTACATGGCCAGGTAGCCGAAGAAGGGGTGGCGCAGCATGAGCCAGGTCCTGGCCTCCCTTATCCTGGAGAGCTCATCCATAGGCCATCCCCACGATCTCCCTGGCCAGCCTCCCGAACCTCTCCGACTCCTCCGCCCTCCTGCGGAAGAGCTCGGGGTCCAGGGACTTGAGGGACTTCAGCAGGTAGACGGAGTACTCCGCGGAGAGCTCGGAGGAGAGCCTGTGGGCCAGGGCGAAGAGCCTCTCCAGCACCTCCCCCTCCCTGTGCCTGAGGTAGTGGGACTGGAGGGAGGCCAGCAGGGCGTAGACCTGGTCGGGCTCCCTGGGGAGGGGGAAGCCCTCGGGGTCCGCCAGGACGGCCCCGGCGTCGAAGCCCCGGCAGAGCTTCAGGAAGGCCGCGAACTCGTGGGCCGTCCCCTGCCCCACGGCCGCGGAGACCCTCACTCTCACGGACTCCGGGTCCTCCTCCCCCTCCAGGAGCCTGGAGGCGAACTCCCAGGTCCTGGGGGTGGGGAAGGCCGCCGACCTGGACTCCGGGTCCCACCTGAAGAGCAGCTCGGGCCTGGCCCTCAGGAAGGAGACGATCCTGGGGTCCACCCCGTGCTGGAGGGCCCACTCCGCCCAGGCCTCGGGGCTGGGGATCTCCAGCTCCACGTGGAGGAAGCGGTTGAGGAGGGGAGGGGGAGGGTCGTGGGCCTGGGGGCGGTACTCGGGAGGGTTGCCCGCCGCGATCACCCCCACCCCCTCCGCTATCCTGCAGTCGCTCACGCACCGGTCCAGGACGAGCTGGTAGGCGGCGGCTTGGACGGAGGGAGGGGCCAGGTTGAGCTCGTCCAGGAAGATGAAGCCGGCCGCCCCCTCCCTGGAGAGGGTGTGGAGCCAGAGGGGGGGCTTCCACTCCGTGTAGGGACCCTCCAGGTTGGGTATGCCCTTGAGGTCGCTGGGATCGTACTGGCTGAGCCTCATGTCCAGGAGGACGAAGTAGGCCTCGGGGTGCCTGAGGACCTCGGCCCTCTCCCGGTTGGGGAGCCCGTTCCACTCCGCGTACCTTCTCCCCATCTCCCCGGCCAGCTCCCTCCCCACCTTCCTCACCGTCTGGGACTTCCCTATCCCCGGGGCGCCCCAGAGGCAGAGGGAGAGACCTGCCTTGTAGCAGCGCCTTATCAGGGCCTCCAGCTGCCTGTGGTTGACCCTCTCGGCGTAGCAGGTGAGCGGGGAGGACATGCTGCTATTTAGTGGGGGCTCCTCCCTCTTAAACCTTTCGGTTTTCCCTAACGGTTNGGAAATACCTTAGGGTTTGGAATATTATCCTTTGGGAAAGTTGTCGCTGGTTTCGGGTCCCCCGGGCGGGATCCCCTTTTGGACACCTTCTTGGGTAGCCGGCTATACTGTAATTTGAATAGAAACGATCGATGTTATTTTAGAAGTGTTCAGATTTCTTCAATCCTCATTTTCAGAGGCACTTCACTGCAACATGAGGATCCGCGTTTTGAAGGGCTTCACTAGGTTCCTTTCAATCCTCATTTTCAGAGGCATTTCACTGCAACCGAAATCTCCCGCTTGAGGGAGAGCGGCTACTACAAAACTTTCAATCCTCATTTTCAGAGGCATTTCACTGCAACGCGTCACGAAGGTGGGCTTCCCCGAGGTGCTCCGCCACTTTCAATCCTCATTTTCAGAGGCATTTCACTGCAACCCCCGGCTTCATTTTTAGTTAGAGGGGCTCCCTATTTAAAGTTTTGCACGGGTAGGCGTGAAGATCGATTTTTGCCCCGGGGATTTATAAAGATCTTCACGCTAGCTCTTCCCGCAGAACTTGGCCACCTCGCAGTACCCGCACCGCTCCCTGCTGGCCTTCGGAGGCAGTGAGTCCGAGTCTATGACCTTCCTCATACGCTCCAGATCCTTGGGTAGTTCCTTCTTCTCCTCAGCCGTCAGCCTGATCCAGAGAACCCGCCTCGAGGGCAGGAGGAAAATGACCCCCCGTTCAATCCTCCTTCTAAGCACCCGCTCGAGCAGCACCGCGTAGGCCACCATCTGTTTCCTCCACGCTCTCGTCACGAAGCCCAAATCCGAGTACTTTACATCGACCGGGACCAGCTCCCCGCTCCTGAGCTCCACCACGGTGTCCGCCTTCCCGAAGAGTCCCAGCCCCTCATCTTCCAGCGGTATGTCGTGCAGCACCCGCCCTACCTCATCGGAGGAAAAGCCGTAGAGGTTCTTCCTACCCTTCACCCTATCCGGCTCCCTCCCGTGTTGCTCGGCTCCGAGCTCCACCTTCTTCCTCTCAGGCGGATAGATGCCGAGCTTCCTGATGAAGTACAGCTTCCTCGGGCAATAGAAGTACTGGTAGACCTCCCAGACACTTACCTCACCAGCGCTGCCAGAACCCCTCATACGAGGCCACCTCCCCACGCAGGAACTTGGCCAGCTGCCTAGCCTGNTGGAGGATCAGCTCNCTCCACGTGAATTTCTGGTCCCTGTACCTCACCTCGGAGGCCAGCTCCCCGAGCACCTGCTCGAGGTAGAAGCGCCGGACTTCGTCCTTCATCTGGCAGACCCCGTTCACGACCTCGAAGCCCTCCGGGGAGACCATGCGCTTGCTCACCAGCTTCACCACTAGGCGGTCAACCACGTGCGGTCTGAACTCCTCCATCAGATCCAGAACCATGCTTGGCTTTCCGGGCCTGTCCGCGTGCAGAAAGCCACCATAGGGATCAAGCCCGGCGTAGTGAACCGCTCTCCAGACCTCACCGAGCAGGATGCCGTACCCGTAGTTCAGAAGGGCGTTTGCGGGATCCCTCGCATACCTTCCGCTCCTCTCCTCGAACCCAGCTTTCCGAGAATTCCCCCAAGTGCACCCCAGTAAAATCCGGCTGCCCTCCCTTCTAGGTTCATCAGGGCCTCCCTCAACTCCTCCACCGTATTGCCCCTGATCAGCCGCACCTCCTCGCACAGCTTCTCCATCTCCCCCGCTGATGTGTACATCCGCTCCGCGAGTTCTGGATCCGTGTCCTTCCTCACCTTCGCGAGGGTTCCTAGAATGGCCCTCTGGTTCCTCATCTTGGCGTAAACGACCGCTTTTGCTATTTCGGCTCCCCGGGAGTCCCTGTAGGCGAAGTACTGCTCCCTGCGCGTGCTAACCGTCCGCATCATGGGTGGCATGAGAAGGGCCATCACCTCTCCCCTGAAGTCAACCACCAGAACCTCGACCCCATGCTCCGCCAGCAACCTTAGGGCATCCGTGCTCACGCTTCCTCTTCCCGATACGATGACCTGTTCGAGTTCCCTCGGGTGTACGTGGGCAACCGTTTTTCCTCCCTCCCTCACCACCAGCGTTTCTCCTTGCACCCCCAGAAACTTCCCGAAGCCGTCCACGACCAGCCTCACCCGCACACCTCCGAGAACATGCAGCTTGCCGGGCACTCCTTCGCCCTGCCCGGATCCTTCCTCTGCGCGACCAGCTCCAGCTTGCGGTCCCGCTCCTCCACCCACCAGTTCCTGAGGTCTTCGCTGATGAAGAAGAGGTCCCTTTCCACCACGACCCTGTTTCCCCTGAAGTTAATCAGGATGGAGCAGCCCACGTCGACCGGGATCTCGTAGAGGCTCTCCATCACCAGGGCATAACCGGTGGGGTAGAGGCGGTAGAAGTCCCTCCTGGGCCCTCCCACCTTCACGTCGAAGACGATGTGCCTGAGGTAGTCGTAGCAGTCTACGCTCAGGGTCCCGCTCAGCCCCAGCAGGGTCCCGCTCAGCTTGTGCTCCACNAGGAAGGGGACGGCCGTGGCTAGGACATCCAAGTCCGTGGCGAAAGGGTGGGANGCCCTGGTCTCGTGGTAGGCCGCCGTCACCTGGCTTAGGGAGAAGTCCCAGAGGGACCTGAGAAGGGGGGCGAAGGAATCGACATCCTCGAACTCCTGCTTTTTGCCTTCAGCCTCCCCCGCCCACCAGCTCTGGAAGTCCGAGGCGAAGTTCCCCCTCCTGGCCTCCGTGAAGAGGTGTTCCAGCATGTTGTGGACGCTGGCCCCCAGCAGGATCTCCCTCGTCCGCCTTGGCTGCTTCTTTTCGACGTACGTCAGGTAGACATCCCTCCCGCTCTCGCAGAACCTCCCGCAGACGGCGAACATCGAGATGCGCTCCGGGTGGTAGGGCTTNAGGGGTTCCTTGTACCAGCTCCATCCCCGCAGCTCCTGGCTCACCCCGACCTCTCGGGCGAGGGGGAGGATCCGGTTGAGGAGGTATTTGTGGTCCTGGGCCGTGAGGTAGAAAACCATAAGCTCAACCCCCCACGCTGGTTGTCCCTATGTTACATGAAGTCTCCGTGGTTGGTGGACCCCGGCTGCCNATATGCATCTCGAACCTCCGAAGCTTAGATGATTTTGACCTTTCTCTCCCNTGCGACCTCAACCGGTTCCTCCGCCACAGCCTTCCAGAGCTTCACGCACCGGTCGCAGAGGGGCACCACGTAGATCCTGTCCCTCTCGCACCCGATGAAGTTCGGCAGCTCCTTCAGGAGGACCTCCCGGTCATGGGAGTTCAGCTCCCCGCAGAAGGCCGAGAGCTGGACCCTCTGAAGCCCGTAGTCGAAGAGCCTCCTGGCGAGGCGGTCGCGCAGGCTGTTGGAGCTTATGT
>JGI24721J44947_10006849_pt1 | contig 15227 bp, 15 predicted proteins | sample YelNatPaOPGAMG01_FD_44947 | JGI IMG/M metagenome (IMG submission 44947)
CGACTTTGCGAACTCCCGTCCCTTCTCCGCCGTTTGTTTCGGACGGAGGGGTTTAGGACGAAAAGGGAGAGGATGGGCAAAGTCGCTTTGGTCACTGAAACAACCGTCCGATTTTACGCTGTCAGTCAGCCATCCATCACCGAAATTCCGCTGGCAAAATAGAACCCAAGGGTGAAGAGCGATGGCGAGATTGACAAAGCGACGCCCAAAAGTTGTTCGTGAGATTGTTGGAGGCGAAGTTTACGAGTATGTTCCGCTGGGCAAGCACATTGTCAGCGCAAAGGGAGTTTGCGGCGGTCGCCCAACCTTCAAATACACGAGGGTTGAAGTCGCTGTGGTGCTAAGACTCCTTGCGGCTGGCTTAAGCATTGACGAACTGGTCACCAACTTCGGAGGTCGCATCTCCCGTGAAGCAATTGAAGAGGCAATAAAGTGGGCTGCGAAACTTGTCGCCAAGCAAGGGAAGGCGGTAGCAGCGTGATTGTTCTGGACGAACACTCGATGGGGCTGGGGCTTGACAGGGAAGTTAGGGCTTGGTATGAAGGGCGAGTTTGCTACATCACCGATTTGCGCCCAGACACCGTTATCAAAGACGAAGCCATCCCTTCCCTCCTGCTAAGGGAATGGTAGCCCACTTTTGTGACAGGTGATGTCACGGGCTTTTGGCACAAGGTGAAGCCACATCCTAACTTCTGCATCGTTTGCTTCGGTCTCCCAACAGAACGGTGGCACGAATTCCCCTTCTTCTCCGCCGTTTGTTTCGGACGGAGGGGTTTAGGACGAAAAGGGAGAGGATGGGCAAAGTTGCTTTGGTCACTGAAACGACCGTCCGATTTTATGCCTTCGGTCAGCCGTTCATCACCGAAATTCCGTTGGCAAAATAGTAGCCGAGAAATTTGGGCGAAAGGAGCGATGAAAGGATGCGTTGGCGATGGCTTATGGCTGCAACAGTGTTGGCGGCATTGAGTCTCTTGGTTGCGCAACCTCAAGTGACTTTTTCAGTTCGCATCACAGAAAAGACAACCTTAGGGGAGATTCTATCTGCGCTGGCGAGGCGGACTACGGCTCAATTAAGGATGGACGAGCAAACGCGAAATTTCGTTCACCGTTACACTTTCCCGCCACACATGATCGGAGTGACTGTTAAGGGTGCAAATGCTGGCGAAGTTTTGGCGTTTCTGTTTGGGGCGGGGTGGGAAGGTTCACCGCTGCCGCGGGAACTCAGGTCTCAGTTCCCTAACCGCCAACTTGCGAGAACGCCTATGCCTGTTGTCGTTGGCGGCAAGAAACTTTGGACTTGCAACAATCGCGCTTTTGACTGGAAGTGGGAAAAACCGAAAGGCGGACCGGCAGGCGGTATCATCACCGTCTGGCTGCGAGTCCAACCCGATGGCGATATCGTCAAACGAGCACCCATTGACCTTCGCCCAATGCAAAACGAATTTTCCCTTGACTACTTGCGCGATCGCATCAAGCAGTTAACTGGCGTTTACTTCAATATTGACCCCGAATGGCACCAAAATGTCCACTACAAGTTGCTGCCAGAATATCGCGGGCAAACCTTACCAGCCGAGCCTCACATCCCGCTTTTTGTGCGCAAGATGAGAGCGATTTTCGGTGACGCTTTGGACAGACCCCACACTTTGGGCGAATGGTTGAGCATCTTCGCTGAGGGGCTCAACGAACATAGCAAGGCTCGCGGCTGTGTGTGGAAGTGGACATGCAGCGACGGTGCAAATCCCATCTACACGCTCAGGTGCTACGCCCACACTCAGAACGAGTGAAGGAAACGAGCGAAAGCGGTTCGATGAAGGGGTGACAGCAAATGTCCCGTTTCGTAGTTGCATTGGTTGCCGCACTTTTAGGAGTTGCAATTGAGATGTCCCTTCTCGTTCGCGCTCAGGGGCAGCAAACCTTGCTTTTGGCTGAAGAAAGCAAGCATTTGTCGCAATTGCGTCAACTGACTTTTGAAGGCACCAATGCCGAAGCGTATTGGTCGCCTGACGGGAAATGGTTGGTCTTTCAATCCACACGCCCACCTTACAAGGCTGACCAAATCTTCATCATGAGAGCGGATGGCTCGGGAGTTCGTGTCGTCAGCACGGGCAAAGGTCGTTGCACTTGTGCCTATTTCACGCCAGATGGCAAAGGCGTTATCTTTGCTACGACCCACCTTGCTGGACCAGAACCGCCGCAAGTGCCCAAACTGGACATTCCACGCTATGTTTGGGGCGTATTTCCAAGTTACGAACTTTACCTGCGGCGTTTGGACACGATGGAACTTATCCGCTTGACCGATAACGAAGGCTACGACGCTGAAGCGACCATTTGCTGGAAGACGGGGCGAATTGTCTTCACAAGTTACCGCAATGGCGACCTTGACCTTTACAGCATGAAATTAGACGGCAGCGATTTGAGGCGATTGACGAAAACCATCGGCTACGAGGGTGGAGCGTTCTACTCGCCCGACGGGAAGCGGATTGTCTTCCGAGCCTATTTGCCAAAGACGCCCGACGAAATTGACGAATACAAGCGGTTGCTCCAGTTAGGCGTCATAAGCCCATCAACGATGGAGTTGTTCGTCATGGACGCCGACGGTCGCAACATGAAGCAAATCACGAAGTTGGGAGGCATTAATTTCTGCCCTGCGTGGTTTCCCGATGGGAAGCGCATCATCTTCTCAAGCAACCACCACGACCCCAAAAACTTTGACCTGTTCGTCATCAACGCTGACGGGAGTGGTCTGAAGCGAATAACCTACCACCCTGCCCCTGACCTTTTCCCTCACTTCTCGCCCGATGGCAAATGGCTTGTCTGGTGCAGCGGTCGCAACGCCGAGCAACCGAGACAGTTGAATGTCTTTCGGGCAACTTGGCGGGACTGAAATTGACTGAGAAAACTCAAGTGGGGGTGTTTTGCGATGCGGAAGAATGAGTCGTGGTTTGACAAAGTGATGCGGTGGGGGCAAGTGAACCTGAAGGAAGACGACCCGTTGACGCTTGATGTGGAATTCTGGAAGCGCTATTGGCAGCGGACGAAAATCCAAGGCGTGACGATTAACGCAGGTGTAGGAGTCGCTTACTACCCGACAAAAATCCCGCTTCACCGAAAGGCGAAATTTCTCGGCGAGCGGGATGTTTTCGGTGAGTTGGTGGCTGCTGCTCGTCAGTTGGGCTTGAGGGTATTGGCGCGCCTTGATCCCAACTGGGGTCACGAGGAACTTTACAAAGCCCATCCCGATTGGTTTCTGACCGACGAAAACGGTAAACCCCGCCAGAGAGGTCAGGCAACTCTGACTGCCAGAGAACCTCAGTTCCTTTCCGCAACTCCCTTCGCACAACATGATGTCCTCTACTCAACTTGCTGGAACTCGCCTTTTCACCGAGAATTTGTCCCTGCAGTCATGACCGAGATAATGGAGCGTTACGATGTTGACGGCTTTTTCACCAACGGTTGGCCGCCAACCAATTGGCATCCTGTGGACATGAGTTTGGTTTGCTACTGCCCCCATTGTTTGGAAAAGTGGCGGAAGCGAGGACATGAACGCTATCCCCAAAAGCCTGACCCATCTGACCCTCTGTGGCGTGACTTCGTTTTGTTTGTGCAGGAAAGCATTGAGGAAGTCCAAACTTTGTGGACTGAACACACAAAAAGGCTCAAGCTAAGCGCTGTCTTCGTTTGGAACTCGCACGGGAGTTTGTCAACGGGGTTGAGATGGGATAAGTTTGTCCAACTGGCTGATTTGCTCAACGACGACTCACAGGGGCGAAGGGTCGGTGAACCGCTTTGGGTTTCGGGGCGATGCGGGAAAGTTATGATGGCAGTCGCTGAAGGCAAACCCGTGCTTCGTATCAGCGGCGTGTGGCAACTTGGTCAGCCGCTGGTGAGACACATTGCTAAACCCGCAGCCGAAACAACTTTATTCTCTGCCGAAGCAGTGGCAAATGGACAGAGACTTTGGTGGCATGTTCTTGGGGCGGAACTTTACGACCGAAGGTGGCTTGAGCCTGTTGCCGATTACTTTTCTTGGCTGGCGGAAATTGAACCTTACTTGCGCAACATCGCATCGCTCGCTGATGTAGCCATTGTTTGGTCGCCACAAACTTTTTGGTTGGATTCGTGGACGAACATGCAACCCTCACCAACTGAAGCCTTCAACGGCTGGTATCAGGCTTTGCTTGAAGGGCGCGTTCCCTTTGACTTGCTGCCGGAATGGAAACTTGCTACCGAAACTGTCCGCCGCTACAAAGTCCTGATTTTGCCCAGCCAAACTTGCCTTCGTCAGGAAAGCCTTGACGCTTTAAAAGAATTCGTCGCAAACGGAGGCGGATTGGTTGCTTGCTTTGAGGCTGGGACAAAAAACTTGTGGGGCGAAAAACACGACAGCGGTAAGTGGAGCGAACTGATGGGCGTCTTGAGAGTTGACGAACCTCCACCTCCCTTGCGACATTGCTACCTGCGAATTTTAGAGCAGCAGCGTTCCCATCCTTTGCTCAATGGCTTTGACAATACCGACATCTTGCCGGGAGCAACTTACCTGTCGCGTGTGGAAAAAGTGGGAGCACAGAAGCACTTTGCGATTTCGTCCCCACTTATCCCGTTCACCCGCCTGAAAAGGTTTATCCCGACCCAAAGCAAACGGGTTTGCCATTACTCTTCTGTCGCGAGCGAATGGACGCTCAGTTTACTTGGCGATGGATTTTGATGCCGCATTTTGGCGAAGCAGGTTGCCAGACCACAAGCGACTGCTCCTGAATGCTGTCAACTGGGTTCGCAAAGGTGAGCCGTTGCCGGTCACGGTGAGCGGGAACGGTTTGCTTGATGTGACAATTTGGCGGCAGGAGAGAAGCATCACCGTTCACCTCGTCAACCTGAACACACCAAACTTGTTTGGTGGACCGGTAACCGAAATCGTGCCAGTAGGGAGGCAGGAGTTGAAAGTGGCGTTGCCAGAGGGAGCAAAGCCGGTTAGGGTAAAACTACTGCGGGCAAAATTAGATGTCCCTGTAAACCTGCAAGGCGACGAACTTACCGTCGTTGTCCCTCAGGTTTTGGACCACGAAGTTGTGGCGATAGAAATCGGTTGACAGTTCTTTTCAACCCATTGGCGTTCGCTCAGATGTAGAACATCATCGGTTGCTTTGCCCTTCTCTCTCGTTCCCAAGCGCAAACTTGGGCGAGGGTGATGTTTTGCAGGACATTTTCCATCGCTTCGGCGAGTTTCTCCCAGACTAAAGAGATGCTTGAATTGCGGGCTCGTTCCCGAAGGTTCGGGTCCATCGGTTCTGCATCCAGAATCGGACCTTCCAACGCTTCCAAAATTTCTCGGACAGTGATTTGGCTTGAAGGTTTGGCAAGGACATAACCTCCGCGAACGCCTCGTTGGCTCCTGACCAATCCGGCGCGCTTGAGCGTCAGCATCAGTTGCTCCAAGTATTCTTCAGGGATGCCTTGGCTTTCGGAAATCTCCCGAACTTGAACTCGCCCTTGCCTCTCCCTCAAGCCAAGTTCAACCATTGCCATCAGTCCATACCATGCCCTCGTTGAAACCCTCACGGTTTCTTCCCTCCTTTGCCAAGTCAAGTATGGCAACAGTCGTGGGCGAATGCGCTACAATGTTGGCGACAGGAAAATTTTTCAGCCAGTGGAGGGGAAAGCGATGAAGGGCAACGAATGGAAGTTGGCTTTGGCTTTTGTCATTGGGGCGGTGTTGAGTTTTTTGGCGGGGATGTATGTTTTGGGTCCGCTTTTCGTGCCTCAAAAGTCGGAGGAACCGACGAAGGTTTCTGAGGCTGAGGCAACATCTCCTGTCCCTTCCCTTGCTGAAAGCGTCCCAAACGGTGTTTACCGTCGCGATGTTGATTCCGTTCCTGACCACACAGCCGTCATCGTTGAGCGTGTCCCTCGCCCTTACGGGAGCGAACCTGAACCACCATTTTCGCCACCAATCCCTGAGCAACCTACTCCGACTCCCGAACCCACTGCCCCGCCACCTCAGCAAACGAGGCGAACTCAACCTTCACCAACTCAGCGAGAACCCGAAGTTTCAGAGCCTATATCGCCGCCAACCGTGATTCAGCCCCCTCAGCCACCAGTATCAAAGCCTGCGCCTCCGCCTCCACCGGCTGCGGAGACAAGGAGAAGTTACAGGGTGCGCATAGGTGTGTTCTCACAGGAGCAAAATGTCAAAAACATGCTTGAATCGCTGACATCTCAGGGCTACCATCCCTATGTTGAGGAGGAATTCGTTGGTGGTCAGAAGCGATACCGAGTTATGTCGGCGCTTTTGACAACCGAGAAAGCGCTGAACGGCTGAAGCAAGAACTTATTGACAAAGGCTACCCGTGTGTGGTTGAGGAGAAGCAGGAGTGATGTGATCATGGAGCAATGGCTGCCCATTGTTGCTTGGTGGATTTTGATTCTCGTGGTCTTCTGGTGGCTTCTCATTGTGCCGCAGCAAAGGCAACGGCGTGAACGGGAAAGATTCCTCAGTTCGCTAAAACCCGGCGATGAAGTGGCAACTGCTGACGGAATTTGCGGTCGCATTTTAAGCGTTGATGAGAACATGGTCACTTTGCGCATCGCCGACGGCGTTGACATCCGAGTTTTGAAATCGGGTATCATGCGGCGACTCACAAAGGAAGAGGCTGCGAAACTGAGATCAGTGATTCGCAAAGGGGGCGGATAGAAGTGTCAGGTGCGGAGTGCAGAGTGCGGGGTGCAAACTTGCTTCTCACTTCACTTCCTCTCGTCACTGCTTCGGAAAGTCGTCAGTTTGACCAACTTGCCGAACAAGCGGGGTTACCTTCCCTTGTGCTGATGGAAAACGCTTCTCTGCGCCTCGCCGAAGTTCTGCAACAGCACTTTGAACTTGACCCACCAAAACGCATCGTCGTCGTTTGCGGTAGGGGCAACAATGGTGGTGACGGGATGGCTTTGGCTCGCCACCTTCACAACATCGGCTTTCAGGTCCAAGTTTTCCTGCTGGCTGACCCAAACGAACTCAAAGGGGATGCAGCCACCAACTACAAAGTGGCAGTGAATTTCGGNGTCCCTATCCAACCCGTCACTGCGCNATCAGAACTCTCGCNGTTAATTGAGCCACTTAAGTCNGCCGATTTGGTCGTTGATGCTTTGCTTGGGACAGGCATCACTGGAGAAGTTCGTGGTCTTTACGCTGANGTTATTCCCNTGCTGAACGAGACCGCCCCACGCATCCTTTCGGTTGATATTCCCTCNGGCATTAACAGCGACACTGGCGAAGTTTGTGGCGTTGCTGTCAGANCTGATGCGACTGTAACCCTCGGCGCAATCAAACTCGGTCTTGTGCTCTTTCCAGGTGCCGATTACGCTGGCGACTTGTTCGTCGGTTCGCTTGGTGTTCCCGATTCGCTTTTGGCAGATATAGGGATTCGCCGCTTCGCCTCAACTCATGAACTTGTCCAAAAAGTTTTGCCGCCGCGACATCCCAACACTCACAAGGGCGATTATGGGCGCGTCTTGGTAGTGGGTGGGGCACCGGGAATGAGCGGTGCTGCTATCATGGCTGGCAAGGCTGCACTGCGTTCTGGTGCAGGTCTGGCTCAAGTTGCCCTGCCACAAAGCCTGAACATCGCAGTTGAAACTTCCGCTTTGGAAGTGATGAGTTTTCCGCTCCCGGAGACTGATGCGGGGACTATTGCACCTGAAGCAATTGAAGCCCTTGTCCCTCGTTTGGATTGGGCGGATGTCATTGCCCTCGGGTGCGGGATTTCACGCAATGAGCGAACTCAAGCCTTCGTTCGCCAGTTAGTTGCCCAGGTTGACAAGCCAATGGTCATTGATGCCGATGGCTTAATCGCTTTGGCAGGCTACGGGGAGATTTTGAGGCAACGAAAATCTTTGACCGTTTTGACGCCCCATCCGGGAGAAATGGCTGCACTGCTTCAAACTTCAACCGAAGCCGTTCAAAGAGACCGGGTTGGAGTTGCCTTGAAGGCAGCGAGTGAGTTCAAAGCGATTGTGGTGCTCAAGGGAGCAAGGACGATCACTGCCGAGCCTGACGGGACATTGTTCGTCAATTTGACGGGCAACGCTGGCATGGCTACAGGTGGAAGCGGCGATGTCTTGACAGGCATGATTGCGTCGTTATTGGCTCAAGCCCTTTGCCGCCGCTTGGATGTCCATCCCGTTGAAGTGGTGGCAGCAGCCGTCTTTCTTCACGGGCTTGCGGGAGACATCGCCAGTTGGGAAAAAGGTGAAGTTTCCTTGACCGCAGGCGATTTGCTTGACCACTTGCCTCGTGCCATCAACGAGCCTGAACTCTCACAGCCACTAACCCTTCGTCCCCTCAGTCCTTTCGTCCGATTCGTCGTCAGGATGAGAAAATGAGGCTGATGTAGGGAAACGCCATTGAACGATTTTCGCAACAAGCCTACCATTTCGCCTGTAAGGTTGCCCCACACCAATGACCTTTCCATCGCACCAAATCAGGAAGTTGCTTTGCAAGGGCAAAATCGCCCCGACTTTCAGGTTTTGCAGTTCCTGGATGCTGATGGGGAAGCCGCGCCATCCGAAACTGAGTTTCAAGCGAACGGCTGGCGACAAAGGAGAGGTCTGCGCTAACGATATTGAGACTTGGCGGCTCGGTTTCGAAATAAGTGCCGACAAACTCTCAGCGGGCAAAATCCACTGAAGCACTCCTGTCTCCTCACCGATTTGAAGCCTATGTGACACCAGTAAGGCACCACCACCGCTTTGATAACTAACTGTTTGGTCGCTCAAATCTCCTGTGAAGATTTGCGTCAACCTAAGAGTGGGGCGCCCATATCCTTGTTGAACCCACGCATTAGCGTAAGCGTCACCGAGAAGACCTAAAACGCGGGACAAAGCTGCTCGTTCCAGAGGGGTCCATTCCTTCTTCTCAAACGAAGTTGCTTTCCCTGGACCACCTAACCAACGATCGATGAGGATCAGTGCAAGGGACTGGCTGATTGCTAAAATCCAAATTCCATGTCCCAAGCCAGTGTTAAAGGTGGCTGCGACGCTCCATTGATAATCCCTTTGCAGGAAGTTGGTAAAGGTGTCTTTCTCGAACCTCGCTGTTGAGGAACGAAGACCTATACGCATTCGGATGCCAAACTCTTGGTTAAGTAGTTGTTGATATCGTTCGTGAACCTGTTGCAAGACAGCATAAACGGTTCGCCCTAAGTATTCTGGGTTGGAAAAATCGTAGCGTGCGACGGAACGGCTGGGTTGAATGATATGTTGGGCAACGAAAACGCCTCGTGCTTCGCTCCCGTCGCCTGGTGACAAGGCAATAGATAGTCGCAACTCCCCTGCTTCAGTATTGAGCGGGATGACGATTTGTTGAAAATCTCGTTCGGAGAGCAAAATGCCTCTTCTCATAAGCAACTCAGGTGGGGATATGATGCAAGTTTTGCCTACCTCCTCAAGATACATAGCGGAACGCCCTGCCAAAATATTGGCTATTTCTTGAAGAGCACTCCTGGCTAACTCACTCTCGTTCAAAAAATCACTTATTGGCAAGTTCGTGTTTAGTTCCTCTCCAAGCATTTGTTGCAACATGTGAAAGGCAGTTCGATAATTGAGCCCCAACAAAATAACACCTCTCAACGAGCCTTCAACGCTGATGGCGACTGTGATGTCCTCCTCGGTGTAAGCGGATGTCCGCAAAGAAGGCTTTCCACGCTCAATTGTCAATCCCATCAATCCCTCCAACGCTTCCGATGCCGCTCTTAAGATCGGGTTCGTTATTTCTGAATACCACCTCGCTATATCGCTCAGGCTATAAGACGAAACTGCTGCTACCTCCGGCACGCTTTCTTTTTCACCCCCCTTACAACACTTTCTGGTAAAAACCAAACTGTAGGGGCGCGAAGCCATACGATGAAGGGTTAAGCAAAACTTCAGACGCACCTAAAAACAAGACCCCACCCCTCACCAGAGATTGAGCAAAACCTTGAAAGATCCTCGGTTTGACCTCAGGTCGAAAGTAAATCAGTAAATTGCGGCAGACAAGCAAGTGAATGCCCTGCGGATATGGATCGCTCAAAAGGTTCAGGTATTGGAACTTGACGAACTTCTTGAGGGTAGGGGGAACAACTAACAAGCCGTTTTGAACGGAGAACAGTGGGCGATAAATAGGAGGAATTTCCTTCACATCACTTGCAGGATATTCTCCCTTTTTTGCCTGAGTCAAAGCTGTTTCGTCAATATCCGTAGCGATGATGATATGCGTCCCTTGGGGTGCAAATTGATAAAGCAATGCCGCGAGCGAATAGGGTTCCTTTCCAATAGAACAACCGGCGCTCCAAATGCGAAGTGACTTAAATTCGCTCAATAAGGCAGGTAGGATTTCTTTCGCTAAAATGTCCCACATTTGGGGATCGCGGAAAAATTGAGTGATATTAATGCCCAAACTATCGAGTAAGTTCTGTCGCAATTTAGGGTCAACTCTCAAGGCACTAATCAAATCGTCCAAATTGATAAATCCATTTCGTTGCATAAACGCAGTTACAAGCCGCTGTAATTGCTGTGGATGATAGGCATGCAAGTCAAGCCTCAAAATTTGGCTTAGGTGTTGAACTTGTTGCTCCGTCAAATCAAATCACCTCAACACCTTAGCACCCGTTGTTCTCTGTGAGCTCAATGTCTCTTGGATTAGTTCACTCAACCGTTTGGGCAACAGTTCCAACGGCACACTCTCTTCGGCAGCGTTTAATTTGAGTGCTGACTCCGGCATACTCGAAATGACACAAGTTTCCGGTGATTGAACCATCGTCCTTCCACCATGCTCTCTCACGGTGAGCAGCCCGACAGCACCGTCACTGCCCATACCTGTCATGACAACTCCAATGCACCTTTTTCCGTAGACATGTGCTGCACTGTCAAAGGTTTTATCGGCAGCAGGGCGGACATTATGTAGGGGCGGGGATAAATCCAAACTTAGCCGGTCACCCCTTTCAACGAGCATGTGAAAGCCAGATGGTGCCAAGTATACTTTTCCGGGCATAATTTCTTCACCATCTTGAGCCTCGTGCACTGGCAGGCGCGAAACCTGATTGAGGTTATCGGCGAAAAATTTAGTGAAGCCTCTGGGCATGTGTTGGACAAGCAAAACCGCAGCGGGTAAGTCATGCGGCAACTGAGAGAGAACATAGCGAATTGCTGCTGGTCCGCCAGTCGATGCGGCAATGACGACGACTGCCCAATCTTTGAACTTGTAAGTCGTTAACTTTTCCTGTCGGAGGGTAATCGGGGGTGTCAATAAAGGTCTTAATTTCGCTTTGGCTGCTGCCTTAACCTTTGACACAAGTTCGTCCTTGACCTTGTGAAAGTCCAAGGAAATTGAACCCGAAGGTTTGGCGATGAAGTCAACAGCCCCCAATTGCAATGCTTTCAGCGTTACCTCTGCTCCCTCTTTGGTCAAGGCACTGACCATAATAACTGGCGTTGGACATTCTTTCATTATTCGTTCAAGGGCTGTTAAGCCATCCATTTCAGGCATCTCAACATCAAGGGTAACGACCGATGGGCGATGAGTTTTGACAATTTCAATTGCTTCGAAACCGTTGCTTGCTGTTCCCACAACCTCAATCTCAGGGTCTTCTTCAAGCATCCTTGTGATAACCATTCTCATGAAGGCTGAATCATCTACAACGACTACTTTACACCATCGGTTCATGATTTCATCCCACCCTTTAAGAAGATATTTCTCCGTCGTAATTTAGGGCGATTAACTCGACACAATCCATCTTTGGACGACTTGTTTAATTTGGTCTGGTTGGAACGGTTTAACAACAAAGTCCTTAGCGCCTAATTGCAACGCTTGCATCACCACACTCTCCTGCCCTAATGCACTAACCATGACTACTTGGGCAGAAGAATCTGTCTCCATAATAACCTGAAGTGCTTTCAACCCGTCCATTTCAGGCATAGTAATGTCCAGAAGGACAAGATTCGGATTTTGCTCCTTAAATTTCTGGACAGCTTCAACACCATTGGCAGCCTCGATGACTTCTAAACCTAAGTCTTCAAGCACTTTTTTCAACTTCATGCGAATGAACGCAGCGTCATCTGCAATGAGAACTTTAGGCATCTCTTCACCCCTCCATTTGCGGTAAAGATAAGTTAATTTCGCGAATGTGTCCTATTTTGTCTTTAACGAACAATAATCCATCGTCGACATATAGGCGAACAGAAAAGCCATTGTTTCCTCCAACAATTTGTGCGACTATATTCACAGATCCGTTCAAGTTTTCCAATACTGCTTTTATGTTCAACTCACCTATATTCGCGATAGAACTCGCTTCAAGCGAAAAATTAAGAACATTTGCACCACCTACGATAGCACAGTTTGGTCGAATTGCTCCCTTGTTTCTCATGTTTTCTATCAGGTAGGGAACTGCTATATCGGCAAACCAAAAAGGCTTAGTCGAGGCTTCCTTTCGCCCTTGACTCGAAGGTAAAACAATATGAGCCATTCCTGCTAAACGCGTTCTTGGATGAAAAACGCACACAACGATGCACGAACCAATTCCCGGGACAGTTAACACCACTTCAGGGTCGTCGGTCACCACGACTTCTCCCAAATTAACCATTCGTTCCCTCAGCGCCATGTCGCTTAACACCTCTAAAACGAAGTGTGGCGAGATTAAGCCCCGCGGTTTTCATATTGGCAGGAAAAAGTGAGCCGTGCCGTTGATGAGTCCTTTGGGCAGTTGAACCTTAAGTTTCCAGACGGAGTGAAAGACCTTCATTTGCCCTTGACTCAGAAAGAGCGCTGAAAGGCTTTGAAGCAGAGAACCTGAGAAGTCAACTTGAGTTTGTGGCGGTGTCGGCATCGCCTCTCCATTAGTTTGGAGGGCTTTGCTAAAGCCCATCAATAGGCGGGCTGTCGTTAAATTCCCAATCTCAGCCAGAACGGATTCTTGAACTTCTGGATCACTCTCTCCATCCAGCATGTAGGTCGTCAACTCCTCTGCGTCCTTGATTCGGAAAAACATGACGAGATAACCTTGCAAGTCACCATAAACACCAACCACGATGGCGCGGTATACCTCTTCCACGCCAACGAATTGACCTACAACACTTAGAAGTTCATCGGCGTGACACTCAATCCACTCTGCAGGATGAAACTCCACATCCGCTCCCAAGAACTCCGTGAGTGCAGTTTCGCATTCCAATTGTGCAAACTTTAACGCCTCTTCAAGGGTGCGGGTAGTTCCCACACCTCATCACCTCCTTATCGTCAGTCCGTTTAAGTCAACGATGAGGGCAATGCTGCCATCTCCCAAAATAGTTGCGCCAATGAAAGAACGAAGGTTGTGCAGAGGATAACCCAAAGGTTTGATGACGATTTCGTCTTTCCCTTCCACTCCTTCAACGCTCATCGCTATTAACTTCTCTTGCTGTCGGACTATAACCCCTGTCCCTTCTGTCCCACCATTTGGAATGCCGAGCAGTTTCGCCAATGAGAAGAGAGGCAAGGGATTGCCCCTCAAGACCAGCACTTTTTCGCCAGTCCCTATTTCTTGAATATCTGACCTTTGCAAATCCAAAACCTCTGTGACACTGTGCATTGGCAGCGCAAATAAGCGTCCCCCGACTCGGACCAAGAGCGCTGGGATAATTGCAAGGGTCAAAGGTAAGCGCAGCGTCACCGTCGTGCCCGCTCCGATTTGGGAGTGGAGGTCAATCGTTCCCCCAATTTGTTCCATTGCAGCTTTAACAGCGTCCATCCCGACGCCTCGCCCCGAGACTTCACTGACCTCTTCCTTCGTGCTGAAGCCCGAGCGGAAGATGAACTGAATAGCATCTTCGTCGCTTAAAGAAGATGCTTGCTCTTCCGTGAGCAGCCCGCGCTCAATAGCCTTGCGTCTGATCTTGTTTGGGTCAATTCCCCGTCCATCGTCGCGGACGACGACGATGACGCTGCCTTCTGATTGAGAGGCTGAAATCTCTATGAGACCTTCAGGTGGCTTTCCGGCAGCGGTGCGTTCGTCAGGAGGTTCAATTCCGTGGTCAATGGCGTTGCGGATGAGATGAACGAGGCACTCATTCAGTTTCTCAACCAATGCGCGGTCGATTTCTGTGTCCTCACCTTCAATCTTCAGTTGAACGCGTTTATTCATGCTCCGTGCAAGTTCGCGAACCAGCCTTGGAAACCGAGCGAAAACCACATTCAGTGGGACCATTCGAGTTCGTGTTAACGCTTCCTGCAATTGACTGACTATCCTGCTCACCCGTTCCGTGACACCTTGTAGTTCCTCTGCGATACCGTTACCGTTCAATTCCGCAACTTTTCGGACTCCTCGTTCAAGTCGTGCCCGCTCAATAACCAACTCACCAACTAAGTTCAACAACGCGTCCATTTGTTCAATGGAAACGCGCACACTTTGCAGTTCTGCTTGCGGCGCTGCGGATGTTTCAACCTCTCTTTGGGCAGTCACTATTTCGCTGATTTTTTGCCCATCTTTTTGCCGCTGCACCTCAACGACTAAATCACCAAACCTCGTCAACTCCTGTTCCATTTCTGAAAGGGAGTTATCGTCGGGCAATTTAACTTGGGCGACCAACCGATATTTTGCTCTTCCAGCCTGAATTTCACTAACTGGTGGGTCAAGGAAAGTGATTTCACCATACCTGCTCATAATCAAGTAAGCCTGGAAAGCCCTTGCCGAAGGCATCGGGCACTCAGGTTTAATGAAGATGTTAAGAGTTGCACAAATTTCCCCGCTCGACATCGAAACCTTTTGGTCAGAAGTGTCGGATTGGTTCCTCTGCTCCTCAGAAAAGGCACTCAACTTTCTGACAAGCAGAGATGGGTCAGGCTGTTTCTCACCATCGCGAAGGGCAAGGACCATTGCCCTCAACACATCCACACATTCAAGCAAAGTATCAACCAATTCGCTCGTAACATTCCGCTTACCATTGCGAACCTCGTCAAGCAAATTCTCCATAGCGTGGGCAAGTTGACTCATCTCCACCAAGCCCGCTGCTCCTGCTGAGCCTTTGAGAGTGTGAGCATATCGGAAAAGTTCCGCCACTAAAGCGGCATCTCCTTCCCGCTCTAATCTCAAGAGACCGTTTTCCAAGTTCGCGATATTCTCTTCCGCCTCGGTAACGAACAGTTCCAATTCGTCCTGGCTGAGTTCCACCACTGCCCGTCACCTCCGTTGAGTAACAGGAGAGGCGGATTGGGACATAGTAGCCTCAATCGTTTC
>JGI24721J44947_10006857_pt1 | contig 15217 bp, 13 predicted proteins | sample YelNatPaOPGAMG01_FD_44947 | JGI IMG/M metagenome (IMG submission 44947)
CTATACATTGTAGGAGAAAGATTATTATCAAGATCTGCTCCAACAGCAATTCTTGTGCTAAGAACTGGAACTTTTATAAATGCACCTGCCTTAAGGGACATTGTTGGAAGGGTTACCTCAATAGGATTAGAAGTTTCATAAGAAGTATATTTCTGATAATCAAGTTTACCATTATAATATCTATAATATCCATNTCCATATCCATNAATTNCTTTTCCCTCAAGAGGTATGCTATATGCATCTTTTGCAAAGATACCTACTGCTACAAAGGGTGAAAATCTCATATAAGCTCCAAGGTCAATAGAAATATATTTTTCATCAGTTGAATAATATTCTTTTTTACGGATATCATTGTCATTAGGCGTATTATCAGTTTCTGCTTCTGCTACTCCAGTCTGAGTTACATGTACACTTTCATTGTAAGAGTAATAACGTGTGTTGTTTAATCTTACATTAGTACCAAGATTTAGTTTCAAGCCTAATAAGTCTATAGCAGGTATAGCAATGGTTAATGCACCATTAAGATTTGGAGTGGCAGTCGCAGTAATATTTACATCAGCTATTAGATCTTGAGAAGAATCATTTGAAGTATATTTGTGGAAGTTAACATCTATATCACTATCTCCAAAAAGAGTAATTCCTAATTTACTTATACCAAGATGTAGATATCCTGCAAAGGATAGATATGTATTAATATCACCATTTGGTGGCTCTGTACCACTATAACATGTTGTAAAGATCTATAAAAGATTGCACATTAGAAATAGGTGCTAAACCAAAACCTGATTTAAGAGTAAGTCTTGAATATTCACCCATAAGAGCTGGATTGTATATGGCAGATGTTGGGGAATCAGCAAGAGCTGTCATAGCACCTGCAACTCCCATAGCCCTTGGATCATAAAGAAGATCCTTAAAAGCAAAACTTGTGGTCACTCCATAGGATACAGTAAAAAGAAGAATAAGAATCAAAATGGAGCTTAAAATTAATTTCTTTTTCATCTTTCCTCTCACCTCTCTTAAAGATTTCTTTTAATTACATTCTATCACTTAAAAAATAAATAATAAAGTGATCTAAATCACACTTTGTATAATATGGTATAATGGAAACAAAGATAAATTGATAAATTAAAAATGTCAAAGTTTCTGGAGGATAAAAACTATGGAGAGGAAAAGAATATTTACACAAAGAGATGATCCTTTTGGTGGAGAAATGTTTAGAATTGTAGACTGTTTCTATAGAGAAAGTTCTCGCTTCTCTATGCAATGGGGGGCATGGGTACCAAGAGTAGATGTTTATGAGACTAATGATAAAATAGTGGTCTTAGTAGAAATTGCAGGAGTAAAAATTCAAGATATTGATATTACTTTCCATGAAGGTAAATTAATCCTAAGAGGTACAAGACAAGAAAATTATATATCGGAGCCAGAAATTTATCACAGAATGGAGATAAACTTTGGTCCCTTTGAAAGGGTAATACCATTACCTGTAGAAGTTGACGCTCAAAATGCGGAGGCATCATATAACAATGGCTTTTTGGAAATTGTTCTTCCCAAAAAGTAAAGAAAGGAGGGATGCAAAAATGGAAGAAAAAGAAATGAACCAAATGCCAGACATACCAGAAGAATTACCAATTCTTCCACTAAGAGAGACAGTAGTATATCCTCAAATGCTTATTCCACTTGTTGTGGGAAGAGAAAAGAGCATCAAATTAGTGGAAGATGCCCTTGCTGGTAACAAAATAATTGGAATGTGTATGCAGAAAACTCCTGTAGAAGAACCAACACCAGATGATATTCATAAGGTTGGCACTGTAGGAATAATAGTAAGAAGCTTAAGATTTCCTGATAACACTCTTAGACTATTTGTGCAAGGATTACAAAGAATAAGAATAATTGAATTTACGCAGACAGAACCATACTTTAAAGCTAAGGTAGAGGTAATAGAAGAAAGGGTAGAAAAAACTGTTGAAATAGAAGGATTAATGAGAAATCTTTTAAATCTATTCCAAAAGATGGCATCTCTAATACCCCAATTTCCAGAAGAGCTTATAATTAATGCAATGAATATACAAGAACCAGGGAAATTAGCAGATTTTATAGCNTTCAATACTAATCTAAATATTAATGAGAAACAAGAAATATTAGAAACTATNGATATAAAGGAAAGATTACAAAAAGTAACCTATTATCTCACAAGGGAATTAGAAATTTTGGAGATAGCAAATAAAATACAAAATGAAGTCAAAAATGAAATAGAAAAAAGTCAAAAAGAATACTTCTTAAGACAACAGATGAAAGCAATACAAAAAGAGCTTGGCGAGATTGATCCCAGAGAGATGGAGATAAATGAATTAAGGCAAAAACTCCAGGAAGCAAAACTTCCTCCTGAAGCAATGAAAGAAGCAGAAAGAGAATTAGAAAGACTTGCTTTAATGCCACCTGGCTCTGCAGAATATACAGTTACAAGAACCTATTTAGATTGGCTTATTAGTTTGCCATGGGCAAAGTCTACAGAAGATAACCTTGATATAAAAAGAGCTGAAGAAATCTTAAATGAAGACCACTATGATTTGGAGAAGGTCAAAGAAAGAATCTTAGAATACTTAGCTGTTAGGAAGTTAAAGAGTGATATGAAAGGACCTATATTATGTTTTGTAGGACCTCCNGGTGTTGGTAAAACATCCCTTGGAAAATCTATAGCAAGAGCTCTTGGAAGAAAATTTGTAAGAATATCGTTAGGTGGTATAAGAGACGAGGCTGAGATAAGAGGACATAGAAGAACCTACGTAGGAGCCTTACCGGGAAGAATTATTCAAGGGATGAGAAAGGCTGAGTCTAACAATCCTGTATTTATGCTTGACGANATAGACAAATTAGGGGCAGATTTTAGAGGAGATCCATCAGCAGCACTATTAGAAGTCCTTGATCCNGAACAAAATAATTCTTTTGTAGACAATTACTTAGGAGTACCTTTTGATCTTTCTAAAGTTATGTTTATAGCAACTGCAAACGTGCTATATACTATACCTCCAGCATTACTTGATAGAATGGAGGTAATAGAACTTCCTGGATATACAGAATATCAAAAGCTTGGAATAGCAAAAGGTTTCTTAATTCCAAGACAATTAAAAGAACATGGTTTAGAGAATTATCAGATAGAATTTACTGATGAAGCTATAAAGAAAATTATAAGAGAATACACTCGAGAGGCAGGAGTAAGAAACTTAGAAAGAGAAATTGCTTCTATTATTAGAAAGATTGCAAAAGGTATCGCAGAAGGAAGTATTAGCGATAAAGTAATTGTGGATAAAGAAGATATACCCAAATACTTAGGTCCAGAGAAATATACCTTTGGTATGAAAGGAGAAAAGGATGAAGTAGGAGTAGCTACTGGCCTTGCATGGACAGAAGCAGGCGGTGATATTCTTTTTGTTGAAGCTTTAGTTGTTGAAGGAAAAGGAAATCTCATACTTACTGGTAAACTTGGAGAGGTAATGCAAGAATCAGCAAAAACAGCCCTTTCTTACGTGAGATCAAAATTAAAAGATCTAAATGTAAGTTATGAGATTTTAGAAAAATCAGATATTCATGTACATGTACCATCAGGTGCTATTCCTAAGGATGGTCCATCCGCAGGTGTCACAATAGCAACAGCTATAGCTTCAGCCCTTACCAAGAGACCTGTTAAAAAAGATATAGGTATGACAGGAGAAATTACTTTGAGGGGTAAAGTTCTTCCAGTAGGAGGAATAAGAGAAAAAGTCCTTGCAGCTCACAGAGCAGGACTCACCGCTGTGATAATGCCTAAGGAAAATCAAAAAGACTTGGAAGAAATACCAGAAGAAGTTAAGAAAGATCTGACCTTCTATTTTGTAGAACATGCTGATGAGGTCTTAAATCTTGCTATTTTGGAGGTAAAGGAGTATGCTGAGCAAAGAGATCCTGAAAGAGCTGGGTGACCTTAATTTCTATCCATATTTAATAACTACCCTTTACATAAATGTATCCCCCTTGGTAAACCCCAAGGGGGAGTATAAGATAATATGGAAAGATTTAAAAAAATCAGTTTTAGATAATTTAAACTTAGAGGGAGAGATAAAAAAGTCAGTACTTTCTGATTTAGAAAAAATAGAGACCATTATAGATCAAGGTTCTTTTGGATCTGCAAATACAATTGTTCTAATGAGCTGTAGTGCTAAAAATTGGGAATATTATATACCTCTTTATCCTCCTCTTAAGAATAAATTAGTGGTAGATAAAGATCCTTATACAAAACCTCTATCCCATCTTATCGTTGCTAATAGACCTTATTACTTAGTAATTTTGTCAAAAGGAGATGCCAGAGTTTTCAAATATTTCTTGGGAGAAATTCATGAGGAAGAAGAGATAAAAGAAGAAATACCAAAGAAACATAAACAAGGAGGATGGGAAGCATCCGATTGGCAAAGATGGCATGAAACACACGTTATATGGCATTTTAAAGAAGTAGCTGAGTTTTTAGACAAAATAATAAATACAAATGAAAAGATAATATTAGGAAGTACTTCTCCTAAGAATATCTCTGAATTCTTAGAACATCTTCCCAAAAGACTACATGATTTAATAATTGGAGAAATATCCTTAGAATTGGATTCACCAATAAAGGATATTCTTGAGAAAACCCATGAACTTATCAAAGATTATGAAGAAAAAGAAAATAAAGACTTAGTAGAAAGCCTAATTGTAGCCTATGCAAAGGGAAAGGAAGCAGTTATAGGATTAGAAAATGTTGCCCATGAAGTACATCAGAAGAGGGTGCAGAAAATATTAGTAGAAGAAAATTATGAACAAGAAGGATATGAATGTCCATCATGCTATTTCAGAAGTACTTATTTAGAAGTTTGTCCCTATTGTAATATAAAGATGATTAAGAGAGCAGATATAGTAGATGAAATTATAGAAGACGCAATTATAGAAAGGGCAGAATTAAGATATATTGGAAATAAAGAACTTGCTCAAAAGATAAATAAAATAGGTGCCTTCTTAAGGTATTAAAAAAGAGGGGAGATTTTCTCTCCCCTCTTTAATTATATTATTGAATTTTCAAATTTTTTTATAGTCTTTCTGCAACATATCCTGTTAAATCAGCTAATCTGCAAGCATAACCCCATTCATTATCATACCATGCAAAAACCTTTACCATATTCTTACCAATTACAATTGTAGATGGAAGATCTACTACTGTAGAATAAGTGGTTCCTTTGAAGTCCATAGAAACAAGCTCCTCATCAGTGACACCAAGAATTCCCTTCATCCTTCCTTCTGCAGCCTTTCTAAATGCATCATTTACTTCCTCTACTGTTACGTCTTTTTGTAATACACATACCAAATCAGTTACTGATACAGTTGGTGTTGGTACTCTCAATGCTACTCCATGCATCTTTCCATCAAGTTCAGGAATAACTCTACCAATAGCTTTTGCTGCACCTGTAGATGTAGGAATAATATTTAATGCTGCAGCCCTTGCTCTTCTAAGATCTTTATGAGGAAGATCCAAAATTCTTTGATCGTTTGTATAAGAATGTACAGTAGTCATAAGACCTTTTTCAATACCAAAGTTATCTAATAATACCTTTGCAACTGGAGCTAAACTGTTAGTAGTACAAGAGGCATTGGAAATAATGTGATGCTTTGAAGGATCATACTTTTCCTCATTAACACCCATAACAATAGTTATATCTTCACCTTTTGCTGGAGCAGAGATAATTACTTTCTTTGCCCCACCAGAGGTAATATGTACTTTTGCCTTATCAGCATCAGTAAAAAGTCCTGTTGACTCTATGACCACATCAACTCCTAAATCTTTCCATGGAAGATTTGCTGGATCCTTTTCAGCAAAAACTCTTATTTCTTTTCCATCTATAATTATGGACTTATCTGTATATTTTACATCACCTTTATAGGTACCATAGTTGGAATCATATTTGAATAGATGAGCTAAAGTTTTTGTGTCAGTAATATCATTAACAGCCACCACTTCAACTTTATCAGGATACCTTTCTAAAAGTGCTTTAAGAACTTGTCTACCAATTCTTCCAAAACCATTAATACCTACTTTAACAGCCATAAAAACACCTCCTAAATCGTTAAATTTTTCTTTATTTCATCCTCTTCATTATACCACTTAATTTTTACAAAAATTGTTAAAATGTTTTTAAAACTAAATGTTGAAACTTAATATTTTACCAGGTATATAAACTACTTTCTTTATCTCTTTATTATCCAAATACTTTTTCACATTTTCCCTTTGTAATGCCAAATTCATAACTTCCTCTTGGGTTGCATCAGCACTTACATCTATACGGTCTCTTACCCTTCCATTAATTTGAATAACTANGGTTACAATTTCCTCTTTTATTAANTCTGGATCATAAGAAGGCCAGGGTTGCATATGAATACTATATTCATTTCCTAATTCCTTCCATAACTCTTCAGTAATATGAGGAACAAAAGGTGAAAGAAGTANTAATGTGGTCCTTACTGCTTCTTCAAAGGCAGGAGTTCTTCCGTAAACNCTTTTGTGCTCTGTGAGAAGATTAGTCAACTCCATAATAGATGCAATGGCAGTATTAAATTTAAAATTCTCTATATCCTCCGTAACCTTTTTGATTGTTTTATGCAACTTTCTTCTTATAATCTTCTCTTCTTCATCATCAATTTTTTGTTCATCTACATTCTCTAAAACTAATCTCCAAAATCTATTTAAGAATCTATTTGCTCCTTCTACCCCCTCATCGCTCCACTCAATATCCACTTCAGGAGGAGCAACAAATAATATAAATAAACGAGCAGTGTCCGCACCATAATTCTCCACCATATAATCTACAGAAACAATATTACCTAAGGATTTAGACATTATTTGCCCATCTTTATAAACCATTCCTTGAGTAAAAAGTCTCTTAAATGGTTCTTTTACTGGACTATATCCTGCATCATAAAGAACCTTTGTTATAAATCGGGAATAAAGTAAATGCAATACAGCATGTTCTATACCACCTGTATATTGATCAACAGGCATCCAATACTCTGCCTTTTCTCTTGAGAATGGCTCTTTATCATTGTGTGGATCAGTATAACGGAAATAATACCATGAAGAATCCACAAAAGTAGCAAGAGTATCAGTTTCTCTTCTTGCTGGTCCTCCACATTTTGGACATTTTGTATTTACAAATTCAGGAACTTTCGCTAAAGGACTTTCACCTGTTCCCGTTGGCTCAAAATCAGAAAGATCGGGAAGCTCTACTGGCAAATCTTCATAAGGCACAGGTACTATTCCACAATTGGGGCAATAAATAATGGGAATAGGGGCTCCCCAGTATCTTTGACGAGATATTAACCAATCCCTTAATCGATATTGTACTTTTTTCTTTCCAATCCCTAAATTCTCAAACTTTTCTACTATAATTTTCCAAAATTCTGAACTTTTTAAACCATTGTATTCTTCAGAATTAATCATTATCCCTTCTTCTTCATAGGGAAGTGGGGGCTCTTTGGCAGGTTCAGGAGTAATTACAGGAATTATAGGAAGATTATATTTCACTGCAAACTCATAATCCCTTGAATCATGAGCAGGTACAGCCATTATAGCTCCTGTACCATAAGTAGCAAGTACATAATCAGCCACATATATTGGAACAGGTTTTTTTGTAAGAGGATGTATAGCATAACTTCCTGTAAACACTCCTGTTTTATCCTTTTCTAAAGCAATTCTTTCTAATTCACTTTTATTTTTAGCAACTCTTACATATTCTCTTACCTGATCTAAATACTCCTTCTTTGTTATTTTCTCTACTAAGGGATGTTCTGGAGCCAATACTACAAAAGTTACTCCATAGATTGTGTCTGGTCTTGTGGTATAAACATATATTTTTTCATCTGAGTCTTGTACTTCAAAGTAAAATTCAAGACCTTCAGATCTACCAATCCAGTTCTTTTGCATCAACTTAACCTTCTCAGGCCAATATTCCAATGTATCTAAATCGTTTAATAAATCTTCAGCATAAGCAGTAATTTTAAAAAACCATTGTTCAAATTCCTTCTTCTCAACTACTGATTTACATCTCCAACATTTACCATCAATTACTTCCTCATTAGCAAGTACTGTCTTACAAGTAGGACACCAATTAGCAGGAGCCTTCTTTCTGTACGCAAGTCCTCTTTCATATAGTTTTAAAAAGATCCATTGTGTCCACTTATAATAATCTGGAGCACATGCTGTAACTTCTCTATCCCAATCATAAACTACACCCATTTTGAAAAGCTGTTCCTTCATCCTTGCTATATTCCTATAAGTCCATTCCTTTGGATGTACTTTATGTTTTATGGCTGCATTTTCTGCAGGCTGACCAAAAGCATCCCAACCCATAGGGTTTAAAACATTGTAACCACGCATAGTATAGTATCTCGCTACCACATCACCAATAGTATAATTCCTCATATGTCCCATATGGAGATCACCAGATGGATACGGGAACATAACCAAAGTATAATACTTTGGTTTATCCTTTCTTTCAGTTACATGATACAATTTGTCCTCTTGCCATTTCCTTTGCCACTTGGGCTCAATCTCTTGTGGATTGTATCTCTTCATCTTTAATCCCTCTCTCCTTTTGCAAATTTTTCTTTAACTCCAATTATATAAAAGTAAATCCTTGAGGACAATAATTTACTATAAAACATTAAATAGTTTTCTTTCTTACAAACCTTATTTTCATGGTTAAAATTCTATCAGTTGCAAATATTCTTGCTGAAATTATAATAAGAGCTACAAAGACTATTAGCATATATAATATTCCGATAAACACAATATTATAATTTCCAAGCAGAATTTCTCTTGATGCAATAAAAGGATGACTAAATGGTATAGCCATTATGAGAAGTCTTACAGGCAAGGATAGANTATTTATATCTGAAAAAAGGGAAATAAAATATGGTATCATAACCAAAAATATCAGTGGCAAAGACATACTTTGAGCACTTTTTAGATCTTCTGCTAATACACCAAGAATCGTAGATAAGGCTAATCCGCAAAGAATAGCTAAAAACAATGAAATTCCAAATAAGGTATAACCATAAGGTGTAAAATTCAAGCCTAATTTTTGAATAATATCAGATGTACTACTACTTACACCAATACCTCCTGTTATCCCATCCATAAAAGATCTATATCCGTACATATAAATTCCAGCAGATATTATTCCAACTATACCAGCTCCCATCATTTTAGCTATAACTATCTGTCTTCTACTTATAGGTACAGTAAGGAGAGTTTCAAGGGTTTTATCTTGTTTTTCCATTGCAATAGCAGAAAGTACCATCTGGGATGTATACATTATTATAATCATAAGAATAATAGGTATAAAAACTGTTTGGGAATAGATTGAATTTAGCACATCAGAGGTAGATCCTTCTGCAATCTTATCCTTAACAATAACAAATTCTTTCTTTTTTATAGGATTTTTTAAATTTTCAGGATCTATCTCAGGTAATTTTGATTTAATGAACATATCAGACATATACCTATTCATAGCGTTTATAACCTGCTCTAAAACAGCTGAACCCACATTACTACTTAAAGAAAAACTTCTTATAAAGGAATATATCTCAACCTCTATAGGTTGAAATTTGGAAACCATAGATCCAAAATCTTTAGGAATTACTACAACAAAATTAATTTTTTCTTTTTTTGCATAATCCAATGCTATATCTTTATCTTCCTTTGAAATAAGATCATTTAACAACTTAACTTTAAAATTTGCTAATGAAAGATTACTTAAAAGCTCTTTTGATATACTTGATTTATCCAGATCCAATACATAGATATCCTTAGTCTCAATAGCTTTCTTCATCTCACTTTTTGTTATACTTCCCATAAAATTAAAAAGGATTAATGTAAAAATAAGAGAAAATATTAATTGAAAAGTTACAAGTTCCCTTATTTCCTTATTCAAAAGATTTAAAAATTTATTCATTGTACAACCCTCCTAAATACTTCCTCTAAGTTTTTAGCATTGTATCTTTCTTTCAATTCTTCAGATGTTCCTGTTTCCAATATTTTTCCCTGATTAATAAGAGCAACCCTATCAGAAAGAAATTCAATCTCCAACATATTATGAGAAGAGAGTAAAACAGATGTTCCTTCTTTAACATATTCTCTTATAATTTCTCTTATCTCTAAGGCATTAATAACATCCAANCCAGAAGTNGGCTCATCTAAGATTGCTAATNNTGGTTTTGTCATAAGGGCTCTTGCAAGTAAAAGTTTTCTTGTCATTCCTTTACTGTATGTACCCACTTTATCNTTTAACCTATCTCCAAGNCTACATATTTTTCTTGCTCTCTCTAAAAATTCATCCAATTCTCTTTGATCCTTGGCATAAANAGTAGCCATAAACCTCAAATAATCAATACCCCTCATATTCTTGTAAGCNCCTGCTTCTTCTGGAAGATAACTAATATTTTCCCTTACAAAATCAGATTCCTTTCTCAAATCCTTACCCATAAATGTAATTTTTCCATCTGANGGGGTAAGAAGAGTAGCAATTATTCTAAGAGTNGTCGTTTTTCCAGCACCATTTGGACCAATTAGAGCAAAAACCTCACCTTTTTTAACCTCAAAACTTACACNTTTAAGTGCTTCAAACTTACCATATAATTTCCTTAAGTTTTCTACTTGGAGTACATTTTCCAAAAAATTCACCCCCTATCTTGATTTTATAAATTGTTTATAAAGGAAATTATATCAATTAAATTTCATTAAATCTATTAAAATTTATTTAAAAGACTCTACTTGAAAAATTTTTGCATTTAGATTATTATCTTTATCAGAAACAAGATAATNTNAGGAGAAATNAAAAATGANCTTAAAAGAGAATCTAAAAAATAAAGGCATCAGATTAAGCAAGCCAAGACTTATGGTTCTTGAATTTTTTGAGCAAAACAAAGAAGGACATTTTTCTATTTATGAAATTTATGAGGAGTTGAAAAAACAAAACAAAAAAATATCATTTACTTCTGTCTATAGAAGTTGTAAACTTTTGGAGCGTTTAGGATATATAAGGCCTATAAGNTTTGAGGAAAGACATATTCACTACGAAAGTAATTTGAATCCTCATATCCATTTCCAATGTGTATCATGCGGAAAGGTGGAAGAAAAAGAGCTAAAGGACCTTTCAGAAATATCCAAAATCATAAAGATAGAAGATACTAAATTTATTATTACATCAATAAAGATTCAGGTCTTAGGAATATGTGAAGAATGTCAAAAAAAGCAAAGGAGGGAGTCATGATCAAAAAACTTATAGAGATGGAAAAGGGAGAAAAGGGAAAAGTAGTATCAATTATAGGGGGTAAGGGTAAAATTTTAAGACTTGCTGAGTTAGGAATAACACCAGGAGAAGAAATTTTTCTTTTTCAAAAATCCTTGGGTCCCGTAATAGTTAAGATAAAAGATACTAATTTAGCATTAGGTAAAGGATTAGCAGAAAGTATTTTAGTAGAGGTAGAGAACCATGAGAAAGAAGATTAAGGTTGCTTTAGCTGGCAATCCTAATGTAGGGAAAAGNACTGTTTTTAATCAACTTACAGGGCTGAATCAACACACAGGAAACTGGCCAGGAAAAACAGTAGAGAAAAAAATTGGTTACATAGAAAAGGATGACTATTTAATAGAGATCGTAGATCTTCCTGGGACCTATAGTCTTACTGCCCAATCCTTAGAAGAACTCATTGCAAGAGAATTTATAGTGGAAGAAAAACCCGATATCATAGTTCTGGTTTTAGATGCATCCCTTTTAGAAAGAAATTTATATCTATTATCCCAAATATTAGAACTACATAATAATGTAATCCTTGCCCTTAATATGATGGATATATTAGAAAGTAAAAAGTATAAATTAGATATAAAAATGTTAGAAGAAAAATTAAAATTACCTGTAATCCCTATGATAGCAAGTAAGGGAAAAGGATTGAATGAACTTATAGAAAAGATTATTGAGATTTATGAGAAAGATAATATTCATCCCACAAAAGTGAAATATTCAAATTTAGATGAGACTATCAAAAAAATAGAAGAACTATTACCCGAAAAAGTTCAAGAATACCCAAAAAGATGGGTAGCAGTAAAACTATTAGAAAATGATCCTATCATGATAGAATTATGTAAAAAAGAATTAAAAGACTGGAGTAAAATCCAGGAGCTTATAGAAAAAAGAGAAGATAATCCAGTAAGAATTGCTACCGCTCGATATGAATGGATAAAAGAGATATTAAATGGAGTTTTAGAAAAGCCAAAAAANCAAGCAATTCTTTGGACTGATAAATTTGATGAATATGTTACTCATCCTATTTGGGGTCTTATTATAGCTCTTATTTTAGTAGTGACTATTTTTTACCTTACTTTTTCTTTAAATAACTTAATTTCTGATCCCTTAGAAAATCTCCTTGACATCATAGGAAAAAAGCTATCAATCCTNTTGNNTTTTTTGCCAGAGTTTCCACGAAGGCTGATAACTGAAGGTGTTTGGCAAGGTGTTGCAACCATTCTATCTTTTACGCCATTAATTACTATTTTTTTCTTTTTCTTAGCTATATTGGAAGATACAGGATATCTTGCAAGGCTTGCTTTTATAACTGATAGAATAATGCATAGTTTAGGACTTCATGGTAAATCTTTCCTTCCATTAGTAATNAGCTTTGGTTGTAATGTTCCTGGCGTAATGGCTACAAGGACTCTTGAAGATGAAAAAGACCGTATACTTTTAATAATTATTGATTCCTTTATNCCTTGTGTACCGAGAATATTAGTTGCTTCATTCTTCCTCGGCGTTTTCTTTCCTAAATATGCCTTCTTACTTCTTATAACCCTATATATTATTAGTTTTATATCTATTTACATAAGTGGTAAGCTTTTAAGAAAAAAGGTATTTAAAACTTCTATGAATCCTCTTCTCATGGAGCTTCCTATATATAAAATTCCAAATCCTAAAATAGTGCTCCTTTATATATGGGATAAATTGAAATCTTTTCTTTTAAGAGCTGGAACTGTAATGGCTTTCCTTTCAGGATTAACCTGGATTCTTGCTAATATTCCTTCAGGGAATATAGAAAACTCCTTACTTTCACAAATAGGCAAACTATTTTTACCTTTAGTCTCTCCCTTAGGTTTCAATTGGCAACTTACTACAGCCCTCATTTCAGGATTTGTAGCCAAAGAAGCTTCACTTTCTACTTTAAGTGCCATCTATGGTCATAGTGGAAATGAACTTGGAAATATTTTATTAAAAGATTTAAGTCCAATAACAGCTTATAGTTTTGTAATTTTTCAGCTTCTATATATTCCATGTGCAGCTACAGTAGCTACAATCTATAAAGAAACAAATTCAATAAAATGGACAGCATTTGCAATTTTTTACTCTCTTATCTATGCCTATACTTTTACTTTTGTTCTCTATTATATATTAGTATTTTTCTCAAGTTTGTTATGATAGAAAAAGTAATTGAATACATTAAAGATAAAAGAATTATAAATATTGACAAGCTGAAGAAGGATCTTAACTTATCTGATGAAGAATGGGAATTGATCCTTCTTCAGCTTAAAGATCTTGGTTATATAAAAAAGGAATCTTTACCNGAAAGTATAAAATGTTCCTCCTGCCCTTTTGCTAAATCTTGCTCTCAAGGATGTCTTCAATCTGGGATCTTATATTTTGTAAAACCTCATAAGGATTAGGACTCTGAGTAATAGGACGACCAATAACCAAATAATCAGCTCCTTTCTCCATTGCTTCTCTTGGAGTCATAATTCTTTGCTGATCATCAGTCTTCTCCTTTGTAAGCCTTATTCCTGGTGTAACAATAAGCATAGGACGCCTAAAGTTTTTCCTAAGTAATTCTATTTCCCAAGGAGATGCTATTACACCATCAAGACCTGTCTCTTGAGCAAGTTGAGCTAAAAATAATACCTGTTCTGGTAAAGATCTGGATATNCCCCAACTTCTCCTTAAGGTTTCTTCATTAAAACTGGTTAATACAGTTACCCCAAGAAGATATGGATATTGGGTTTTGTTACTGTCTTTAAATTGAGATACTACTTTAACTGATTCTTTTAACATATCTTCTCCACCAAGGATATGAAGAGTTANCATAAAAGGATCCAATGTAAGAAGTCTTTCAATAGTTCTTACGACCGTATTAGGAATATCAAATAACTTTAAATCAATAAAAACATTTGTACCCATCTCTTTCAAGGCTCTTACCACATGAGGACCTGCTACNGAAAAGAGCTCAAGCCCAACCTTAAAATTTCTTACATGTGGNACTAATTTTTCAGCTATNTCTAATGCTTTTTTCTCTTCAGGAAAATCAAGAGCTACAATAATAGGATCAAACTTCTTAATCATTTAATCAACCTCCCTATTAAAATAATGAGCTATTCCTATAACATCTTGAATCTTNTCATTCTTAAAATAATCTTCAGCCTCCTTAACCAGCTTACTCCCAATCCANGGATCTCTAAAATTAGCACTTCCTATCTCTACCAAAGAAGCTCCTGANAAAAGATACTCTAAAACATCTGAGAAATTTACTATTCCACCACATCCCACAATAGGAAGCAAATTTAATTCGTAGATTTCCCAAACATGCCTTAAAACCAATGGTTTAATAGCAGGACCAGAATATCCAGCAAAAACACGTTTAAAAACAGGACTTCTCCTTTTAGTATCTATGGAAAGCCCTAAGAAAGTATTAAAAGCTACAACTGCTTCGCCTCCTGAGTCTTTTACTACCCTTACTATATCCAAAATATTTGGAGCTTGAGGGGTTAATTTTACCCAAACAGGCTTGTTAATTATCTCTACAACCTTTTTTGTTATAGTCTTTACCATATCTATATCAATTCCAAAGAGCATACCACCACCGTCTACATTAGGGCAAGAAAGATTTAATTCTAAAACTGAGAATTTAAAATCTCTAAGTTCTTTAGCAATATAATAATATTCTTGTTCCCTTTCTCCTGCTATACTTATGATTACATGAGTATCCAATCCCTCTAAATAGGGTATCTCCTCTTCAATAAATTTCTCTAATCCGGGATTTTCAAGACCTATAGAATTCAATATTCCAGCATAACATTCCCATATTCTCGGTGGAGGATTTCCTTCCCTTGGTTTTAATGTAA
>JGI24721J44947_10006860_pt1 | contig 15216 bp, 7 predicted proteins | sample YelNatPaOPGAMG01_FD_44947 | JGI IMG/M metagenome (IMG submission 44947)
GAATATCGCGCTGACGGGAGAGGTGACGCTGCAACCCGCTCCCGAAGAGATGGGAGAGCCGCAAACGTTGAGCGGAATCGCCATTCCGTCAAAGGTGATCTAGTCACACACAAACCGGGCGCCGGCATATCTCCGCAAGAGTATGCCCACGCCCGGTTTCACTTTACAAATTCATTATTCCAAAGGTTCCAAATAAAGTTCCGTGGTGGAGACGATACGTCGGAACCACTCACCTGAGGGATCCACCATGGGAATCCACCATGCAGCGGGACGGTGCTGAGTGTGCACCAAGCCCTTCCGCGTCAAGATGGCGTTGCGTATCATCGCCATTCTTTCCATCTCCGCATTGACTTCAATGGTGGTGATCCGATCTCTGATTAACGCCGCCTCGCCCTGTCGCTCCAAAGCCTCACGTTCGGATTTGATATCGCGTATTCGAGCGAGCAAATCCTTCCGTCTTGCCAGCAACGCCGCAATATCCCTGTCAAACCGCTCCCGAATTTGAGTCTCCTCCGGTGTCCAGTCGATAACGCTTCTAAAATGGTCGCCTTTGGCAAGTTCCGTATCCCGTATGGAGGCTTTGATATCCTTCAATTCATCGTATAGGCGGTTTACGCTGTATTGCAAAGCCAATCCACGACGCCGTATCTCCCTCAACCTCATTTTAAGCTTGTTATACTCATCCAATAGCGCCGACCATCCGTTTTGATGCCGTTCCGCGAGATACTGCATGAGATCGCGCGGGGCGCGCAGTTCTTTTAGTTTTTTCAACAGCTCGCCTTGGGATTCCACCACCTTCTTCCAATTTCGAGCGAACTCCACGGCGGGAATGATCTCTCCGCCAAACGTCGCAGCCAAAAAACTTGGCAAACGCAACCTGACCTTTTCCACCTCTAATGCGTCCCAAGTGTAATATCGCATGCGCAAGAGGGGATGAACCTTATGCTCGATGCCATTTTCACGTAAAATCTGGTGCATCTTGCGAGTACGGGTTACATATCCGGACCCTTCCTCGTTGAATACGAAAATGAACTCACTCGATAACATCGAAATCAAAGCGACGGCTTTGCCCACCAGTGTTACATGATCTCCCAATTCTCGCGTCAGGATCTCCGCCAACTCTTGGATGCAATTGATCGGCTTCTTCAAAGGAATGCGAATCGGCGTAGGTGTCTCGACGTGGATTGCACGCAGCGTTATACGCAAAGTGCCGCGACCGTGCCCTGGCAATACCAGATCAAAGGGCAACGCGCCCAAACCGAAACGATCCAGCGTATAGATTTCGCTTCCTGCGACGGCATCGTTATACGCCTTCACCGCAATGGAACGGGTTTTTTCGTTTAGAAAGAGGTCCACAAATCGGAAACGAGGCAACGATGCCGTTTCCGGGTTTAAAATCAGCATGTGCGCCGAGCAAGCCACATCCAGTTCCCGAGGCATGTCTCCAAGGAGAAGGTCATACAACAGCGGAAGGACATGCTGATACAATTCGGAGAGGGTTGCATTGGGGTGACTTGCCGCGAACTCCCGCACCCACCCCATCATCTGATCCGCTGCACGTTCCATTCGCTTGCAAACGCCGTTATCCGCGATGCTCTCCTCCGTACCGGTGAAACCCCATTCAAGCATTCGCTCTACGGAACCTTCCATGTCGTGCAGGGGCATGCTATGAACAATGAGGTTGCGAGAACCTGTGTATACCAAGCCTCGCCATCCCCACGCCTCGGTAATCTCATTCAAAAACTCAAGACGATCCTTCCCCTGACAGCGTACAAGCTTTCTGAAGGGAACGCCGTAATGGGTGAAATTATGACGGGTTGGATAAGATTCACTGCCGAAAAAACGGGATATCTCTCCCGCTGCGGACCATAAGTCCTGCGTGGAACCATCGTTATGCGGAAGAAGCTCCCATCTGGACTGACCGGGCAAGCGCACGCTCACTTTGGCAAAATAATCCGTGTCGTGCACGCCGACCGTCATTTTCCCGCCCAGACCAAGTTCGTGCAGCATGAGGAGGAGAATAGCCTTCATTGGCTCGTCCCACCACACGGTCTGTCCCAATGCGAGAAAAGGAGTGTCCGGATATTTACCGCGCAAATCATGCAGGATTTCCCGCACGGAAGGATGAAATATACTCACAGGTTTCTTTTGTTTCTCTTCTGAACAGGTATGAAGTGTGTTCAATAGTTTACCCCGCGCCGACGCCCGTGTTAAATCCCTGATGCAAATCCGTTTGACCGCGATGCCCTTCTGTAAACGAAAGAACGGACCTACTTGACGGATACATCATAAATATGGAGATTAGTAACGGTTGACAAATAGACGCTTCTCAAATACATAATCAACATGCGGCATCCCAAGCTTTGCAAAATTCGCGTTTCAAGGTGATTTTATAAAGCGTCAAATGCGCAAGTGAAGCCCGATAATATCGGTTTTGCAACCATAGGAACCCATCAAATCTTTTATACGCGAAATTGATGCTGATGTTCCCTCTACAGTTGAGAACAGGAAGGTTTGGATCGATGAGAACACTCTTTACTGAATCGAAACCAATACGGATACCAAGGGAAAATGACCGATTGCGCATACGCCACTACGCCTGGATCCCTTTTGCGACACTCCTATTTCTTACAGGTTTGGTCTCTCTCCCCGCCTCCAAATCGCTTGCCCAAAGCGGAGAGTTGCTCGCAGACCCAGGTTTTGAGGGAATTAAGAACGCGGAAAAAGCCGCATGGGGACCATATGGCTTAGGATATGTGGTGGACCATTCAATCTTTCACAGCGGATCGTCCTCCATCAGATGCACCAACACGAGCGATAAGGATCACCGGGGTGCAATGGCGAATATCCTCCTCAATCAAAAGACCCCCGCACCCTTGCTGGTGACCGGATGGAGCAAGGCCGAGAATGTCTCCGGCAACACCGATTCGGATTACTCCGTCTACGTGGATTTGACCTATATGGACGGCACGCCGCTCTGGGGTCAAATCGCCCCGTTTGATGCCGGAACGCACGACTGGCAAAAACGGGAGGTCTTCATTATTCCATCGAAGCCATTGAAATCCGCCACGGTTTACGCCCTTTTCCGTAATCACACGGGAACGGTTTGGTTCGATGATTTTAGCGTGCGAGAGATGAATCCGCATGATATCTTCGATAGTCAGCCCATTCCGCCGCCCAGCCTTCCCAAAGGTGCGCAGTCGGGATGGTTTGTTCGGGATGTCGCCGCGAACACGGCGCCCGTTCTTTTCACTCCGCGCCACGACACCAACCGCAAGATGCAGTTGAAGCTAACGAACCTGCCGAAAGAGAAGAATTGGACCAAAGCCTATCCTGTGATAACCGATCTGTCCGGAAAGAATCGCACCCTCACCGTCTATTATGTGGAGCGTTTCAGGGATACCGACCCGATATGGTGGAATGATATTCGCCAAGCCCTCCCCGCCGTCAGCGGCGAGTACTCGAATCTAACGCATCTTGGTGTCGGAGCCACAGGGTCTCAATCTCTCTACCCCTTCGGATGCGTCAGTGGCAAACGTACCGCTTTGGCGCTAGGGGTGGACCAACTGATCGGCCCGAGAGTTGTGCGCATTGCATACAATGCAAATCTGAGACTTTTTTACATCGCCGTGGATGTGGCGCTGACCACGGAAAACATCGAAAACAGAAACGCTGAAGGACAATCCACCGCCACCATCGGCATTGCGCGTTTCAATGCGGACCCGGCTTGGGGTTTTCGTTCCGCCGCCGCGAAATTCTATAAGCTCTTCCCCATGGCTTATGATAACCGCATCAAGCAACGCGGCATATGGATTCCCTTCACCGCCCCTGACACTGTCCAAAACGAGAAGGATTTCGGTTTTGCATTTCATGAAGGGGATAACAGCCTGAAATCGGACGCACAACTGGGCATCATGAGTTTTCGATACACGGAGCCAATGACTTGGTGGATGCCGATGCCGGTCTCCGTGCCGAGAACCTACGACGACGCACTCGCCATGGTGCATCAGGACGCCGAGAACCCGAAGAGTCCCTATTGCCATTGGGCGCAAGCGGTACTCAACTCCGGTACGGAGAACTCCTCGGGGCGTTTCAATGTGATTTTCGAAAACGCTCCCTGGACAAACGGCGCGGTCTGGTTGCTNAATCCCAACCCTCTCCTNCCATCCTCCGACACCGAATGGACCAAGGCGCGCCTGAGTTACACGAAAAAATACGCCGACGAACGCTACGCCACCACCCCTCAGTCCGGCGAATACCTGGATTCCATCGAGGGGTGGGCGGACACCTTGGATTATCGCAGGCGCAGTATCGAATACTCCCAAGTCCCTCCGGTATACACCCCTACGGATTACAAACCCGTCATCCCCCTATGGTTCAGCGTATGGGAGTTCGCAAAAATGATGCATGACGACCTGCGAGCGAGAGGTAAATACCTCATGGCGAACTCCACCCCGTGGAGGTTGAACGTTTTCCTCCCCTTGCTGGATGTCTCCGGCACGGAGACAAACTGGATGGATGGGACCACCTGGCGTCCCGATTCCGACGCCATCTTCAATCTGCGCAGAACGCTCTCCTATCATAAATGCTACCTGCTGCTGCAAAACACCGATTTCAATATCTTCGGCTACAAGCAGGCGGAGATGTATTTTCAGCGATCCATGTTCTACGACGTATTCCCCAGTATGTTCAGCGCGAACGCCGCCACCAACCCCTTCTGGGAGACGCCCAAATGGTACAATCAGGATCGCCCCCTCTTTCTAAAATACATCCCGGTGATCAAGGAGCTTGCAAACGAAGGGTGGGATCCGATCACCGACGCGCGCTCCGACAACCCTAAGGTTTACCTGGAGCGATATGGGCGGTGTCTCACGCTGATGAACAGCACGGACACGCCGCAAACCGCCGCCATCCGCGTGGACCTTCGCGCCATCGGGATGGGAAAATCCCCCGCTCCAAGCAGGATGGAGGATATGGTGGATCACACCACCATTGCGGCTCGTCGGGTGGGAAACGCTCTGGAGTTCCAAATCACCCTCGCCCCTCGGAGCGCGAAAGCTTTGAGGATGGAGTGAGTGGCGGAAAGGATGATTTCACAGGGAATCCGGATCGTAGAGGATGATTGAGCGGGCTGGAGTGTCAAAACTCAAGCTCGCGTTATCGCCGAACACGAGGATTGATTCTGGTTCCAACGAACCGAAGCAAGCGCGATATTGACTCTCACATATTAGGATCAATAAGTTAATGCAATTTCTATTGCGAAAGTCATTCAAGCGCGTCGTATGCGGAAAAATAAGTCTTGAAGGTTAGAAAATGTTTTTTCGCTCATCCGGAGAAATAAAGCCTTTCCACCCACGCAAGTTTCTTGCAGTTTCGCACTCATCCGAGCAACGGAAAAGAAACGGAGTCATTTCAAACCAAGCGAGGCAATCGCAAAATTCGGAATAGGCGGCGCGCCATTCGCAATAGCGCTTCATGAAATGGTTGAAATGCGAATTTTGCATCCTCGTTTGATGCGGTTGAAACTTCCGACTCCCTCGTGAATGAAAGATTCTCCATGAAATATCGCTCCTTCTTGAAAAGACGAAATCATTGGAGGTTTAAAGGTGCGTATCCATCGAAGGAAGATAAGGCGATGTATCCACGATATCCACATGTACGGTTTTGTCAAGAAAGAAATAGAGAGGAGATTCGTGCAATATGAAAAGAGGATTGGTATCAAGAAGGACGATGTTGAAGGGCTTGGTCGGCTCCCTCTGCTTATTGCCGACGAAGTCATTTGGCGGATTGGCGCTTGAAATGAAAGGAAAATCCGATTTGTCAACGGAACACACTGAAAAAAGTTCGGACGAAGGCGCGATTGAGTTCGCCTCCTCTGATTCCGATTTGGTAAAAGGCTTCCATTGGGCGAAAATTGAAGCTCTGTCTTACGTTCGAAATAACGGAACGATAGGTCCATGGTATTACGCCGCATTACCAGGACGTAACGCTTTTTGCATGCGGGATACCTCCCATATGGCCACCGGGGCTCAATTGCTAGGGCTTGGAAATCGAAACCATGTCATGCTTCGTGAATTCGCCGCGAATATTTCTCAGGCGCAAAGGTGGTGCTCGTGGTGGGAGATTACCGGCGACGGGAAGCCCGCCAAAGAGGACTACAAAAGTGTAACGGACTTCTGGTACAACTTGCCTGCGAATTTCGACGTCTTAGACGCTTGCTACCGTCAATGGTTGTGGTCAAGGGATCAATCCTATGTTAGCGATACGGTTTTCCTTGATTTCTATCATCAATCGGTGACGAGTTACGTGCGGGAGTGGGAAAATCACCGGAATGGAATGCTCGGAGGCATCCCGTCCCCTCTATATATGGGGATTCCAACATACGACGAGAGTATCAGCGCAGNGATTGGAGCGGATTTGATTGCCGCGCAATTCGCCGCCTACCGCGACTACGCAAATATTCTCCGTTATAAGAGGCAGTCGGCGCAAGCGATACAGTTTGACAAGAAGGCGTCGGAATTGCGAAGGTTATATAACGAAAAATGGTGGGACTCCGCAACGAAATCCTTTTATTCATATATTGGAGGCGAGGGCAAGTTCTGGACGTTAGATACTGTGACCCTCGAAAATCAATTCCCGCTGTATTTCGGTCTTGCGGAAACCGGAATCAAGGCGGATTCCCTGATCGAAAGGCTGGAACAGGGCCTTCGTAACGTTCAGTCGTCGCTATTTACGGGGGCTGGCGGACCAGTTGAATCGATATCCTATCTCCCGAATATTTTTTACAAATACGGAAGAACCGAGGAGGCGTATCGCGTGCTCCTGATATTGACCGATCCGAACCTCAAACGCCGATCCTANCCGGAGGTCTCTTTCACGGTGGTGGGCAATATTGGCTCGGGTCTGATGGGGATTCATCCCTTGATAAGCAAGCGCACCATTCAGACATTACCTCAACTTCCCGAACATGCGGGAGGCGATACATGGGCGGAGTTGCGTAACGTCCCGGTTGGTGAGAACGTTATCTCGGTAATGCACAGAGGAAACAAGGAGACGCGACTTACAAATCAAAGCGGACCGGATTTGCTCTGGCGCGCCAGTTTCATGGGGAATGCCGAAAAAATATTCGTTGATAACAAGCCCNTTGTTCCGAAAATGAGTACCACCGAGGAGGGAATTCAGGAGGTCTGGATCGATATCGCCGTAAAGCATGGTCAGACAAGAGAGGCGCATTGCTAAGATCATCTGCGGGTGATAGAACTGAAATCCGTAAAGTCGGGGGAGTGGATGCGCGATAGCCAACCCATCCCCCCGCTCCCTGCAGAAAACAGGGTGAGAGGGCTGTCTCGCCGCCCCATTCCTATCTCCTGGCTTATCCTCCAACCTCAAACGGCAATTTGAAATGCCAAAAATGCCGAATAGGGATGGATCATGATCCGCCAATCGAGCGATGAACCGCCGCATAGAGATTGTATATCAAAAATAATGGTTCCCCAAAAAGGCGGCTCCTTGGCGACGCCGCACCGCCTCCTCCGCAAAAAAGTATTGTTGCGCCCAGCCGGCATGACTCCCGAAACGCCTCCGGAACTCCTCCGCAATGCGACCGTAAATCTTCGGGGTGAGGCTCCTGGCCGCGAGTTCAGGAAGATACCGCTCCGTCACAACCCTGCGGATGTGCGTATCCACGGGAACCGCCTCGTGAAAACCGAGTGCGAACAGGCAGATGCAATCCGCGATCTTCTCCCCGATACCGAACTCACCCCTCAGCATGGATTTCGCCTCCGCATACGGCAACCATGCCAACTCCCCCACCCAATCCCCCCTGTGCTCGGCGATTCTTCTTGCAAGCCGAATGACCCTCGGCGCGCGAAACCCCCAAAGATCCTGGCGCAGATCCTCTTCGCGCGCCTCCGCCAGCCGATCTACGCCGGGAAAACGATGCAAGCTTACTCCGTCCATCTCCTCCAACGGTTCGCCGTAACGTTCCGCCAGCGCGTTGACGGAACGGGAGATTTTCGTCATGGTGTTGCAGCAGGCGCAGAGGAAGGTGAAGAGCGTCTCCAGCGGATCCTGGCGCAGGATTCGCAATCCGGCAAAGCGTTCAAGCGCCGGTTCCATGCGAGGCTCCGCTGAAACCCATGCTTCACGGAGTTCCGCCAATGGGACATCCAATTGAAAAAAACGGTGAAGGATATCCCATCGATTCGGCTCGGGATGGGTCCGCCACCAAAACCCGTCGGCATCCGGAAGAAGCGCGACCGCCGTCCCCTCGATCACGCCCAGCCACGCTCCCTCCTCCGTGCGCTTCCACCGGAACGCCTGCCCGCTGGAGAGGGTGAGAGGGATGTTGAGGAGCGATGATGGAATATCGGCTCGGTTCATGCATTGCATATGCAAAGTATACCCTCGCAAAAAAGNGGGGCGTTTCCAGGCGGTCTTGGGGTCCCGAGCGAATAAGCGCCCCTTCGGTTGGCGGGCGATTCCGGTTGGTTTCGCGGAANGGAGGCTACGCATGGATAATGGATGTTTTTTTCTACGGAATGGTGGTATAAAAGACTTGTAATAGCAAAATTCGCTTTTCAGGGATTTCGTCAAACGGAAAATAAAAAAGGGCTGCATTTTCCGGATTTGCAATTCCCTCAAGAGATTTATATGGAGAGCCGCAAAATTCGCCTGCGGGTTCCAACCGACGAATCGAAGCGGATATTGAAAGGAGCGAGGCAATGAAATTAGGTCCCGGATTAACCTTCTCTTGGAGACGCGCATTGGGCATCACCCGGATGAAGACGAAGATTTCCCGCGCCACCGGCATTCCGATGACTCGCGGAGGCATTGAGCGTAAAGTCGGACGTATCGTCCTGAACATGCTTCTGGGCAAAAGAAGATAGCCTGTTTCCGATTGCGCAAAGGGGATAAAGTCAATCCATCGTCAAACGAGGGGTTCCCACCTAGGCGCGCCACCGCTCCAGCCAGCTTCGTCGCTGCCTGAGAGGGCGCGATGATTTTTTGCGCATGCGAAAAAAGAGCGAGGGCGCGTTTGCGCCGTTCGTGACGTCCCCTATCCGCGCCATTCCCCCCGCCCCTTCATTTCGGATATAATTTTCCGAATCCGCTGAATCTCAAAGAGTATTCCCTAGGATGCTTTCGCATGAATCGTCTCGAACCGACCACAAGCCGATATCTCTGTCCATGATAAGGATCGCCCATGCCAAGAATTTTCGATAATATCCATGATCGCCTGATGCCGGCGCTGAAAAACACTCTGAACCTATCTCAGCGGGCCGACTTCTGCGTTGGATACTTCAACCTGCGGGGATGGCGGCAACTGGATGAAGCCATCGAGAAATGGTCAGGAGAGGACAANGGATGCTGCCGNCTGCTGGTCGGTATGCAGAAACCGCCGCAGGATATCCTCCGCGATCAGCTCAGCCTTCTTCCCAAAAACGCGGATATGGATAACTCTACCGCCAACAAACTAAAAAAAATGATGGCGGAGGAGTTCCGGGATCAGATAACCATGGGAATCCCCACCAACGAGGATGAGGCGGGGCTGAAGAGGCTGGCAACGCAGATTCGGCAGCGCAAGGTGCGCGTCAAACTTTTCCTGCGGCACCCCCTCCATGCCAAGCTCTACCTCCTCTTCCGAGAGGATTACAATAACCCCATCACGGGCTTTCTCGGCAGTAGCAACCTCACCTTGGCGGGGCTTTGCAGTCAGGGGGAGCTAAACGTGGATGTGACGGATCACGACGCCACCCGAAAACTGGCTCAATGGTTTGAGGAGCGCTGGAACGACCGTTGGTGTCTGGACATCTCCGATCAGATTGTAAACATTATCGACGAGAGCTGGGCGGGGAGGGAAATCCCGCCGTATCACATCTACCTTAAAATGGCGTACCACCTCTCCCATGAGGCGCGCGAAGGTTTGACGGAATTTAAAATCCCTCGCGATTTCGCAGACAAACTGTTCGACTTCCAGATCGCCTCGATGAAAATCGCCGCGCATCACCTCAATAAACGGGGAGGCGTGCTGGTTGCAGATGTCGTCGGCCTTGGCAAAACCGTGACCGCATGCGCGATCGCAAGAATCTTTCAGGACGACCAATTTCTGGAAACTCTCATCCTCTGNCCGAAGAACCTGGTCGAGATGTGGGAGGATCANGTCAGCCGTTATCGCCTGATCGCCAAAGTGCTTCCGATGAGCAGAGCCATCAACGATCTTCCCGATCTGCGCAGATATCGTGTGGTGATTATAGATGAAAGTCACAATCTGCGCAATCGCGAGACCAAAACCTACCGCGCCATCAAGGATTACATCGATAAAAACGACAGCAGGTGCATCCTGCTCACAGCGACCCCCTATAATAAAACCTATGTGGATCTCTCCAATCAGCTGCGCCTTTTTGTGCCGGAGGATATGGACCTTGGCATCCGCCCGGAACGAAAGTTGCAGGAGCCTGGCGGGGAAATGGAGTTCATACGACGGCATCAGTGCCCGGTTCGATCCCTGGCGGCATTCGAGAAAAGCGAATACACCCAGGATTGGCAGGAGCTGATGCGCCTCTTCATGGTGCGCCGCACAAGGAGCTTCATTCAGAAGAACTACGCAAAGATAGACCCTTCCAATCAGCGCGCCTACCTTGTCATGGAAGATGGCGAAAAGTCCTATTTCCCCACGCGCGAGCCGAGGACCGTCAAGTTTGAGGTCAATGAGAATAACCCCAAGGATCAATATGCGCGACTATACGCACCATTTGTGGTGAACAAGGTGGCGTCACTGGAGCTGGCGCGATATGGGCTTGGCAATTATCTCATGTCCAATCCAATCCCCCCTCCGAATCAGCGTGAAGAAAAAATCCTCAAAGATATAGGACGCTCGGGGAAACGTCTGATGGGTTTTTGCCGGACCAACCTCTTCAAACGGCTGGAGAGCGGCGGCTTGACGTTTCTCCAATCGGTCAGTCGCCATATTCTGCGCAACTACGTGTTCATTCACGCTTTGGAGAACGGATTGCCGATCCCCTTCGGAACTCAGGATGTGGAGCTTTTCGATACGCGCTCCAATGATGAGGAGGAGGACGCATCCGTAGGATATTTGGATGAGGAGGAATATACACCTCGCGAAACCGAAAACGCCGATAGCTTCAGCCATTCCGAGGAGTGGTACCGGAATAGAGCGGCGAAAAAATACGAGGAATACGCTAATTTGCATAAAAAACGGTTCCAATGGCTTCGGGCGGACCTCTTTGTTCCAAACTTGAAGGAGAGCCTGCTGGCGGATGCCAGAGCGCTTCTCTCCGTGCTGGAAAAATGCGGGGAATGGAACCCTGAAGAGGACGCCAAGCTCAAGGCTCTGCAGGAGCTGCTTGAAAGGACGCACCCACGGGATAAGGTTCTCATCTTCACCCAGTTCGCCGATACCGTGCGTTATCTTACGGCGGAGCTGAAAAGGCGAGGTTTGGAAAAGCTGGAGGGTGTGACGGGGAACTCCGAAAACCCCACGGCGCTTGCCTGGAGATTCAGCCCGGTGAGCAATGGCAAGCGCGAGAGAATCTCCCCGCAGGAGGAGTTAAGGGTTCTCATCTCCACGGATGTCCTGAGCGAAGGACAAAACCTGCAGGACTGCTCCATCATCGTGAACTACGACCTGCCATGGGCGATCATCCGCCTGATACAGAGGGCGGGGCGCGTGGACCGCATCGGCCAAAAGTCCGAACGCATTCTCTGCTACTCCTTCGTCCCGGCGGATGGAGTGGAGCGCATCATCCGATTGCGAGAGACGGTGCGCAAACGACTGCATCAAAACGCCGAGGTGGTCGGCACGGATGAAGCCTTCTTCGAGGATGACATGACCAACACCCAGCTTCAGGATATCTTCACCGAAAAATCCGGACTTCTGGAGGATGACAAGGACGAGGATGTCGATCTCTCCTCTTACGCCTACCAAATATGGAAAAACGCAACGGAACAGGACCCCAAGCTGAAAAGCATCATCCCGAACATGCCCAATGTCACCTTCTCCACGAAGGAGCATCGACCGGATGCGCGATCGCCGGAAGGGGTGCTGGTCTATATGCGCACCGCCGATGGCGGCGACGCACTCGCATGGATGAATACGAACGGAGAAAGCGTGACGCAATCTCAATTGCAAGTCCTGAAAGCGGCGGAATGCGCGGCGAACACCCCGGCGCTTCCACGTGATGAACGCCACCATTGGCTCGTTCAGGCGGGGGTGGAGCACATGGTTAAGGAAGAGAAGTCCCGTGGAGGGCAGCTTGGCAGACCATCCGGGGCGCGATTCAAAACGTATGAACGATTGAAACGCTACGTCACAAACAACAAAAACACTCTGTTCGATACCGCCGAACTGGAAAGGGCGCTGGAGGATATATACCGATATCCTCTGAGACAAACGGCGACGGACACGCTGAACCGTGTGATCAAAACCGGAATTGACGATGAAATGTTCGTGGATATGGTGATAAATCTCTGGAAGGACGACAAGCTGTGCCTGGTGCAGGAGGAGGCGGAGAAACAGGAGCCTCGCCTGATCTGCTCCATGGGCCTTTTCTCGAAAGAAGGTGCAAACTGATGGGAACGCTCGATATCGCAAACGTAAAGAGACTTCTGAACGAGTTCGATTTCAAACGACTCTTTATCGAGGAGCTGGGGTGGTCCTCACCATCCTTAAGTCGTATGGAGGAGTTCGAAGTCCAGGGCATCCGGCTGAAGCGACAGCAAATCGCCGAGTTGTCCGGCGTGCCGGTCTTCGAGGTTTGCGCAAAGGAGGTCCTGCTCAAAGCCTTGAGAGAGAAGGCTCACAAGGAGATCGCCAAACTTTACCATGAGAACCTGGTGATCTTCGTCGACCCCGAACGGAATCAAAGCATCTGGCGCTGGGCGAAGCGCGAGGACGGAAAATCCAGCCCGCGCGAGCATGTCTACATGAAGGGACAGCCCGGAGACCTTTTCATCAGCAAAATCAGCGCCATGGTGTTTGATATCAGCCAGTTCGAAAAAGGGATTTCCATCGTCCATGTCGCCGAAGCCATGCGTTCCGCGCTGGACGTGGAGCCGGTCACCAAAAAGTTTTACGGGGAGTTTACGGAAAAACGACTGGAGTTCACGGAGCTAATCCATGGCATAACGGATCCGCGCGACAAAAAATGGTACGCCTCCATTCTGCTCAACCGCCTGATGTTCATCTACTTCCTCCAGAGGAAGTCTCTGCTGAACAAGGGGGACGTCCGGTACCTTCAGAATAAACTTCAGGAGTGCATGAACAGATTCGGCAGCGATAATTATTATAAACGATTCCTCAACCCTCTTTTCTTTGAGGGGTTCGCCAAACCGCAGGAGAAACGAAGCCCGGAAAACCGGGAACTGCTGGGGGAGATCGTCTATCTGAACGGCGGACTCTTCCTTCCGCATAAGATCGAGGAGAGCCACCCGGATATTCAAATCCCCGACAAAGCCTTCCGGAACCTATTCGCCCTCTTTGAAAGCTATTCCTGGAACCTGGACGACACCCCGGGCGGCAGGGATGACGAGATCAATCCGGATGTGCTGGGGTATATCTTCGAGAAATACATCAACCAGAAGGAGTTCGGCGCCTACTACACCCGACCGGCGATCACCGAATATCTCTGCGAGCACACCATCCATCAGACCATCCTGGATAAAGTGAACGAGGCGTTCGGACCGCCGTTTCATCCCTCGCCGAAAAGGTACGACACCCTGCCCGATCTTCTCCTGAACCTGGATGCGGACCTCTGCCGACGCCTCTTCCGGGATATCCTGCCGAACCTGAGCATTCTGGACCCCGCCTGCGGCTCCGGCGCCTTCCTGGTGGCGGCGATGAAAACCCTCATCAACATCTACAGCGCCGTGACGGGAAGAATCGATTATCTGAGCGATTCCGACCTCAAAACGGAACTGCAAAACATCCGCGGAAAGCACAAGAGCATCCTCTATCATATCAAGCGGGAGATCATCACCCACAACCTCTTCGGCGTGGACATCATGGAGGAGGCGTGCGAAATCGCCAAACTTCGCCTCTTCCTCGCGCTGGTCGCCTCCGCGCACTCGGTGGAGGAGCTGGAGCCGCTGCCCAACATCGACTTCAACATCCTCCCCGGAAACTCCCTGATTGGATATCTGCGCGTGGAGCCCAATGATTTCGATCGCCACGCCCGCCTCGGGCGCGATTCCTACGGCGAACTGATCCGAAAAAGAGAGATCGCGGTTAAAAACTATCAGGACGCTCAGGACTACTCCTCCGATCTGCGAACCATTCGACACGACATCGAGGAGATGGAGCGCGAAGCGGCGGAAGCTCTGAACGAGATGCTGATGGACGATTTCGCACGGCTCGGTGTCAAATTCGAGCAAGCCACATGGGACGAGCGATCCGGAAGGGAGGGCAAGCCGATCCGGCGCGCGGTGACGGCGGAGGATATCCGGGAGCTTCATCCCTTCCACTGGGGTTACGAGTTCAACCGAGTCCTGCACCATCGCGGCGGGTTTGACGCCATCATCACCAATCCCCCATGGGAGACCTTTAAACCGCAGGCGAAAGAGTTCTTCGATGAGTATTCCGAACTCGTCACCAAGAATAAAATGACTATCAAGGAGTTTGAGAAGGAGCAGGCGCGTCTGCTGAAAGACCCCGCCATTCGCGAGGCGTGGCTGGAATACCTCTCCCGCTTTCCGCATGTGTCCGCCTATTTCCGTTCCGCGCCGGAGTATGCGAACCAGATTTCAATCGTCAACGGCAAGAAAGCCGGCACGGATATCAACCTGTACAAGCTCTTTACAGAGCGCTGCTTCCGCCTGCTGCGGGAGGGAGGACTTTGCGGGATCGTCATTCCCTCCGGTATATACACCGATCTTGGTACGAAGCAACTCCGCGAGATGCTCTTCACCCAATGCCGCGTGACGGGCCTTTTCTGCTTTGAGAACAGTAAGGGAATATTTGAAGGAGTACATAGGAGCTTCAAGTTCGTCACCCTCACCTTTGAGAAGGGCGGACGCACGGAGAGCTTCCCCACCGCCTTCATGCGCCACGATGTGGAGGAGCTCGCCGACTTCCCCCGACGCGGCGCGCTGGACATGGGCGTGGAGACCATTCGCCGCCTCTCGCCCGATTCGCTCTCCGTCACCGAGTTCAAGGATCCGCTGGATTTCCAGATAGCGGAGAAGATGATACGCTTCCCG
>JGI24721J44947_10006865_pt1 | contig 15205 bp, 13 predicted proteins | sample YelNatPaOPGAMG01_FD_44947 | JGI IMG/M metagenome (IMG submission 44947)
CCGCCGAGACGATACAAAAAAGTTTACTGCACGCAGAAGGAGCCTAAGCGCGGTCCTAGTGTACACTGCTCGTGGAGGCAGTGGTGGTGGTGGTGGTGGTATCGGTGTTCGCGGTGGTGTCGGACTTTACCCTTGCTGGGTGCAGTCAAGCCGCGGGGCTTGTCATCATCCGTTTGTCGATCGTGCGCGTCGGTCTGCGTACCAACTGGTGTTTGCGTGTTGCGAATGTTTGCGACACAGGGCACAGCTCGGATAATTTTAGACTATGTCGTACCGTCTATAGGGATCGTTGTGTCCTTTCTTCTGTTTTTGGCACCCTTCCCGCGTGTGCTCGCAGTGCGACGTCGCCTTACTGCGGTAGCGAATAGTGTGCGCGTCAGCGCTGAACGCGCTCGCTGCGATGCTCCGTTGCCAACGCAGCCAGCTGCTACGCCAATGTTCTCTGAAACGATTCTCGAGTACAATGTCCATAGCAATGTGGCTACGGGACGTCATAGTGGAGCGGGCTCGAGTGATCTGGCCTCCGTGCCGAGCACCGGGGATAGCACGGAACTCGCCCCCGTCGAGCTGGTTCTTCAGGTGACCCCAAACGAGCTGAATGGCCGCATAGCGGGGATTCCAATGAACGAGGTGCCTACTCCTTTGAGTTCAAAATTTGGTACAACAATGGACGAACCATCTGTCGATGAAAATATCCTGGGTCCGGTGAATCCGCTGCCGTACCCGCTCATGTTAGGCAACGCCATTGGCTGGATTTCCTATGCATTTGTGCAGAGCGATTATTTCGTGTTTTGGGCAAATGCGCCCGGAATGATGCTTTGCATATTTTACGTTGTGGTTGCCTATGCTGCACTACGCCTTGATGAGTGGCGCAAGCGTCAAATCACGTCCGGCGAGCGCCAGCGACCGGAAGGGGTGCGGGCGCTTCCGCTGGCACCCGCTTCTAGTGGGCACTGGTGGACCCACATCCGCAACGCCTCAGGTCTTTTAAATCGTCGCAACGCAACGGGTGCCGTTTCTGGAACCCAGTCCGAGAGCAACACGGGTTTGCCACCCCGGATAGAGGATCCTTTGCGTCCAACTGACTTACCGATCGGGAACGGGGCGCTGACAAGTTCTCTGGTGCGCTCCGACACCACGGAGTCTTTGGTTCCCAAGCCGTTGCCTGCTGAGTTGCAGCGGCATCCGTGGGTTGCGGGACTCTCCATGCGTCGGATGTTTGAAGGCCTGCTCTTCATTATCGCCCTGGTCCTGACCGTATCCGCATTCTTTGTATTCATCCCGTTGGCGAGCAATGGTGTTTGGCGCAACCAAAGCGCCCGAGTCTTGATCTCAGGGCTCGTCGCGAATATTATTCTCGGATTCATGTACAGTTCACCCCTGTTTCTTATTCGTACTGTTTTCCGCACTCGCGATGCTTCCATGATCGACCGTAACCTGGCAATCATGTCGCTTGTGAACGGAACACTGTGGACGGCCTACGGCTTCGCAAAGCAGGAACCCTTCATTTATGTCCTGAATATTTTTGGCGCATCGCTTGGAGCCATTCAACTTGCACTCATTGGAATTTTTGGTGGAAGACGCTCTCACCGCAATCCGGCTGTCGTGCAATCCGGGGTCGAGCCGGCCTTCACGACAGCGCCTGCACAACTGGTCAATGTGGCTCGGAATGAGCCCGACACGACGATGCCATCGACGACGCTGGTTCTCGCTGAGCGCCCCCTGCACCTTCCTGTTGCAACTGTTGTGGTATCGTGAGTAGTGGCAGCGGCTATTCCCGCGTGCCTGGTCGTAATAGAGTTTGTCCGAGTAACAGCAAAGCGATGCAAAGAGGTGCGCGCATCTTTGCACGCGCGATACAATGTTCATCACGTGTACAAGACCCTTCTTCCATCCCCGCAAGCAGAATAGGACACAACTGTGTCCGTTTGTGTGTGTGTGTGTGTGTGCATCTAACCTTTCGATTCGAAGATCATTCGGGCAATGCTGCGGCGGCGAACTCCCGGCATCATACCATTTTGTCAGGGATGCGACTGCTTGGTGCATACACTACTCTGTTTGAAAACGGAAAACAAGCTGTTGCCGAGTAAGGTCGCTGACGGACCATGACAAGGACGCCTTTGCATATCTGGGTATTTGTGACCCGTAAATTCTATGATTCGCCCTCTGTATATTCCGGAAAACTGAACAGTTGAACGCTCTCCTGGTTCACCATTTGTGCTGGAAAAATGCTCCCGGTTCATTCAGGCGACGTTATAAACTTTCCGGCCAGCTGACCGGCACCATAGCAATGCCGAGCTTCGTGCGAGACTCCAGTCTCCTGGCGACTTTTGTTTCCTACGGAAATGCCGAGGATTTCCGCACAAAACCCACTCGGAATACGAAACGTTGCCGCGGAGGTTTCGCTCCCTGCAAAGCCGCTGGGCGCTCTATGGGCACGAGACATTGCCGGATGTTGATCGAGGAGTAAAGGTGTCAGAGCGGAAACTGCTTGCAAGCATTTAACCTGGTGGAATCATTCTGTGGCAAACCCCTCACCTTGGATTGCCTCGGAATTTGATGTATCGCTCGGTTTACTGGACCGCTGTCTTGGTTCAGGATCCCCATGTTNATTCTTCTACCCACGCGCTTCTTTGTTTTATCCAGGTTTCTCTTACTTGCCCAGCGATTCAAACCTCTGACGTCCCCAGAGCGAATCATATGCGGAGACGAAGTACGAGCGGCGTGGATGAAAACGCGGAGCAGATAACGAGTTTGTGGATTGTGCTCAAGGAGAATGATGACATGACGTGCCGCTGCGTGTCACTTGCGCATCTGAGAAGTTCTCCACTTTTCCAGTGTCCTCGACACACTGGAAGGACACTAACCTGAGAGTGAGCAGAGCACATTGCCGCGGCCGAGTGCGATGCCATGCATAATCCTCTACGAGCGCTCTGTGTTCCGGCAACAGCAATGACACTCCGGGGTACTCCTTAACGACCCTAGTGCCTGAGTTTAGCGATGCGCGCAGCTTCTCGTCTGAGAAGACGCCCGAGCGATGAGCTCCGTCCAGCAATGCTTTTCGTCCGAGAGTAGTAACGTTCTCTGGGAACGCTATACATCCTGCGTGCGGAACGCTCCAGGATATCTGTGAAGCTCTCGCACCGCTGCTTCTTCGGCGTAATTGGTATGCACGGACACTGCATTTCCGTTGTGAACCATGTAATTCATATTTATTCTTCATACATTTTTGACCTCTCTTCTCTAGCGCTCTTCGGAAAATGCGATCTGCAAACCTGACCAAGTGTTGCAAACAAAGCGTTGAGCCCTGCAGCCCCGGTCGTTGAGCCCAAAGCATCGAGCACCAATCCACGTCGGGGACAGTACGCGTTATCGAATATGTATTTGCTGAACTGAGCCCTTGCTTCACGGCCTCGATGACCCTATCAATAGGGTCTTAACCACAGAGAGCAATTTGTGGTGTCTAAGATAACCCATCCTCCGATCTCTGCTGTTTTCCAAAAAAGAGGATATGTGGATCACGATGTTGTCCACCGTGCGACAAGCACCGAAACCAAATCCAGACTGGAGAACACGTTGGAGCATTTCGATTGGTCTGCATTCCCATCGTGCAAAGCGATGACACAATCTCCTCTGGGAAGCGATCGCTGCAACGACTGTAGTCTGAATCCATTGCCCATTTCCATGCAAGAACAAGAGCCGGGCGTCTCTGAAAGCATATCCACTTATTGATATCGAGCTGCAGTCGAATGGCGTTCCGTCGATGTCTACAAAGAGAAAAGAATTCGGCTTTCGAACAGATTGAATTTTCTGACGTTCCAAGTTTCAGAAGCTTTCTGCATGAGCCTGTGAACATGTCGTCCATTCTCGACGCCAATGGTTTTTCTTCGTTATTCCAGCAGCATGCATTGCTGGGCCCAGCGGATGTCTTAAGACACACCGATCAGAGACCTGAGGCATGCGTTATCTGAGCATGCTATACGGACGGAGCAGAGAAGCGTTGAGTCTCGTTCCAAAAACTTGGATAATGAAATCAAGTATTTTGCGAATCCTGAGTTCGAGGGCGTTGCGAATCATTCTGATACCGTTGACAAGACGCATTCCAGCGAGCGGCGTCGAAGGAGCCACTCCGAAACCCCGACCGAGAATACTCAAACTATTTATGCATTCGAAAGCCCGTATGGCTGCACTGCGAAGGCTGCAAGCGTAACTCTAAAAAAGCGCGAGCGACATATCGGAATGCACGATCAGAAGAACCAGTTTTGTTTTCCACGTTCGTCTGATCGCTGTAGCATGGTGCAGACGGGTGCAGGCCTAGCGCACCATAGACGGGATATCCTTGACGCTATGCTATGGGTGCCACTCGGGTACAACGCCTACGTTTCAGGCGAATCATTAAGAAGCGCTCTTATTGGAAGCGTGTCCCCCCATAAACGCATCGCTCGGCGCTGAATCGCAGATGAGCAGTCTGCGTACTAGCGAACGCAGGCTTTCTCGTGAAACTCATTGGTCAGCACACACCTGCGGTTCAAAAAAGAACGGCGCAGCGCCGACACCGCAATCAAGTGCGCTTGACTCGTGCAGGAATAAACCACTTGGACCCTGCTATCGGTTGTATAAAGCGTGAAAGCTCGTATAGACGTCTTGCTCCCCGGCGTTGTTCAGAACAGCACGCTGCGCTGCTGGGCGCTTCCCTGGAACACGTGTCGACGCAGCCGAGGAGCGCCATCCTTGCTCTACGAAACATATTGACCAGCAGCGAAAATTGCGTGCCATGGCATACACTTGAAACTGCATTTCGCTCTATCGAAACTGCAGACAAACCCTAGATAAGCCCGCTACCTATGCCTCGAGTCCAGCCTCTGAGCCAACGCCAAGGCCAACCACTGGGGTTACCCGTAAAGCGCCGCCCCGCCCCGCGCTGCACCGCACCCGCTTCAACGTTCGAACGTTCGACTGTTGCCGCTGTAGAGTTGCACTTGTTAGGGACACACTTGAGCACTTGCCTACGGTCGGAACGAATTTGCAACGGCTGTCAGAGGCCGACACACGCTGTGAAAGGCATGCCAGGGGCGTCTGGTCCCAAACGGGATGCAGCGGATCGCGTGCAAGACGGCGACTTTGTTATTCTGCAGTACGGAGAAGGTCGCTATGAGAAACATCGCAAGATCCTGCAAGTTCGGAAGACTACAGCGACTTTGCAAGACGTTCATGACGCTGCAGGCACTGCTGCTGCTGCGGACACACTGATCAGAGTTGGTACCAGGTACGTGCACCCAAGTGCACTGATCGGCGTTCCGTGGGGCGTGCGTCTCTCTTACCCGGATCCAGCTGAACAAGCGGTATCGCCTGCACCGCAGGCAACAGACAAACAGTTGTTACTCGCTTTGCGAACTGATGCCGATGCCGTTGCAACAGATGGGCAGGACGTGGACGCGGAGGCACCTGAACAACGAAGCAACCCTAGCGCGACAGCGTGCGCTACGACCGAAAAGCCTCCAACGCTTACCCAGGTCGTTCCTGGTACCAGTCAGGAAAGTTTCACGTCCCAGTTTCGTGGCACCAATCATCAAACTNGAGCCACAGCGGAAACGGTTTCAGAACGCGTATCCGCTGCACAGTCCAAACGCTTGGAGCGAAAACATCAGCGGCACGGATTCTCCTTGCGCGTCATCCGTCCTAGTTTATGCACACTTACAGACACCCTTTACCAGAAAATGGAAGGCAAATCATTGTGGATGCATGCCGAAGCGCTTGGGTTTGTTCTTCTGCAGGCCGGCGTCTGGGCGGGTACCAAACGCGTGTTGATCCTCGAGGAGCTCGCAGAACGAACAGGTCTNGTAACCGCGGCGTGCACCCAACGGATGCGCTATCCTGGACGAGTTCCAAATCCTGCAGAGGGTATTCTGGTCATCACAGCTGCAGGAGTTNGCATGAAGACCAGTCATGGTGCTGCACTGCGGATACTTGGCTTACGTCGATCGAAACGAGCTGAGCACAGCGCATCCACTGATCCGTTACGAGGTGATGCGGAGAACGCATCGAGACAATCGTATTCAAATTCCACTTCAGAAGATCGCCTGGAAGCAGCTGGTCTACCGCTGATTCAGCATCTGCCCTTGGAATGGTTNCAGAAGACGCCAGGGTCATTCGGAGGCCGTCCTCGTGGACATCTCCATGACGCCCGGGCGCCAACNGGGGNCACNGTACCGCCTATGGGTACGGACGGTTCGATCGGGGCGGAAAATTCTGGCGATGTGGATGCCCAGCTCCTCGAAGTGAACGATCATCTGCAACATCATGCTGTCAAGAGATCGCCGGAAGGACCAGAGGAACGCGAGGAGCGTCCCGAATCATCTAAAACGATGGATGTACTGGAATCCTCTGTGCAGAGGTGGCTCGACAATGCCGATCGGGGAAATGAGGCAATCATTATTGCCTTCAAAGAGCAGGTCCCTGGTGGAGCAGGCGATCTGGTTCAGCTCATGGCACTGCTTCTTCCATTACTATCGCCTGGTTATCCCTTTGTCATCTGGAGTCCATGGCTACAGCCTCTGGCGGAACTGCAAGCGTTTATGAGCATTTCAGATGATTCTGGCAGCGAGTCAGCGCCAGTTTCCATCGATGCAGCTGGGAATCTAGCCAGTTCAGCTCGAAAACTGGATACGAGCACGTGGCANGGGGTCGGTATCGAAGCGATCGACGATGCGAAACTCGATCAGTGGAAGCGAAGCAGACGGCAGCCGTTTGTAAACCGACCGGAACGCGAGCGCATGGTGACGACACCGGACAGCATCGCGGTTGCAGAGATACCTCGGAAACCTCCAGGGATTCCAGAGGGATCCACTCGCCCCGCACACGCTCCAGACGAATCGTCTGTGAACCGAGCAGTCATGTCAGCGGCAGAGCATCCTGCAGATACGGAGTCGCTTATTCCGGCGGCAGAGCGAATAGCGCAGCGTGAATCCCCTTCAACACAGTCTCTATCGATGGACGCTGTGGCAGATTCGCGTCAGGCTCATGTCAAGGATCCAAATCCGGTGCCTGTGGGTCACGTTGGGCAGGTTTTCCAAGACGATCACGCGGGTACGACCGATGACGCAACTCGAGACGTGGACCTGCGTGTGTTACAGCAGGTCGCGCACGTTCGTTTGACGGAAATCACGACGTTTGGGCACCAGTTTGCGGCCGAAAGAACGCACCCCTGGATGTCGCAGACACCACCCAGCGGATTCGTGCTGTCGGGGTTCCGAATCCAGCCATGATACAGCCAGACTAGTAGATTTCTCTGTCTAATGCTACTGCTGCCGCTGCTGCTGAAGAGATCCACAGATGCAGCGTGTCTCGTAGGGGGGTTTGGCGTTCCATGCCACCCATCGCTAGTCACACACAGCTGAAGCGAAGATCATCAGCAGTCCATGCAATTCCAAGGCAAACGGCAGGCCCAAGATGGAAACCTTCTTGTCCGGGAAGCGACATCTTCGTAACGTATCCTCCCTGCCGTTGAGTGGTGCCACCTGAGGTTGGACGCGTCACCACGTCGTCATCTGTTGCTGCGGCCGCCGCCGCCAAACATGAAAGCGTAGACGAAAGTAGGTATGTTTGCCGGCGCGAGACCCGATTCTCGTCATGAATGGGTATCAAGGCCCTGGCCAGATTACGACCCGGCAAAGGCGGAGCACCTTCGAAAGCACCATTTGGTTTGTAGCGCTTCGTACAGGCTGCGTTACCCGGACGCTGGACATGGCGCGGCTTGCGTTTTACGCGAACCTTTCATCCGCAGCGCAGCAGTCGTGTCCATAGGTACCATTCCCTCGTATCCTTGCTGTTCATGCCTCGAATACACATGTTCCAGTAGCTCTATGCCCCCAAAGGACGATATCTATTGTTCGCGTACCTGCTTTGAATCGCCTTTGTGCTCGTCGTGATTGCGCCGCTATGCAGCACCAGCAGAAACTCGTCTTGCAGTAGCCTCCGCGGTGCTTTTTACTGGTACCTAGGAACTCGCGCAGCATCGTTCCCAGCGTGAATTATCACACCGCAGTACCGCACGAGCGGTCTGGACGCGTCGCCAGCAATCGTTTTTTTGCATCCCTACTGACGCTAGCTCTACGACCCGCCACCGTTTCGCTCCCGGATGACAGTTTCTGGTGTCAGGCTGCAAAACGGCATTTGGGGCACGTTCCTGTGCGTCGCCGCCGTGCAGTGATCGAGACAAGTTTCCCTCCTGCCGCAACCCAAGCGCATTGCTCTAATGCATTCGCTGAGCTTTCCCGCTGCCCTCATGCTCTTCTGCCTGACTAAAAGATACCCACGACTGCCAACAAATCCAATGCGAGCGCTACGTACCTGCAGGCCGATGCATGCCCTATGAGAATGTGTCTGCAGCTCTTCCAGATTGCTGGACGGACACTCTCGAGACCTCCAGCACTTTCGAGTGCTAGCGCCGGGCAGCCATTTGCATCCGGAACGCAAGCACCTGTTGCCGTTGATCCGGAGGCAGCGCTTGAATCTGCGCTGGGGTCAGCGACATTAACTGTTGAATCAGAGCCTCTTCAGTCGCAGCGCCTTGACCCGGAACGATGCCTCCAGGCAGCGGTGCAGCAGCGCCGGCTGCAGCACCAGACTGCACCCTCTGCATCGCCGCCAGGTTCGCATTCGTAGTCACCGATGCCGTCATACTCTGCAGATATTGCTGTGCCTGTTGAGCGCTGAGCAGGCCCAGTAAAACCTGGGCTTGGAGAATCGCATGCGCTATCGGTGGATGCGCAGCCAACATCGCGCGTACTTCATTGGGATTCTGCTGGGCGATCGTCTTCAGTTCAGCGAGCACATCGAAGATCTGCTGGAGACTGAGACCCTGCAGAGATGGCTGTCCGCTTGGGAGCAAAAACGGTTGAACTACCTGTGCAGCCGTCACTGTCGGTCCAGTCGGCTGTGGCGGTGCGGGAGCGTCCGCAAGAGCGTCGTAAGCGCCCCAGGATGCTGCTGAAGCTCCAGGACCCAGCCCAGGGCCCGATCGTCCGCCCTCGGGCGCTGCTCCTGCCCCCGGTGCAGTGGACCCGCCAGCACTTGCCTGATTCCGAGTCTGCGAACTCGGGGCGATCCGCAGCATTCGTCCTCCGAACTCTATGCGCTCATTGAGGTTCCGTACAGCACTCTCAGCTGTCTCAGGGTCGCGGTACTCACAGAAACCGTAGCCCTTCGGTTTGCCGGTCTCTTTGTCGTAGAGGATGCGTAGACTCACCACCGGACCTACTTGCTGCAAGCGTTCTAGCAGCATATCCTCCGTGACTCCATAGGGTATGTTTCCGATAAACACAGTGCAGGAACCGCGACTCATTGCGGTTCCGAAGCCAGCGTAACCCGAAGAGGACTGCCAGTGTTCCCAGAACCTCCCTGAACTATTCCGCCTCGACTTTGCAAGGCAGAGAGCCGCAAGAACGCCACCTTGTTGACCTGGTGTGCGTACACTGTTCGTTCGACTTGGAGGCGGATCACTGTCAAAATAAGAACACCAGATGTGAGCGTGCAATTGTGGCGAGCTAGTCGATGCCACAACGGCAGGCAGGCAGGCAGGCAGCCAGGCAGCAGGATAGGAAAACGTCAGTCGTTTCCGCGACAATTGCGAATGCTGTACGAGCCTGCGAGCGCTTCCTGCTTAGCGGTGTCAGCAGGGCGAAGGCCCGTTGACGGAAATTCTTCTCGACTGTTTAGCAGAAGACCGAGACGCTGGTCTAAAAGCACAGTATGTTTGTGTGCTCCGTTCAAGAAACACGAGGAAGCGGCAGAGAACTTTTCACCAGCTTCGTTGCTGGCGTCAGTTCCTGTGTGATCAGGAAAACGAACGACGTTTCACGACCACAGTGTACTGTGTATATGTCCAATCACAGACGCCTCCCAGCCTTTTTTGACCGGTTGCATGCTATCGATTTCTCCTTCTCCTTATACACTTTGACCTTGAGAGGCGGCCCGACGACGTTGGATCGCGTCAGCTCCCCTGGTCTCGTCTTCAGAACTGCACATCTCCTGATATTGATAGCGGCACTGAAGTCTCGGTTCACGAACTCCATGCGTTTATCGCCGTTGGTGGAACTCGTTTTTTTCGAGCATTCCTGGTACTCGTGCCTTCTGACCCATTTCCGGGTCTGTCAGCTCTCCGTGCTTTCGCATCGCCGAGGCGCTCCGCTCCTGTTCCTCCATCTCGATCTTCTAAAGTGTGCACCGCTGCCCATCTTTTGGACTCTTCATTTCTTCTAATGAACGCACTTGTCGTATGCTTCGGTGAGGAACTTCCCAGATGGGAAAGGACTTGCACAAGAACGACGACATGTGCCCCGGTGTCAACGTGTGGTGAGCGCTTCAGCGACTCGCCCAGTGGAGCGAACACTGCGTTTCACGATACAAAACCCTCCCTCGATGTGGATCAGCCACGGAGCGTACGCAGGAATCAAGAGCAGCTCTACTCCCAAAAAAAGAATAGGCAAAAGCCCGAACGCAAAGTGAAATGTCTTGAATGATTCGACGAAATGGTTGGTGTTGATGGATAAGCCTTCTCTAGGAGCGAAACCGAGGTCGCCAAATGAATCCACTGCAGCTAGAACAGATGACGATGTCGTCGTTCTCTTCGAGACTGATCGTCAATGCAACGGGCTCCCTGCTCCGCAAGTACCCATAGACACTCTGAGCGCTTCGTCCGAAGAAAGCCTCATCAACTGAAAAACAAACCAACCGATATTCCTGTGCTTTACACAGATCGTGACTTTCCAGGAACGCTGCAGTCGTTGGGAGTTCGGCGGAAGATGGCCGAGCGTGAACTAGGACTTTATTGCGACTGTGTCCCAGTGTTTTCAGGACCGCACGAGCCGGCTGTTGAGAATGAGTGTCGCCCCTGGTGGCTGTTATCATCGCTTCTGCCGCCCGCAAGTAGATCAAGGGGTCGTTTTCTACCAGTAACCGGAAGCAATTTTTGAGAACGTTGGTTATTTGCATAGAGCGCATATCCTGCCTTTTTCAGTGTTCCTCAGCCATCTGAGAGCTCTGGTACGACTGGCGCTGAGGAGGAATGCAGTCTTCCAAGCACGGCTCAGTAAAGAACATATCCTAAAGGAGATTCTTCTATGATCTTTATGGTGCGTTGAAACGTGATGCTTATCCCGAGCTCTACACAGCGAAGAAGCATTCCATTCCATGGCTCGGCAGGGGAAACAGAATTGAGTTGAAAGACTGGAAACAGTACTGGCGCGAAAAAACTGGCCATTTCAATCGATGTCCCACGGCGGGCTAGAACTGAGCAAACAAGCTATTATCCTCGTATTCAAGCCTGGCTTTTACGTGTTGGGTGCNCCGTTATCCGGAGCAAAGTGTTGCGTACNTCTTTAGCTGCGGATAACCGGCGTGCACCAAGGGATCNTCGGTTAGCTTCAACGAACCCAAACTAGCGAAAAAATCAGCACGAGGTTTGCTCATTGCGTTGCCANNCAACNAAGAGCTGCGCACTTTGATAAAAGCACTGTTAAATGCTTGATCATCAACCATGGATTGAGAAATACAGACCACGGACGCTCTCTGAAGTCGTCGGCAACCAACCAGTTGTCGAACGACTGCGAGCACTGGCTCTTAGCGGGAACGTGCCGCACTTGCTGCTCGTTGGTCCACCGGGCGTCGGCAAGACGACCGTAGCGCTTGCTTTGGCGCGGGATACTCTGGGNGATGCGCTCATCCAGCAAGCAGTNTTAGAATTGAACGCATCAGATGANCGAGGTATTGACGTGGTGCGAAACAAGATCAAAATGTTTTGCCAACAGCACGTGACCTTGCCGCCGGGACGACATAAGCTCATCATTCTCGACGAAGCGGACTCGATGACGCCCGCAGCACAGCAAGCTCTACGCCGTATCATGGAACTCTACTCAAGTACCACACGATTCGCGCTTGCCGCAAACGTCTCCAGCAAAATCATCGAACCAATACAGAGTCGTTGTGCTGTCATTCGGTTTCGTCGTCTTGGCGATGAAGCGGTGCGCAGTCGCCTTGTCAGCGTTCTGGAAGAAGAGCACGTTCCGTACGAGCCGGACGGAATCGAGACCATTGTNTTCACGGCCGATGGTGATATGAGGCAGGCCCTGAACAACGCCCAAGCGACGTGGTTTGGTTTCGGAGTCATTACAACGGAGCATGTGCTGCGTGTATGTGACTCACCGTCGCCAGCACGGCTGCGTCGATTTCTCGAATTATGTGAGACACAGAAATTTGAGCAAGCAGTTGGCGAGATTGAGGCGATCTGGCGTAGTGGGTACGCAGCGTCGGACCTAGTTGCCACGCTGTTTCGGGTGGCTCGAACTCAGGCCATGATCACCGAAGGTGGAGAGCGTGGGCGAGACCTGCGGCTCGAGTTCCTGCGTGAGATCGGTCTAACGCATATGCGGATCACGGACGGCTTATCAAGTCTGCTGCAACTCACTGCATTGGCATCGAAGCTGGTCCGTTGTGCTGAACGTATCCACACAGCCCAATAAGTTGGAACTGAGCGTGTGCGTTGGTCTCCGAACCAGGGCGAGAACTTGCTTCGGCGGTTGCAACATGCTCTGCGGGACTGGGCTCTAGCGAAACAAGCGGGTGCGTTCCAGTGGGAAGATGTTATTCAAGCCTGGTCCAGCATGGCTGCCGCACCACAACTAGCAACTTTGTATCTGTTTTGATTTATCCGTGTTCGTGTGTGGATCGCTCAGTGAAGCAGCATGGGCGTTCTGCCGGCATATCCAGCNTGATGTTGGGGGCGCTGCTATCTTTGGGTGACGATTTCACCATGCGCGTTNGAACACGAGCTGGGTATTCGAATGCAGTCTGGTACAGGAGTCGAGCTCGGGCGTATGCATGACCTTCAGTCGACACATGCTTTTGAGCTTTATCGAAGGCATGATTCAGCTGCAAAGGCGACACGGGGCAGAATGTATTTGCGTTCGTGAGGCATACCCACCCGCGGGCTCGATGGCGTCGATGCTCGGGAGAAGCATCCGCCTCACGTACGTCCCGATTTGGCGCCCTGCAGTCGTCAAGAACTCATGGGTAGCTCGAGTGCCAGGGAGAAGCATCCGCCTTGGGAGGAAACGCTTCGAAGACCCTTGAATCGTCAGAAAATGGCTGGTAGCTCGACATAGACAGCGGCTTCTTGCGTACGTGGCCTTTCTACATTCGTCGCTGTGCAGAGTATCGCAAGCTTCAGGCTTCAGCGCGTCACACCATGCGACTAGACGCCGCCTCAACCCAATCATCTAAATACCAGTGCGCTTTGTGGATGCGACAGCGCCAAATAACATATCCATACACAACGACTGCGCGCGCTCGCATCAGTGCAGCCTTGCACGGTCAGTGCGAACCTGACGCTGTATGCCCCATTGCCTCTACAGAGGCGCTCATCGAGGCTCTCTGAGCTCATTCACCAGGATGCACCATCTTTCGGATCATATGCGAAAAATTGAGCCGAATCAGGTAAAACCTGCAGTGGCACCTCGCCCACGTAGCTTGAAAAACCACAAGAGTACCGCAATGATGACCAAAATCACCATCATAGGCCCGTACTGTCGAATCCGTAGCATCCAACGAGCATGTTTCGCTCGACGGAGGTACTTGCGCGACTCTGCTGATAGCATGGCGCTGGTATTCTGCAGTGATTCGAGACGTTCGCCCCGTCCAAGCACTTCCTGAATACTCCTCGTCATGATGTCGCGCACATCCAAAAGCTCTGAGTTGAGGCGTTCCAGGTTTCGGACAGCACTGGCGTCCAAGTACACTTTCTTCGTCTTTTGGATGAAGCTGTCGAAGCGAATCATCTCATAGGGTCGGTTCGCCAGTGCCACCTGGGCTCCATAAACTGCTTCAAACTCCCGTCGAAGTTCGTCGAGAAACGCGAACGCCAACTTTCGCGGATAAGCTTTTTCGCTCAGCGTCAAGAAAGCCACCTGGTCACCAAGCAAATAGTGAAACGTGAAGGCGCCCGATTCGATGCTGGCGGCTTTCCGAGAAGCCGGAACGCTGCCGCGTCCGCCAGCCAAGTACTCGGCAGTGAGACCCTTGAGGATCCGTTTCGCCTGTCGCTCGTACTCTTGAAGCTCTAGCGCGAACGCGTCCTTTTCGTCGGCCAGGGAAGCTGCGAGCGGCAGTCCATCCGTCAATCGCGAGATGAACGTTATCTTTGGCATCAAAACCTGTTGCGAAGCGTCACTAGATGTGGTTGTTCGGAGAGCGGGCCACAGCGATGCCAACGATACATCGGAAAGTGCTGGATTGCCCAGCGGACTCTAGTGCGATGCCTAGCGCTGCGACTGACTCTGAACCGAGTACCGTTCGCGAATGGAAGCGATGAGCCTAAGTCTTCGGTCGCTACGGAACGAGTTCNGGAATCTTACANAGTTCTCGCAAGATTTCGTGTCACAGGATGGAATACAGAGCGGAAGCACACATGGAACGCGCTCTCAGGGACNGGGGCGTAGTGTCTGCGTCACCAGCCTCGATTCTCGAACACTACATCGGTAACGTCTCTAGTCTCAATAAAGAGGATCGTCCNGTACAGGCTGCGCTTTATTACGGTCTTTGTGCCTCGTTCGCATGCATATTCGGGGACAATACGGAGGCTGAGTAGAAGACATGCCTGTTTCGATCGAAGGGAGATCGCGACGTAGGTATTCTCGCGATGGTGACAAGCATCCCTGGCCAACTTTTACCTGTGTCATGGTGAAAATCGAGGCAAGCAAACGATTCGCAACGAGTACGCAATATGCAAGTGTAGCAACGCTGCATAGAACAGGGCATGCAAAGAGGTTGCATCTCATGGCGAGANGCTTGGCGGTGAAGCGCGCATTCCAATGCACTCNAGAAGCGAGTTTTCCCAGTACACGTATTTCAAGATCATAGCGTTACGGTCTTTTGAGTTTCAAAGCTTTGAATATGGTTGGGAAGCAGACCTGAGGATGAGTAGCGCTGCAGAGGTAACGCGATACCGGCCTTTGTTAACGTCTTTCAACTCAAATTTTGTTCGGCCCCGGTTTGGTGAATAGCAGGAGATCGAAATGACCAAGCAATGTACCCTATAGATCGAGGACGAATTGCCCGTACGGTATACATTCTTTACTGAACAGTGCATGGAAGACTGCATTCCTCCTCAGCGCCAGTCGTACCGGAGCTCTCAGATGGCTGAGGAACACTG
>JGI24721J44947_10006883_pt1 | contig 15186 bp, 13 predicted proteins | sample YelNatPaOPGAMG01_FD_44947 | JGI IMG/M metagenome (IMG submission 44947)
ATATGGAGATTTTTTTAATTTTTCAATCTCTTGAATTGCAAGAGCTTTAATCTGTTTTTGTTTTTCAGGTAATAGAATTTCATTTTTTGTGATGCTTTCAATAAACTGTTCAATTTCGTTTAAACTAACCTGAGATCTTGAAATGGCATCAAAAGTCGTGTGTAAAACTTGACCTACTGCATCCCATTCAAGAGTGTGTTTTCTTTTTATTTCTTCAATCTCTTCTGTGACATCATGCCAGCTTATACATTTTAAATCAGGCACTTTCTTCGGAAAAATAAAATATTCAGTATGGGAAAACTTTTTTGTATAATCAAATTCATTTATAAAATCTTGATTTTGTAAGATTTCATTCAAATCATTTTCTGAAGTAATTGATATTTTCTTTAAATTAAAAGGCAGATGTATGTTTTCAGTCAGATTAAAAGCATCATTTATAAATTTTAATCTGCCCTTTAGTTTATCACCATTTTTTATGAAACCCGACATAAAAAGATGGTCCATAGCTCTTGTTGTTGCTACATAGAAGAGTCTTTTTTCTTCTTCTATATCCTTTTGTTTTTGAATCTTTCTTATTTCTTCATTTTCAGAAAAACTTATTTTAAAACTGCCTTCTTTGTGATGAATTATTACTTTATTTGTTTTCCAGTTTTCTTCATCAAGGTAGGGTATAAAAACTACAGGGAATTGAAGACCTTTTGCAGCATGAATTGTAAGAATTTTTACAGAATCAATAGCGTAACTGTCAACATTTGCTTTTGCTTCGTCTTTTTCTGTTAATCGGAGCACTCTTTCTCTCATTATAAGTGGGGGTTCTCCTTTAGACTCAATCTCTCCAATAATTGAGATGAATTTTTTTGCATTCATATATCTTTGAGGTTCAGCAAAATATGACCATAATTTAGTTTCAGTTAATATCTCCTCAATTGTTGAGCTGAAAGATTTCTGTTTAGCTGTTTCAATCCATTTGTTTATAGTGGAGTATATTCCCTTATGCTTTTCAGATAAAACATTCCATAAGTTTTTATTATTTTTTTGCTTATAGAGTTCATATATATCCTCCCATGAGAGTTTAAATACTGTTGAAAGAACCATACAGAGGCTGTATTCATCTTCAGGTTCTATAAGGCATAAAACTAAATATTTCAAGACATTTACTTCAGGAGTTTTGAAAAAACCAGAGCCTTTAACAACAGTAAAGGGAATTTTTCTTTTACGAAGAGCATGCTCTAACTTTTCAAGATGGGTTCTTGACCTTAAAAGTATAGCAATATCAGAAAAATTGCACAGTCTGTCTCCAGAACTATCATGAATTTTAAGTTTATCTTTTATTGTAAGAATTTTATCTGCAATAAGCTCTGCTTCATATTTTCTTCCCTGTTCTGTTTTTAAATTACCTTCCAGTATTAATAATTCAACACTACCTTTAGCTGTTCTGTCAGGTTTAAAATGGATATAGTTTGTTTTCCATCTATTTATCAAATCTCCCTGCATTATTTTGCTAAAAAGCTCATTAACAAAGTTCACAATTTCTGGAACACTTCTATAGTTTTTCTCAAGCTCAATATACTGGAATTCATCCTGCAGCCAATTTTTTAGCTCTTCTTTGGCTTCTGAGAAAACTTCAACATCTGCTCCTCTGAACCCATAAATTGACTGCTTATCATCTCCTACAAGGAATATTGTAGGCTTTAATCCTTCTGACCTTTTTTTGCCAAGACCTGCTCTCCATTCTTCAGTAAGTTTGTAAATTATCATCCACTGAATTCTGCTTGTGTCCTGAAACTCATCTACAAGTATGTGGTCTGTTTGTTCATCAAAGGCAAAAAGAATGTTTGCCCACTCAGGATTTTGTGTTATGGATTTATAGGCAAATAATTCAATGTCAGCAAAATCAATAATTCCAAGAGATTTTTTTCTTTTATTATATTCATCAAGACAAAACTTAAAGGCACTTAAAATGAGTTCATTTTCATCACCTTCTAAAGTATCTTCAAGAATTAAATCAACAAGAGGTCTTTTATAAAACAGGGAATCAATAAGTTCTTTAACTTTTCCGAAATTTTTAACTCCTTCACTGAATTCCGATAGAAGTTTTTTGAATATTTGCTGACCCTCTTCACTGTATAAAACACTGTAAATTGACTCATCCCATAAAATTTTACTTATGAAATCATCACAGACATTAAGAGATGGGTCAATATCAAGGTCAAGTGCGAATCTTTTTAAGAGTTTAAGGCAGAAAGAATGTATTGTTGAAATTCTCATTCTGTAACTTTTTTCAAAAACTTCTCTGTATATTTCAGGCTCTTCTTGCTTTAGAATTCTTAAAATTCTTTCTTTCATTTCAGCAGATGCCTTGTCAGTAAATGTAATTGCAAGTATTCTTTCAAGAGGCACATTATTTTTTAGAAGAGAAATATATCTCCTTGCAAGGCTTTCAGTTTTTCCAGAGCCAGCTGGTGATGATATAAAAATACTTTTACCTGTATCAAACATCCTGTAATCCCTTTAATTTTTCTAAATTGTGAAATTTTGGGCATAGATAATCTAAACATCTCATACAACTTTCACTGGATAACTCAGTATAAAAAACAGCATTTTTTATGTTTTCAATTGCTGATTCAGCTGATTTTTGAACAGCATCAATTGCCTGCTCTACATTTCCTTTTGTTTTTACATTAGGACACCATTGTTGGGAGAAATCCTTTGTGGAAATTATACCAACTCTTTTTACTTTATATGAAAGNTGTGATAAGAGATAAGCATAAAGNAAAAGNTGAATGNNATCTTTGCCTTCCATTGCCTGCTTACAATTTAATTTTTGAGACCCTGTTTTATAGTCTATTAATATGCAACCGTCTTNAGTTATGATAAGTCTGTCAATTTTCCCTTTAAGTTTTAAAGAAGATAGAACTCCTTTNACTGGAAATTCAACTTCTGAGGAAACCATACCTTCATTAATAAGCGATTCTTCAAGNTCCCATATCTTTTTAAATGAGTTTATGAACTCTTCTCTTAAAAGTTCTTTCCAGGGTTTTCTAATGGTTTTTAAAATTTCATCAAGTATTAGTTCAGCTTTTATTGTAAACTCATTAAAATTATTAGATTTTTCTTTGAAGAGAGCTTCCATAAATCTGTGGGCATATTTTCCAAAAACTCTGTCATCTATTTTGTATAGCCTTAAGGCTGGTGGTTCAAGTTTTAATAACTTTTCAATGAAAAATTTTCTTGGACATTTTATATATGCTTCAAGTTCGGTAACACTTATTTCCTCTGGCAGAATAAGTTTTTCTTTTGTGATTTCTATTTCCCGTAAAAGTTTTTCAATTGGTTCAGGGTGTTTCAATAGTAATTCCTCATCAGAAAGAATAATCCTTTTCAGATTTTCAATTGTTGGTAATTCTGCAATATAAGGTGAAGGAAGAAAATATTTGTCTCCTTCCTGAAGTGGATATGTGATAATTACTTCTTTTATTGCAGATAAAGTTGATATGAATAATTTTTTTTCAATTTCAACTTCTTTGGTGAGGTCTCTCATTCCAAGCTCTCTTTTGAGATTTTCTGGTACAAACTGAATTCCTCTGTCTTTTAATGGAAGAACTTCATCTATAACCCCGGCAATGAAGACTGTTTCAGCGTCAATTCCATATAGTTCTTGCATATCAACAATCCTTACACCGCAGGTTTCTTGTTCTTTGTANTAATAATTGATTAAATCCTTCAAGATGTCTATGAANGTTAGCAGATTTATTTTATTAAAATCTGGTTTAAGCATTTCATCAAGAAATTGAANATANTCAAAAATTTTGTTAAAAATNTTTAGATTTTCATGGTCATTGGAAAATTTAAGGTAATCTAAAAATCCAGCTTTATTTAAAATATTCTTTAAAGCTTCTGAGTACTCAGATATGGATGCNTTTTCCCTTATTGAAAATAGAGGCTCAAGAAGTTTTATTGAATTTTCAAAATCTTTTCTTAATATTTCATCTTCTAATAATTCAGGGTCAAGCCAGTCTTCCTTACCGCGAATTTCAGGAAGAGAAAGACAGAGTTTTGATACAGATTTTTTTATTGAAAGGGGAATATTTTTCATGGTGTTTGAATGAAGAAAGCTTAAAAATTTTAATCTGGAGAAATTTTCAGACACACTTTCAATAAGATATATCAGTTCATTCCATGGGAATATTGTTTCAGCTTGTTTTTTGTGATATATCTGAACAGGAATGCTATATTTATTAAAAATTCTGATAATTTTAGGTAGATATTTATTAATCCCTGCTACTGCAACAGCATATTTATAGAGTTCCCTTTTTGATGGTTCATCATTTATAAGTTTTAGCTTAATCCTTTTGGCTATTTCTTCAATCTCCTGCTCCGTATCTTTTAATGGAAGTAAAAATGCGTTTTTAACAACATTTCCATCATAAGAAATTAAAAATTTATTCTTTGCATTTTCTTCAAGACTTTTTAGTAGTATTTTTTCTGCGTTATAAGGCTCCTGAAAACCTTCAATTATAAGTGTTTCAGATTTATAATTAAGTTTTGAGGCAGAAATTAAAGCATCTTCAGGGTCAAGCCATTCCTTTTCATTTAAAAGACTCTGATATTTCTCAAAAATTTCAATGGCTTTTAATATCTCTGCAGAAGTTCTCTCTGGAATTAAAAGAAGATTTATTTTATCCATGACGATTTCTTTTATTTCATTAAAGGATTTATCAGGCATGCACATTTTTAGCTCTCTCATAAAATCTCTCAACATTACTGCATACCCAGAAGAGCATCTATCTGAGAGGGCTTGAATAATTCTTGTTACAGCAAATTCGGCAAGAACTCTTTTTTGACTGCATATATTTCTTGCAAGTCTTTTTGGAGTAAAAATTCTCGGAGGTATATAACAGTCTGTATTCAAGCTCTTTTTTACTATTTTGTGGATATGAGCTCTTAAAAAAGTGTAAATTCGTTCTTCTGGAACAATCCATAATATAAAGCTCAAGTCTAAATTTTTTATGTTTTTTAGAATTGATTTCAGAATTTCTTCTCTTTGTAGGATATAGGATTTTGTTTCTGAATTTTCCATTCTGATTTATAATTATAAAATTACTCCATGAAAAATTTCAGGTTGATTTCTAAAATTGCTGATAGAAATCTCTTTTCGGGTGATTTTGTCATCCCTTCGCAGACCCTTCGCATAGGCTCAGGGCTTCGGCTCAGGGCTTTGGCTCAGGACAGCGCCTTATTCTGTCATTCTGACCCTGAGCGAAGCGAAGGGGAAGAATCTCCACAGGAGACCCTTCGGCTTCGCCTCAGGGTGACATGTAAAAAAATGACATGGGAAAGGTAACAGGTAAAAAAAGGGTGACAGAAAAGGCGTCATTCTGAACGGAGCGCAAGCGGAGTGAAGAATCTCATCCTTTTCCGAGTAAGAGTCAGCGAAGAATCTCCACAGGAGACCCTTCGGCTTCGCCTCAGGGTGACAAAGAAGGTGTCATTCCTTCGCTTCGTTCAGGACAGCGTCTGAGGGAGCGTAAGCGACCGAAGAATCCCATACCTTTTTTTCTGAACGGAGCGCAAGCGGAGTGAAGAATCTCATCCTTTTCCGAGTAAGAGTCAGCGAAGAATCTCCACAGGAGACCCTTCGGCTTTGGCTCAGGACAGAGCTTCGGGGCAGGGCACCCCAAAAAGTCATTGACTTTTTGGGGACCCCGCATTAAGCCCTTCAGAATGACGGGATGAGAGAAAACCTCCTTTTTCTAATGGCAATTTCAGGTTGATTATTTGAGATTTTTAATGGCAGTTTAAATGTTCTTGACAATTTAGCAATGATATAGGATAAAATTCATTGATTTATATATAAAAGGGAGGGTTCATGACAAAATCCGATTTAATAAACCAGATATTTGAAAAAGTTGGACTACCCAAAAAGGAAATACAGAAGATTGTAGAAACAGTTTTTGAGACAATGAAACAGGCTTTGGCAGAGGAAGAAATTGTCAAGATTTCAGGTTTTGGAGTTTTTACAGTAAGAAAAAAGGGTTCAAGAATTGGCAGAAACCCAAAAACTATGCAAACTGTAGAAATTAAGCCAAGAAGAGTTGTTTCATTCAGGGTAAGTGAGCAATTAAAAGAAAAGGTTCAGAAGTCTTCAGAGAAAGACTAAAATGGGGAATACGCTGCAACAAGAGTTTCCCTTCAGGCTTTTTTATAAAATTGGAGAAACAAGCAGGATTGTTGGAGTGAAACCATATGTTTTAAGATACTGGGAAACTGAATTTCCTTTTTTAAAGCCTAAGAAGACAAAAACTGGACAAAGATTGTATACTAAAAAAGATATTGAAATGCTTTTGGTTATAAAAAAAATGCTTTATGAAGAAAAGTTTACAATAGAAGGGGTAAGGCAAAAATTAGGAAAAATGTCTCAGTTAACTTCTAATGAAGCAATAACAAAAGAAGATATAATAGATAAAGTAAAATATAGGCTTAAAGAGATTTTGAAGATGCTTTCCTGAATCGGGGCGTAGCGCAGCCTGGTTAGCGCACTCGCTTGGGGTGCGAGTGGTCGGCCGTTCAAATCGGCTCGCCCCGATTTTTTATTAACTAAGTTTAAATAATCTTTAATTGACTGATAAAATATTGAAGGAGTATAATTTAAGGTTATGCAAGAAACACCTATAGCAGAACTAATTCAGCAAAGGATTAAAAAGCTTGAAACATTAAGAAGTCTTGGCATAGAGCCATACAATGGTATTTTTCAGCCTTCAGAGTCAACTGAAGATGTTATCAATAAATATGGTAACTTTGATAAAGAGAAACTGGAAGTTGAAAATATAAATGTATCAGTAGCAGGAAGAGTTATTCTTTTGAGAAATTTTGGTAAAGCTGCATTTGCTCATATTCAGGATTCAAAAGGGAGAATCCAGATTTATTTGAGAAAAGATATATTAGCTGAGGCATTCACACTTATAAAAAATCTTGACATTGGTGATATTATTGGTGTTGAAGGAAGACTTTTCAGAACAAAGACAAATGAGCTTACCATAGAAGTTCAAAAATTTGTATTTTTAAGCAAATCACTTAGACCTCTTCCCGAAAAGTGGCACGGACTTAAGGACATAGAGGCAAGATACAGACAAAGATATGTTGACCTTATTGTAAATCCTTCAGTAAAAGAAACCTTTATCAAAAGACAGCAGATTATTAAATATTTAAGAAATTTTCTTGAAAATGAAGGATTTCTTGAAGTTGAAACACCCATGATGCATACAATAGCAGGAGGTGCAAGGGCAAAACCTTTTAAAACATATCACGAAGCCCTTGATATGGAGCTTTACTTGAGGATTGCACCAGAGCTTTATTTAAAAAGACTTCTTGTTGGTGGATTTGAAAGAGTTTTTGAGATAGGTAAAAACTTTAGAAATGAAGGAATATCAACAAAGCACAATCCAGAATTCACAATGGTAGAGTTTTATATTGCTTATAAAGACTATAACTGGCTTATGGATTTTACGGAAAAACTTTTAAATTACATTGTTGAGAAAGTTTGTGGAAGTTCTCAGGTAAAATATGGAGACTATACACTTGATTTTACTCCACCTTTTAAGAGAATCTCAATGTATGATGCTTTAAAAGAAAAAGGTGTGCCTGAAGAAATTATAAAAGACCATAATTTAGCAATGCAGTGGGCTAAATCAAAGGGGATAGAGCTTCCTGAGGGAAGCAGTTTAAGTAAGATTCTTGATGAGATATTTAAAGAAGTAGTTGAACCAGAATTAATTCAGCCAACATTTATTATTGATTATCCTGTTGAACTTTCTCCTCTTGCAAAAAGAAAAAAAGACAATCCAGAACTTGTTGAAAGATTTGAACTTTTTATTGCAGGTAGAGAAATGGCAAATGCTTTCTCTGAGTTAAATGATCCAATTGACCAGAAAGAAAGATTTCTCAAGCAACTTGAAGAAAGAATGCAGGGTGATGAGGAAGTGCCTGAAATGGATGAAGATTTTGTAAAAGCCCTTGAAATTGGAATGCCACCTGCTGCAGGTGAAGGCATAGGCATAGATAGATTAGTAATGCTTTTGACTGATAATTACTCAATTAGAGATGTTATACTTTTCCCTCTATTAAGACCAGAACAAAAATGAAGCTACCTTTTTTCATTGCCTTAAGGTATTTAAAAAGCAAAAAAAAGGGGCTTTCCTTCGGAACAGTAATTTCTATAAGCGGAGTGGCAGTTGGAGTTATGGCTTTGATTGTTGTCATTTCAGTAATTAGTGGCTTCCATGAAGATTTACAGAAAAAAATTCTTGGCGCTCAAGCACATGCTGTTGTTTTGAGTTATTCAGGAGGAATAAAAGATTATGAAAGTCTTACAGATTTTTTATCAAAAAAACAGGAAATTAAAGCATTCTCTCCTTTTGTAATGGGTCAGGTACTTATATCTTCAGGTAAGAGGTCTCATGGGGTTTATCTTAGAGGGATTATTCCAGAGTATGATAAAAATACCACAGAAGTATTCAGTCATGTTAAATATAAATATGAAAATCATACTGATTTGCCATGGATTATTATAGGTAAGGAGCTTGCCAACCAGCTTGGAATTTTACCAGGAGATACAGTAACTGTTATTTCTCCAATGGGAACAGTGGGTCCTTTAGGTATTATTCCTAAAGTTAAAAAGTTTATTGTTACAGGCATCTTTGAAATAGGCATGTTTGAATACGATGCGAATCTTGTGATAACTGACCTTAAAACTGCACAGGAATTTTTTGAATATGGCAACACTGTTACGGGTATTCAACTGAAGCTTAAAGATATTTACAAAGCAAATATTATCAGCCAGTCTCTTACAAAAGAACTTGGAGGACAATACTATGTTAAAGACTGGATGCAGATGAACAGAAATCTTTTTTCAGCATTAAAGCTTGAAAAATTTGCAATGTTTGTTATATTGATATTGATTGTCCTTGTTGCATCATTTAACATAATAAGCATGCTCATGGTTAATGTTACTGAAAAACAAAGAGATATTGCAATACTTAAATCAATGGGTGCAACGGACAGTTTAATAAAATGGATTTTTATGTCACAGGGATTTCTTATTGGATTAATTGGGACAATTATAGGGCTAACAGGCGGTTTAATTTTATGTGAAATTGTAAAATCATACGATATTGTGAAACTTCCAGCAGATGTTTATTATTTAAGCAAGTTGCCTGTAAAAGTTAATCTATTGGATATTTTGATTATATCAGCATCTGCTTTAATAATCAGCCTAATATCAACAATTTATCCTGCTCATAGAGCAGCTAAAATAAATCCTGTTGAAATTTTGAGGTATGAGTAATGTTTAAATTTATACGGAATTTGGGATGTTTAACAATTATTGCTTTTATTGTATTTCTCATAGTCGCACTCCTTTTTGGAGGAGATAAAATCAGGCAGATTGGAGATAAAACAACAGGAGTTTTTAAAAAATCTTTTCATTATTTAGCAGACAAAGCTGATGATATTCACAAGTCAGTATTAAAAAAAATAGATAAATTGGGTAGACCTTTCAGGGATGATGAAAGAGATATTGATAACAAGAAACCTTAAAAAAATTTTTTCAACAAAAGCTGGAGAAATAGAGGTTCTTAAAGGTATTGATTTTACAGCCTATGAGGGAGAAATTCTTGCAATAACAGGAGCATCAGGAGTTGGTAAAAGCACATTTCTTCATATCATAGGCACTCTTGAATCACCGACATCAGGGGATATCATATATAAATTTGAAAAAGAAATAAATCCTGCTATGCTTTCAAGTGATGCTCTATCAAAATTTCGTAACAAACATATTGGTTTTGTGTTTCAATTTCATTATCTTTTACCAGAGTTTAATGTTTTTGAAAATGTAATTATGCCTGAGTTGATTTCAAAAGGGTTTGTAATTAAAAGAAAAAATGAACAAACATTAAAGGAGAAGGCATTTGAGATACTCAAAAAATTGGGCATAGAGCAGAGAATCACTCACAGACCAGGTGAATTATCAGGAGGAGAGCAACAAAGGGTAGCAGTAGCAAGAGCTTTATTTAAAGCTCCTTCACTTGTGCTTGCTGATGAACCAACAGGAAATCTTGATTCAAGGTCTGCTAATGAACTTTTTGAACTGTTTAAGAAAATAAATGAAGAAAGCAGAACCACATTTATAATTGTAACTCACAATGAATCACTTGCTCAGAAATGCACAAGAAGGCTTAAAATGATAGATGGAGTATTGAAAAATTAATTTTTACAGTAAATTAAATCTCCTTCGCATTTAACTTTAAATTTAAATAAATTCACAACATGTAAATTTGTTTTTGCATGCATTGTTAGTTCATTAATTTTAACCTTCCCCTTTGCTATAGCAATATAAGGAATTATCTGATCTGACATATAAGAATCAACGCAACCTTCTTTCTGAATTTCTGAAATTAATGTTTTTGCACATTCCTCTCCCACCTCTTCACTTGTTTTCCCAATTTCTCCAAGAGCTGATGCCCCTAAGAATGTGTTCTCTGTTCTCGCTATCAGAGTCATTCCACTTCCATTAGAAAGAGTTTCTTTGTATTCTTCAATTATTTTTACAGGAATTTTATAATTGAATCTATAATTTAAAAAATCTCTTAAAAATTTTTCGCAGGCTTTTTTCTGTCTTTCAGCAACATTTCTTATTCTTAATTTTTCTGATGCATGGGAAATTCCATAAATTTCAAGAATCTTTCCTCTTTCAGTTAAATTAAAAGGTTTTAATTTTTCTGTTTTATAAATTTTTGCCCTTGCAACTCCATTTCCTTTAGGATAATATCCTCTTTGTAGTGTTTCTAACTGAATCTTTATCCCGGAAAANATTTAATATGGGAGACAGAACATACTGTAAGTAATCAGTTGTTGGAGCATTTTTTACATCTGTTCCTCCTCTGATTTCAATTTCAACATTGTTAAATATNGAGGCAATAAACAGGGACTGNAATACAAGTGAAATGCTTCCTGCAGTTTCAATATCTATAAAAATTTTTCTGTCTGAGATTTCTTCTGGAATAAATTCAATCTGTTGTGAACCTATGGTTAAATTTTTTACCTTNGCATTACATAAATCTGCAATTGCTTTTATTGCATTTAAATGTTGCGGTCTTAAACCGGGATTTTTTCTTTTGCTTCTTATGTTTATTATTTTTATCGGTATTTTTGTAAGTGCAGACAGTGCAACAGATGTTCTTACAATCTGCCCACCACCTTCGCCATAAGAGCCATCAATGATTAACATTTCTAATTTTATCATAATTGCCCTGCGCCATTCTGAGATTTCTTCATTTTTCCCTTTTCATTCATGACATCTCCTTTCTATTAGCAATAAAGCAAATACCTAAATTTGCCGATAGGAAAGAGCTGTCTTGAGCTTATCCGTCATTCTGAGGGACTTAATGCGGGTCCCCAAAAAGTCAATGACTTTTTGGGGTGCCCTGCCCCGAAGCGCTGTCCTAAGCCGAAGCGAAGGAAATCTCTAATTGAAAATCCCTTTTGGTGAAAAGGATGGAGATCCTTCGCTGCGCTCAGGATGACAGAAAAAAAGAGGGTCAGAATGGCCCTTTTTGTCACCCTGAGGCGAAGCCGAAGGGTCTCCTGTGGAGATTCTTCCCCTTCGCTTCGCTCAGGGTCAGAATGACAAGAAAAGGGGTCAGAATGACAAGAAAGGCTCAGACGATGTCCTGAGCCGAAGCCCTTAGCTTATGCGAAGGGTCAGCGAAGGAATGACAAAATAGTCCAAAACATAATTTTCTATCAGCAATTTCAAGAAATAAAAAATAGTTGATTGTTAGAAGGCTTTTGGATTAATATAAATGTTGAAAAAATATTAAGGAGGTTAAGAATTAAGCTAAAAAAAGAAGGCAGAATAGTTGAAGTAAAGCCTGAGGAACTTAAAAAAGCTTTAAAGGAAAATCAGGCGATAGCAATCAAAGTAAATGGTCAATTAAAGGATTTATCATTTATATCTTGCCTTAATGGGAACGAAGAAGTTGAAATTATCTCACCAGACACTCAAGAAGGACTTGAAATATTAAGACACAGCACAGCTCATATAATGGCACATGCAGTAAAAGAACTTTTTCCTGATGTTAAAGTTACTATAGGTCCTGCAATTGAAGATGGTTTTTATTATGACTTTGATAAAGATGAACCCTTCACAGAACAAGACCTGCAGAAAATAGAAAAGAAAATGAATGAAATTATAAAATCTAATACGCCTTTTATAAGAAAAGAAATTCTAAAGTCTGAGGCAATCAAACTTTTTGAATCTATTGGCGAACCTTATAAGATAGAAATAATAAATGAAATTGAAGATGAAACTGTTTCAATATATGAAGAAAATGGATTTGTTGATTTATGCAAAGGACCTCATATCCCACATACAGGTATGGTTAAAGCATTTAAACTTCTGAGTGTAGCAGGTGCTTACTGGAGAGGTGATGAACGCAATAAGATGCTTCAGAGAATATATGGGACAGCATTTCCAACCAAAAAAGAACTTGATGAGTATCTTAAATTTCTTGAAGAGGTAAAAAAGAGAGACCATAGAAGGCTTGGCAAACAACTTAAGCTTTTTGAAATAAGCGAAGAAATAGGTCCCGGTCTTATAATATGGCTTCCTAATGGTGCAATTATAAGAAAAATTATTGAAGACTTCTGGAAGGATGAGCATCTAAAAGCTGGTTATCAACTCCTTTATACTCCTCATATTGCAAAGCTTGATTTATGGAGTAAAAGTGGTCATCTGGATTTTTACAGGGCAAATATGTTTTCTCCAATGCAGATAGATGAGGTTGCATATCAGTTAAAACCAATGAACTGCCCTTTTCATATTCAGGTTTATAAATCCGAACTCCGTAGTTATAGAGATATGCCTTTAAAGTTTGCAGAGCTTGGTACTGTTTACAGATATGAAAAATCAGGTGTTCTTCACGGTCTTTTGAGAGTTAGAGGATTTACGCAGGATGATGCACATATTTTTTGCACAGAAGAACAGCTTGAGGATGAGATTCAGAAAGTTCTTGATTTTACTGTATTTATCCTTTCAACATTTGGATTTTCATCATATGATATATATATATCAACAAGACCTGAAAAATATGTGGGAAGCTTAGAAAACTGGGAAAGAGCAACAGATGCCTTAGAGCAGGCTCTTAAAAAAAGAAAGTTATCATATCAAATTGACCCTGGAGAAGGTGTTTTTTACGGTCCAAAAATTGATATAAAGATAAAAGATGTATTAAACAGGTCTTGGCAGTGTAGCACAATTCAGGTTGATTTTAATCTTCCAGAAAGGTTTGACATAACTTACAGAGGTAAGGATGGCAAAGAACACAGACCAATTATGATACACAGAGCTCTTATGGGTTCTCTTGAGAGGTTTATGGGAGTATTGATTGAACACTATGCAGGTGCTTTCCCTACATGGATATCACCTATTCAGATTGAGATTATGTCTATTTCTGAAAAACATACAAAATATGCTGAGAAAGTTTATAATCAACTTTTAGAAAAGGGATTCAGAGTTAAATTAAATATTGATAATGAAAAGATTGGTTATAAGATAAGGCAGGCAACTTTAAATAAAATACCGTATATGGTTATATTAGGGGATAAGGAAGCTGAATTAAATAAAGTAACAATAAGGAAAAGAAGTGGAGAAAACTTTGAACTTATAGAGCTTGGACAATTCATAGATTTTATAACAAAAGAAATAAATGAAAGAAATCAAATCAAGGAGGTGGGAAAATAGCAACAAAAGAAATAAGGATTAATGAATCCATTAAAGCAAAGGAAGTGAGGCTTGTTGATGAAAATGGTAAACAAATTGGGGTAGTGAGTGTGAGAGAAGCTATTCAATTAGCAAGGGAGAGAGGATATGACCTTGTAGAAGTTGCTCCTAATGCTAATCCGCCGGTTTGTAGAATAATGGATTACGGAAAATATAAGTATCAACTTGAAAAGAAAGCATCCTCGCAAAAAACATCCACTGTAAAAGAAATAAAAATAAGACCCCAGATTTCAGATCATGACCTTCAACTAAAAGTAAAGCATATCAAGAGATTCCTTGAAGATGGCGATAAAGCAAGAGTAACACTTTTCTTCAGAGGAAGAGAGATTGTTCATGCTGAGATGGGTATGAAAATTTTTGATAAAATAAAAGCTCTTCTTACAGGATTTAATCATAAAATTGAACAGGAACCAAAACTTGAAGGTAATAATATGAGCATGATTATTGCTCCAGGCAAAGATTGATAAATTCTACCATTATTTATTAAAATAATTGTCTAAACTTTTGATGGAGGAGAATTTTATGCCAAAACTGAAAACTCACAGAGGAGCAGCTAAAAGATTTAAAGTTACAGCAACAGGAAAAATTATGAGAAGACATTCAAGTAAAAGTCATCTTTTAACAGGAAAACCTTCAAAAAGAACAAGAAGGCTGAGACAGGAAGCAGAAGTTGATAAAACTCTATATCAGGCTATAAGAAAACTTATTCCTTATAAATTTTAAAGGGGGTTAAAATTGGCAACATATACCACTTATCATCCACATAAGCTAAAAAAGAAAAGAACATGTGGTTTCTTAAAGAGAATGAGTACACCTGGAGGACGAAGAATAATAAAAAGAAGAAGAGCAAAGGGTAGATGGAGATTAACTCCTTAATTTCAAAATTCTTTCTATTTTTAATTATGATTTACAGGAGATTTATTTCGCCACTTATGCCTCCTGCATGTAGATTTGTTCCATCATGTTCGGATTATGCAGAACAGGCTATTAAAAAGTATGGAATAAAGGGTGTTTTTCTTGCTGTAAAAGAATACTTAAATGCCACCCATTTCATCCGGGTGGATATGACCCTTTAAGGTGAGGTTATGGAAAACGCTGGATTAAGAGCATTTATAGCAGTAATTCTAAGTATGGTTATCTTATTTGGAAGTCAGTATTTGTATACGAAGTATTATAAACCTAAAAATATACCAGTTAAGCAAAATGAAGAGTTGAAAAAAGATGAAAAACCTGCTTCTACTCCGGAATTACCCGAGGTACAACCTGTAAAAAAAGAAGATTCTAAGCAGGTTACTAAAGATATAAAAGTAAAAGAGATATTGGTAGAAAATGATGTTTTTAAGGTAACT
>JGI24721J44947_10006884_pt1 | contig 15186 bp, 16 predicted proteins | sample YelNatPaOPGAMG01_FD_44947 | JGI IMG/M metagenome (IMG submission 44947)
GGCATCCCTACCTGATTTGAGTGATCTTTTGGAAGATCCTCCCCCGTGTAAACTTCTTTCAGATCTATTGATGATGAATTTGTATACTCCTTCTCGTTGTAACCGGTTTTTTTGTTCCAGGGTTCGAGTGTCCTGGACTTCCATTCACTGTATGCTTTATTCTCTGCAGATTTTTTGCTTTGAATTTCCTTTAACTTAGAATCCCAGTAGGTCTCTTCCCTTTTTTCCATAGCCTATCATTTAAACCTTGAATTAATAATTTTCCGAATGTATTCACTGCGCCATTGGATCCAGTCTTAACATGCCTCTGTTAGTCATTTATATATCACGCAATCTATCTTCCTATTTCCCTGTTAATTTCCTGATAAATCCTCTGGATCAAATGCCTCGAGATTTACTTTTACCACCATTGCCAGGGAAAATGGAGAAAAACTCAGAATGGTTCCTTTATAAAATCAGCTAAAGTTCCGTTCTTATGAGATCGCTCTATGTCTGAATTTGGATTCTGATATGTCTACCAGTAATCCTTATTGACAAAATCGTCATAAAGTTCTTCAAGCCTTGCCTTGTTTTCCATCTCTCTCTTTGCAAGAACCTGCAAGGTGTTTCCAAGTTCTTTTCCTGAATATTCATAGGACATGAGATCGAGTATGTGGTGGAAATCCTTTGACATTTTCATTGCCGAAAGCATGACACTCTTGAGATCATTGGGGTTGATGTTGTCAAGATCTGATTCTATGAGATGATCCAGCATTTCGTAGTCCCTTCTCTCTATTTTAAGAGACTGTTCATCAAAATGGCCGTTCTTTATTGCCTTGAGTATAAGAGATCTGTCTTCGCTTTCACTTTTCTGGAGCCTTTTCAGCATCATCCTGACATGGTCCACGCTTGACTGTTTATAGAGATCTTCATATCTTTCACTTATTCGTTCCTTTAACCTTAGAGCCTTCCTCAGGATGTCATCCTTTACAGTTGACTCATTTTTTCCCGATATTGTTTTTACAGTCATTTCTTTTTTCTCCACTAAACAATTAATAAACATATTAAAGATTTAAGGTTTTCGAATTTCAAAATACGAATATCGTAATTCATATTGAGTTGAGTTGAAAATAGTAGGAATTTATTATATTCGTTGCAGCCATGAACCCTGGATATAATTGAGAGGAGACAGTAAAATTGAGGTTTCACCATCCATAATATCCTGCGATCTGGCCAATCTTGGTTCTCAGGTAACATTGTGCGAAAGATCTGGAGCTGATTCCTTCCATCTTGATGTCATGGACGGCCATTTTGTGCCAAATTTGACTATGGGCCCTGATCTTATAAAAGCGGTAAGGAGGGTTACCGGAAAGAGGATAGACGCTCACCTGATGATAGAGAGGCCTGACAAATACTATAAGGCGTTCCATGATGCGGGTTCGGATATTCTTCTGATCCATTATGAGGCACCAGTTGATCTGAAACTTCTCTTTAACAGAATGGCTGCCGAGAACATAGATTACGGGCTTGTAGTAAATCCAGAGACACCTTTCAGCCATGTCAAAGACCTCATAGATGAGTGCAAAATACTTCTGATCATGTCTGTGCATCCAGGTTTCTCAGGGCAGAGCTTCATTGAATCATCACTTCCAAAGATCAGGGAGGCAAGAAAATACATTGATGATAATGGAATTGACTGCCGCATAGAGGTGGACGGAGGCATAAATTACGAAAACGGGAAAAAGGCCGTGGAGGCTGGAGCAGACATACTTGTGTCAGCCTCATATATTTTTTATAATAATATAGCTGAAAGCATAGAAAAATTGAGATCTATATGATCGGGAGGTTATCTGTTGTTTGTGAAGAGTATCCTTCCGTCCCTTATTTCCTCATATCTTTTCATGGCTTTAACATAATCGCCCATATAGAATGTGTCTGATACATTGACTTTCAGTTTGAATTTTTCTGCTATTTCAATGACCTCGTGGAAATCNTTCCTGGTGCCTCCCGTGGAACCTACNATACTGAATTCCCTGCTGTATATCTGGGAAATATCAATTGCTGCCTCTTTTCCTGTCTGAACGCCGAAAGTTACAAGCGTGCCTGAACTTTCCAGGTGGCTTATTGCACTGTTCCAGAAACTTGAACCTATGGAGTTTACAACAATATCTGCTTTGAGATCCTCTGGAATTCTGTCTGCGGCATATGTTTTATGGGACCCGAATTTTTCAGTCCAGTTCTTCCTGGTGACGGCGTGTACCTCCATCCCCATTATATTTCCAAGCTGAGTNAGAAATATTCCGGTATTTCCTGAAGCTCCGTAGACAAGAAGTTTCTTTCCTGCTTCAGCACCTGACCTTTTCAATGCCCTGTAGGCGGTCAGAGCTCCAACTGGAAGACTCACAGCGACTTCATTGCTTATGCTGCCCGGTATGGGAAAAAGATTGGAAGATTTTACTGCAACCATCTCCGAGTAGCCTCCATTGCTGACAACACTCCATATTCCGCCATTAATGCAAAGATGCTCATTTCCACTGAGACATTTTGGGCATGTTCCGTCATATACCCTGTTGTATATGACCACCCTGTCGCCTTCCCTGAATGTACCATGGTCCTTCATTACAGTTCCAATTGCTTCTGCCCCTGGAATATGTGGCATTGGGTTTACATTGTATATTATTCTGCCATTAATCAGACCGTAATCNACCGGATTCAGNCCTGACATGAGAACTTTAACCAGAACCTCATCATCCCTGGGGACCGGATCTGGCACATCTTCAAACTTAAGGTTTTCAACACCGAGAGGTTTTCTCAAAACTAGAGCTTTCATGCCTACGAATCATTTTACTGCATATGAACGTTTTTAGGATTCACCAGCAACCGATGAGTTGTGTCCTGGATTTTGCTTATATAGGTTGCACCTAACATTTAAGGTTCATTATTAATAAGTATTGTTAACATCTAAATTTAGTGATAAGATGGAAGATAGACTATTATTGGTATTTACAGTAGCAATTGTTCTTGCAGGAGTGGGTGGTGGCATCTGGGTTGTTCACCAGCCTGATATGGCAAATGCATCTCCTCAGATTGACCAGACACCATACAATCTCACCCTGGTGATACAGCACGGCATAATTTTTAACTCCAGTGTTGGAACGCAACCTTCATACTTTATACTCCAGAATGGAACACTGCAGAGCTCCTCTAACCTGAATTTGCCTGCAGATCGTGTTATAAACCTCATAATAATTGATTTCGATAACGGACCTTCTCCGCTGGGGGGGGATGAACCCCAATATGAACTCTGTCCTTGGAACCATTGGCGGACATGTTAATGTTACCGGAATCAGCCAGATACAGAAAATACCCGATATAAACCATGAGATGACTCAGGCACAGTTCATGTCATATTACAACAATAACGATTCCAGTGCCCTCAGCACCCTTTATACTCAGGTGAACTCGGCTTCATTCTTCAGTAATTCAACATCAGTCAGCAGCCTTTCAGCCAATAACATTGCACATACCTTTACAGTAAGTACATTTGGTCTGAATATACCAACACAACCCCAGACAGTAACTCATGCCCAGTTCGTAATAACGGCCGGTGGAACAGCAACCTGGCAGTGTGAAGCCGACTGTGGATCAGGATCACTTGGTCTCAATGGAGCAATGGCTACTCCCGGATGGATGCTTGGTTCGATTACAATAAGCTAAGTTTCCGGTCTTTTTAATTCATAATTTTCATTTTTTGATCTTTCTATTTCTCTTGAGGATTGTTTTTCTTTTCCATTGTTAATCCAGATATATGGAGGATGCCCTGAAACATTCCACCGTGTATCCAGAGATGGCAGAATTTATAAATGAATTACCTTTTGACTGCATGCAGGCTTGGAAATGACAAAAATCAACGATAACATCAAATTTGCGCTAATTATTGGTGTGGTTACAGTTGTTATCAATACCTTTGCTTTCCTTAAAAATGATACTGGAACATACCTCTGGGCCTATGACATAGTATACGCAGCTGGAAATTCAGCTCATGCCGTGGCTTTCAGCTTCTCTCAGAAAGGTTTGAAAGTTTCAACCGAACAGAAGCAGGAGATCTGATATATGGAAAAAATGGAGATTGTAGAGAAATTCACCTCTTATATGCGTGGAGAAAGAAAGAGTCCATACACAATAAAAGAGTACAGATCAATGGCCACCATGTTCCTCAATTTTACCCAGAAGCAGCTCAAAGATACAGGGCCTGAGGACATAGAAAACTTCAAACATCATCTTGCCACTGAGAGAAAGTTTTCAAAAAACAGCCAGTACATAGCTATTCATGCAGTAAAACTGCTGTTCAGGTCCAACGGGATAATCCCTCCAGTTAACCTCATGCCTCCAAAGAGATCCCTGAAGATGCCCAATTACCTCAGTGAAAAGGAAGCTGGTGTGCTCATTGAAGCCTCTAAAAAGGATCTCACAACCAATCTAATTGTTTCTCTCCTCCTTTACACAGGCATCAGGGTAGGGGAACTTTGCAGAATTAATATAGAGAATATAGACATTGAAGAAGGCATAGTTACTGTAAAGGGTGGAAAGGGCGACAGGGACAGGATAGTCATAATTCCTGAGACATGCAGAGAACTGGCACATGAATACCTATTAAAACGGTTCAAAAGGATCACTGGGGATAATGCATTCCTTATAAGCCACAAGAATACAAGATTCGATCCATCAACGGTAGAGAGAATTGTCAAGAAGGTATCAAAAGAGGCCGGCATCCAGAAGAAAGTAACGCCACATGTTCTAAGGCACACTTTTGCTACAACTGTGCTCAGAATGGGAGGGGATATCAGATTCATTCAGCAGATACTTGGCCATGCCAGTGTCGCTACCACGCAGATCTATACACATGTTGATGAAAATACCCTTAAGGAGATGTACAGCAAATTCGGACCTAAATTTTAGTTCTGCCTTGTTATTATATAATCAGCAAACCACTTCAGAAAATTCTTTGTCTCCGGATCACCGTCAACTGATTCAAGGTACGATTTGCTCCTGTCTGCAAGTTTCTTCATGGTATTTATTGAATAATCGTATGATCCAGATGATTTGACAATTTCCTTTAGCTTTTCGAAGTCCTCATCCTTAATGTTTCCGTTTTTCAGGCACTCTGTTATGAATGATCTGTATTCAGGTGAATATTCCATTGCCTTTATCATCAGGAGTGTCTTCTTACCTTCATTAACGTCATTCTTCACTGATTTCCCCAGAATCTTTTCATCCCCATAAAGGCCAAGAATATCGTCCTGAAGCTGAAACGCAAGGCCCAGAAGATAACCATAGTAGCTTAGTGGTTTCAGATTTTTTTCTGAACCGCTCAGAGCTGCACCCATCATCAGTGGCCCCTCTATTGTATATTTGGCCGTCTTCCAGAGATGGAGACGCATAAGATCTTTCTGCCCGAATTCCTCATCCATGGTGGAATTAATATCCAGTAGCTGCCCGTAACCTGTGTATTCCACTATCTCCGAAAGAAGATCTGTAGCAAGCAGTGTCTCCTTATGCCCGAAACCTGATCGTATTATGGCTTCGTTTGCAAAACTATCGGCCAGATCTCCTGCAACAATAGCAAGGTTCTCTGACAGCCTCTTTCTTTCAGATGTACCCTCCGGAATAGATTCCCTTACATCTGCATGAAAACTTGGTTTTCCTCTTCTGATCTCACTCTGATCCATCACATCGTCGTGGATGAGCAAATAAGATTGTGTCAGTTCAATTGAAATCGAGGCTTTTATGATTCTCTGATCAAATTCCCTGAAAAGATTGTAGCCTGCAACTGTCAGTATGGGCCTTACTCTCTTTCCCCCATTCATTGTGAAATCTCTTATCCTTGTGACGATGTCTCTGCTGACCTGGTCCCTGCACTCCTCAAGTTTCAATTTGAAGAAAGAATCCAGTTCCCTGTCTATCATTTCCCGGTTTTTCAGAAGATAATTCTCATGCTTATCCAATAATATATCACATCGGTGGTTGAATATGAGACAACAGCATTTAATTTTTTTCAGGACTTTTCATGGAGTAAAGTTTACCATCATCTGAACATTTTCATTGGGATAAGATTTGATTGCATCCAATAATAGAAATGAGTGCCAGTGTGGCATCGATGAAGCGGGAAGAGGTCCAGTCATTGGCCCTATGGTCATGGCCATGGTATGCGGCGATCCAGCTGAGTTGAGAAAGGCGGGTGTCAGGGATTCAAAAGAACTTACCCCTGTAAGAAGAGAGATGCTTTTCCAACGCATAGATGATCTTAATTTCCGTAGATCATTCGTTATTATCAGCCCTTCAGAAATAAACAGCATGATGGAAAGAGTTACCCTCAATGACATTGAACACCACTTTGCACTTGAACTCCTTCAGAATGCAGAATGTGATGTTTATGTAGACTCCTTTGATGTGAATCCTGAAAGATTGAGTAGATCTCTGAGTTCTGAGAGCGGAAAAAAGGTCTTCTGCGCACACAGAGCAGATTCAACCTACCCTTCAGTCTCCGCAGCGTCAATTGTGGCAAAGGTTATCAGGGATCGTGAAGTCAGATCTCTGTCTAAAAAATACGGAGAGATAGGTTCCGGGTACCCTTCTGACCCAAGAACAATAAATTTTCTCAGGGCATCCATTGAAAATAAGGTTGACATATCAAAGATTGTGAGAGTTAAATGGAAAACCTACCAGAACCTTCTTTCATCTGCGAAAAACAAAACTTTAAAATGGTGATATTCTGAAATAGTTAATGTTCATATATTATCCTGAATTGTATGTCCGTGCCGAGCAATTTTAAACCAAGAGATAACGACGAATTAGCTGATGACTACAATGAGAGGGGTATTTCATATTTCAACCTGGCAAAATATCCCGAGGCAATAAAGGAGTTTACAAAAGCCATAAAGGTAATAGGCAATGAACCGGATTATTATTTCAACCGAGGCCTATCTTATTACTCCCTTAAGATGCTTGAACAGGCCATTGAGGATTATAAAAAGTCCATTTCTCTCCTACCTGACCACGCCGACTATTATAACGCACTTGGTTCAGCCCAGGAAGATCTTGGAGAGCTGGACGATGCTGAAAAGTCGTTTTCACGTGCAATCGAGTTAGAAAAGGATGTTCCGGATTACTATTACAATAGAGGGAATGTCCTCTGGAAAAAGAATAAGCTGGAAGAGGCTCTCAAAGATTACGATAACGCAGTGAGGTTGAATTCAATGGATCAGATATTTGTCTACCGAAGGCACGAACTTCTGGTTCATATGAAAAGGTATCAGGAAGCACTGAATGATATAAACAGATCCATTCAGCTTGTCCCGGAAAATTATCAGTATCATCTTATAAAGTCTGAACTGCTGGAAAAAATGGAAAAATACAATGAGGCCCTGGAGTCTCTTGAAGAGGCTTCCAGATACGTCCCTGATCCGGAACAGTTGAGTCAGAGAAAAGCAATGCTTTTGGAGAAAATTAAGTAAATGCCCGGGAACTGATTCTTCCATGGGTGATCTTTTTGGTTGAAAATTATGGCCTCAGGGACTATCAGAAAAGCATTATAGATTTTGTTGTTGAGGAGCTGAAGAAAAGGCAGTCTGTTGCCATAGAATCCCCAACGGGTTCTGGCAAAACAATAATGAGCCTTCTTTCCGCCATAAGATCTAACGAGAACCAGGGGAAGAAGATCCTCTACCTGACAAGGACAAATTCCCAGCAGGAACAGGTTATAAATGAGTTGAGGTCCATAGCAAACCGCGAGATAAATGCGGTTGTGATCCAGGGAAGGGGCAATATGTGCCCCCTCTACAGAGAGCTGGAAACAGAGGGGGAATTTGATTCTGAATCCCTTTCCAGGTTCTGTTCCATGAGAAAAAAGAAGGTAATGGAAGGTGATAAGGATGCGTGCCACTATTTCAACTGGAAGGTAAGGGAACCTTCTACAGCACAATACCTGTTTTCAGATCTACCTACAGCTGAGGAATTTTACATTTATGGAAAGGAACATAACCTCTGTCCTTATGAATCGGTTAAGTTTGCACTGAAGGATGCCAATCTGGTTATAGCTCCCTATGCTTTTTTCCTCAATTATGGTGTTGCGAACAGATTTCTCAACCACTGGGGATCGTCCAGGGAAGATCTGATCATCATACTTGATGAGGCACATAACCTTCCCGATCTTGCCAGAAATGCATCTTCCTTCAGGATATCCACAAATCTCATAAACTCTGCAGAAAAAGAAAGCCTGGATTATGGTGATATTGAGCTCATGGAGAGGATACGATCCACAGATCTAATGGAAATGCTTAGAAATACCATAATGGATCTCATGCGTGACCGTATAGGTGAGAAAGATGAGGTGCGCATAAAATTCCAGGATCTAAGGGAAAATATGATGATCGCAAACTCCATGTCCTCAGAAAAGTACGGCAACCTCATTACATATCTGAATATATTTGGGGAATATATTGCAGGTGAGAAGGAGAAGAAGGGACACGTTCCCAGATCATCAGTGTTCTCGCTTTCTAATTATCTCATGTCCTGGGAAACGGTTGACGAGGAGAAATTCGTTGCAGTTCTTTCAAGGCAGAGAAATGGACAGATCGAGGCTTTCTGCATGGATCCTTCTGTTCTTCTGAACCCTCTCAGGGAATCAAAGACAATACATATGTCCGGAACACTCAGCCCCATAGATGTCTACCTCAATGTGACCGGTTTTCAGGACTCCTCCAGCAGGATTATACCGTACATGTTCCCCAGGGAGAACCTTTCGGTTATGTATTACGAAGGCACCACAACAAAGTACGACGAGTTTGATGAAAGCGGTGCTTCAAGGCTTTATGAACAGATCAAATCCTTGACCTCGGCCATACAGAGAAACACAATAGTATTCTTTCCTTCTTACAATGTTCTTGAGAGGATACATTCAATGGGTTTTCCGTCACGTGTAATGGTGGAGACAAGGGGAAAACCCAGTCGGACCTCATGGAGATGATAAACAAGTTCAGAAAGGGAGGGAGAACACTTTTTGCTGTTTCTGGCGGAAGAATAGCAGAAGGAATGAATTTTCCAGGGAATCAGCTGGAGTTTGTCATAATTGCCGGTATACCATACCCCAGGCCGGACGCAAAACAGGACTCCATTTACCGCTATTATGATAGAGTTTTTGGGAAAGGCTGGGAATACGCTGTAACCTACCCAACTGTAATAAAGATCAAGCAGGAAATTGGCAGACTCATAAGAAATGAGACGGATATCGGCATGGCCATGATTCTGGACAAGAGGGCAAGATATTTCAAAAAATACATACCTGAAATGAAGCTGTCACAGGACCCTTTGAAAGATTGCTTGGATTTTTTCATGGGTGCTTCCCAGAGGCAGTGATTGAAATTTTCGTGTTATATCGCCATGATAAAAAATAATAACCGCACGGTTATGAGGTAACGTTCAGATGCAGGAAGGCAGGAACCTTTTAAGGAGAATAAACAAATTATTGCTTTCCAGAAGCACAGCAAAATGGATTGTTGTTGGTATTTTTATTGGGATAATAGCAGGNTTTGGAGCTCTTGCCCTTTATTTCAGCATCAAACTTGTAACAGAGTATCTTCTTGTCCAGTTNACCGGTTTCACCCCNCCNGTGAGCGGAGTTTCTGGTGGNGTTCCNAACTATGTAATAGGACATTACAGAATATTTTTAATTCCAGTATCTCTGGTCATTGGAGGCCTCATCTCCGGATTTATTGTGTACAGATTTGCTCCTGAAGCTGAAGGGCATGGAACTGATGCAGCCATAAGGGCATTTCATGAAAACAATGGAAAGATAAGAAGGAGGATACCCATTGTAAAGATGGTTGCGTCTGCAGTAACTATAGGTTCCGGCGGCAGTGCTGGCAGAGAAGGGCCAACGGCACAGATTGCTGCTGGTTTCGGTTCTTTCATAGCTGATACATTCAAGATGAGCGATCATGATAGGAGGATAGCAATGGCTGCTGGGATAGGTGCTGGAATAGGCAGCATATTCATGGCACCGCTTGGAGGTGCCCTCCTCAGTACTGAAATTCTATACAGGCAGGACTTTGAGGTTGAGGCCTTGATTCCAGCCATAATAGCTTCAGTTGTTGGATACTCCATATTCGCTTATCCTTTCCATTATGTCCCACTTTTCACGATTCCACAGAACACAATACTGGGATTTGCCCATCCTGAGGCACTTGTTGTTTACCTTCTTGTTGGAGTTCTTGCAGGACTCGGAGGGATACTCTATGTCAGGGTATTTTATGGGGTCCAGAAGCTATTTTCAAGGATGAAGCGTGTCTCGAAGTACTTCAGGCCTGCAATTGGAGCTCTCATAGTGGGAATAATTGCCATGTTCTTCCCGGAAGTACTTGGGCTTGGTTATGGATGGGTTCAACAGATCTTTTACAATAATCTTGCTCTTTTACCGCTGTATCTGCTGATTATACTGTTCTTCCTGAAAATTGTTGCAACCTCCTTTACAATAGGATCAGGGGGATCAGGAGGTGTTTTTGCCCCTGGAATAGTAACTGGTGCATTCATGGGTGCTGCAATAGGCATTGTCATCCATCCGTTCTTTCCTTTCCTTGATGTTACAGAGGTGACAATTGTGTGCATGATTGCATTCTTCGGGGGTGTTTCCAAAGCCCCGATTTCTGTTCTTATAATGGGGACAGAGATGACAGGTGGTTTTGCGCTTTTCCTTCCCCTGATGCTCTCTACCACAGTTGCTTACTTCGTTTCAGGGATGAAGAATTCAATATACAGTGCCCAGGTAAAGGACAGGGCAGCCTCACCTGCCCATAAGCTGGAATATGACAGACCAATAATGGACGATGTTCTGGTATCGGATGCCCTGAGAAGTGACTATCCCTTTGTATCGCCTGATCAGACTTTAAAGGANGCNATAGAATCCATAAGGGGTTCAAAGACGAAAAGTGTTGTTGTCAGGAAGCACGGAAAACTGGAGGGNCTGCTGTCTCTTGAGGAGATTCCCAGAGATGTTGACTATTCTAACTCGCCTGTTCGAAATTANATGAATCCAAATCCNGAAACCATATCCCCNGATGAAAACATACATAATGCACTGGANATACTTNCCAGAGTGCCAAGCGGAAAGCTCATTGTGGTTGGCAAAGAAAGAGAGGTTATAGGCACAGTGGGGTTTGCCGAAATAGCTGACGCTTATAACCGCGAGATAAGGCGCTTAAAGAAATTGAAGGCTGCCCAGTGAACCACCATAATATATAAATCCTTGAAGAAATAGGAGTAATACTCAACATATGGTTACAACAAATTCAGATCTGGGAACAGTAAGAAACTTCAACGTGAGGGATGTAGACAGGATACTTGAAATAGCCGGGAAGTCCCTTTCTGAGTACTATTCAGGAAGCCTTATCATGGATCTGTTCCAGACCTGGCCGGAGGGCTTTTTCGTCTATACTTTGAATGAAAAGGTTGTTGGATTCCTGGTAGGGTCAAAATTTTCCCAGACTGAGGCCAGAATTTTGATTCTTGCCATTGAGGAAAGGTACAGGCACTTGGGCTTTGGAAAGGCACTTCTTTCTTCATTCATCAAGGTATGTGAAATGGAGAATCTTATGAGCATGAGGCTTGAAGTTCGTACGGATAACAAAGATGCCATAATGTTCTATAAAAAAAATGGGTTTGTTGTAACATCCACCCTCAGGGGATATTACAGCGATATGTCTGATGCTTACCTTATGTGGCGAATAATTTAGCCTATAAGTATCAGAAAACCGAGATCTTCCCTTCTACAAACAGTTTTGTGAGATCACTTATGTGATCCAACCTGTTGTCAGCTATTGCTGTTATATTGTTTTTGTGCTTTGAAGGATCAACTCCATCTGCATAGATGACCTGGATGCTTGCCACATGGGGATCGTCTATTCTTCTGCCTATCTGAGATACTATTCTTACCATGACCTCTTTTATGTCTCCCCCTTCTTCTTTCACTATGTCGTTGGCAATTATGTTTGACATGACGTTGTAGAGTTTCCCAACATGTGTTACCGGGTTCTTGCCCGCCGCAGCCTCCATGCTCATTGGCCTGTATGGAGTTATGATGCCTGTTACACGATTTCCCCTTCCAACAGAACCATCGTCCCCATTCTCCATTGAGAGACCTGTTACTGTCAGGTATTCTCCTACCTTTTTACCGTCTTCCTCGTCTGCCGTGTTTATGAATACATTAACTTTCTTGTCTGTTTGTTTAGCAGCATGTTTCTTTACGATCTCTTTGAGTTCTTCCTTTATTGAGAAATACTCATCCGCATCTTTAACGAATTTGTCAACATATGCAGCAGCTATTGTTAGGTTTATGACATCTTTCTGCCTGAACCCCATGACCTTTATGTCATATCCTATTGCTGGAATCTTGGATTTAAAATCTTTGCTGTTTAGAAGTTTTTCTGTGCTGAGTACAAGGTTCTCGGTATCAGAAAATGGAGCAAAGCCCACACCAAAGGATGTGTCATTTGATCTGAGCTTGGTTGTGTCGTAAATATCCACAAGATCAACCGAACCATGCCCAATCCTGCAGTCAATCATAACGTCAGCATCAAAGTCAAGGTGCCTGAAATCCTCTTTCAGGAACTCCTTAGTTGCCTTAGTGGCTATTGACTTGAATGGAATCCTGTCATTTCCAACCTTTGTTGTAGCCCTTCCGCTGAGGAGAATATATGTGGGCTCCAGTACAAGGCCTCCTCCAAATTTAGGTGCAGACTGCCCACCCACAACCTCTACCTGATCTGTGTTATGATGCAGTATTTTCCCGTATTCCTTAAGGTAATACTTACTGAGCGATCGACTCACAGCCTCAGCAATGCCGTCTGATACGCTGTCGGGATGCCCTATTCCTTTTCTTTCGACAAGTTCCACTTCTCTTTCCACTGTGGTTGTCTGTTTGAGACTTTCTACTGAAATGTTTCTTACCATTATTTTGCCTCTTCCAGACCTTATATAAGTGTAATAATAAAATTTTTGTAGGAGGGTCTGTAAAATTACTAAACTGGTGTGAATATTACCTGGAGTAATTTTAAATATACAATCACAAAATTAAGGCAATCGGCAAATGTTTTATTATGCTGAATTATAGCTGTTTGATGAGAGCACTTTTCAGCGTTTATGATAAATCGGGTATTGAACAGTTCCTCAAGCATTCACACAGTTATATTGAAGAGGTTTATGCCACGGGAGGAACCTTTAAATTCCTGCAGGAAAAGGGTTTTGAGGTGAAGAATACCCAGGATATTACCGGTTTTCAGGAACTTTTAAACGGGAGGGTTAAGACACTCCATCCCGCTCTCTTTGCAGGTATACTTTCCACAAGAGATGAGAAATCCAATAAGGATCTTCAGGACCACGGTATTAAGGATTTTGATCTGGTAGTGTCAAACCTCTACCCCTTTGAAGAGGTTTCGAAAACAGGAAGCGTTGATCAGATGATAGAGAACATCGATATAGGTGGAGTTTCTCTTCTCAGGGCTGCTGCAAAGAACTTCCAGTATGTTACGGTTGCCTCCTCCCCCAGTGACTATGATATCATAAGCAATGAGCTGAACAGCAAAGGGTAGAGTAAGCCTTGAAACCAGAAAACTTCTTGCAATGAGAACCTTTTCCCGGGTTGCATCTTACGATGTAAGCATATATAATTCAATGTACAGAACCCTCTTTGACAGCGTTCCCAGTACACTGTTTGCAAAAGGATTAAAAGGAAGAGAGCTCAGGTATGGTGAAAATCCTGATCAGAAGGGATATATCTACACAGATGGAACAAAGTCCGGGATTGCAAATTCGGAGCAGATTCAGGGTAAAGAACTTTCCTACAACAACCTGCTTGACGCAAACTCTGCATATGAAACTGCCATGGAATTTGACAGAACAGTTGTGGTTGTTATGAAACATAATACTCCATGTGGGGTCTGCCAGAACGATGATCTTGCAATAGCCATGGAAAAAGCGGTGGATGCTGATAAAGAAAGCGCCTATGGATCTGTTATTGCCTTGAACAGAGAAATGACTGCAGATGCTGCTGCTAAAATTTCAAAGCTTTTTGTAGAGGTAATAGTGGCCCCTTCCTACTCCAGTGAAGCACTGGACCTACTCTCCAGAAAGAAGAATCTCAGGGTCCTAAAGGTGAATATGGATAGAGATAGGTCTCTCAGAATAAGGTCAATTTCAAACGGTTTTCTTGTTCAGAGCCCTCTTAGCTCTGATTTTGAGAAACTTGAACTTAAGTCCGGATCGCCATGCTCCAGGGATATGATGGATGACCTGATGTTTTCGTGGAAGGTTGTGACACACTGCAGGAGCAATGCATAGTTCTTGCAAAAGGCATGGTTACTACCGGAATAGGTGCCGGACAGACGTCCAGGATTGAAGCACTCAGGATAGCTGTTGAAAGATCTGGTAAAAGGGCTGCAGGATCTGTACTTGCTTCTGATGCTTTCTTTCCCTTCGAGGATAATGTTGAACTTGCAGGAAAATCTGGAATTTCAGCCATAATTCAACCTGGAGGTTCAATACGTGACCCCGAGGTCGTATCCAGGGCTTCGGAACTTGGAATCTCCATGTACTTTACGGGAAAACGTGTTTTTCTGCATTGAGATTTTGAAGTGACAATCTTTGAAAATTACTTTTTTGATTCGGAAATGAGAGGTTATTTCTTTGCCATTCAACGCGGTGCATAAATTTCTGTAAATTATCCCCAACTTATAAGCACTGACTTTGCCTACATATACCATTACAGCCTCATAGAAATGGTTTCGTTTCCTGGTCTTGCTTAAAGATTTGGAATTGAAAAAGCTATGGAGCTATCACTGCGATTCACGAACAAAGATTGTTTGAAACACAGTAAAACGCCATGTTGTCTTGAATCTGTAGTGTTAGAAAAGGGCAATATAAGATATGAGCCTAATCATAAATAGAATCCATGAAGAGTTACAAATCGTCCTGAAGATAGTTACAAAGTTAATATAAATATTAATGTTTAATAGAATGACTACAAAATATTAATATACCATCATATCTATTTTTATTTATGAAACATTTGTCGATAATTCTCACAAGCCTTGCCCTTGCCGCTATAATGCTTGTCCCCGGAGTATCCTTTGCCATGACTCCGGCTGCCCCCCCCATGTG
>JGI24721J44947_10006890_pt1 | contig 15176 bp, 9 predicted proteins | sample YelNatPaOPGAMG01_FD_44947 | JGI IMG/M metagenome (IMG submission 44947)
TTCTCAGTTGGCATAATTATTTGCGCTTTATTAAGCCAATTTTCTGGATATTCACAAACTACGAATCTCCTGACAGCAACAGTTAAATCAGGTAGTAACAGCGGTTATTATTACCTTATAAATCATGGCGATATGTGGCATTACCGTTTTGGTACAAATGCTCCGCAGTCCAACTGGAAAACTGTATCTGATAGCGGCTTAGATTCAACATGGTTATTGGGTCCTGCCGGTTTTGGTTATGAAGATGGGGATGATGCTACTGTTTTAAATAATATGTCCAACAGATTTACGACCCTTTATATCAGAAGGACATTCACAATCGACAATTCAATAGATTTTTCAGCAACACTTCAACTTATAATGGACTATGATGACGCATTCATTGCATGGATAGATGGTAATGAAGTGGCACGTTCATCTAACGCTCCCGGTCAACCGGGAACCGAACCACAGTTTAATTCAGTTTCATTGCCACCAAACCATGAAGCACTTGGTTATAGGGGGTTACCACCGGAAATATACGACCTCGGTTCCGTTGGTTCCCGACTTCAACCTGGCAAACATGTACTCGCCATTATGGGATTTAATGCGAGTTTAAATAGTTCAGATTTTTCATTAATTCCAGACCTACGTATCGTTACAACGGCGAACGACTCAATAAACGGAAATTTATTCTCCTTTGCCTTTACGAATAAGATTATTCTTGAGGGGAGCAATACAGTGTCCGGCTCAGTAAAAACCTTGGTTAATGGCTTTGAGACCTCATATAACCAAAACAATGGCACTTACCAGTTTAATACAACTTTGAAACCCGGTATAAACCGATTCTTTGTTTCAGCTATGTCTGCCTCTGGCGATATAATTGTAGGCACAAATAAATACGTAGTTTTAATCGAAAATTTAAATAAGACAGGCGGTGTTCTGTCAAATGACACAATTTTTATTGGAAATGGTTCAGTTACACAAATTACAAACGACCTTATAGTACAGCCTTATGTTACTTTAAGCGTTCAACCAGGCGCAGTCATACTGATGAATCCAGCCGCTTCAATTATTCTGCATGAAGGCGCCAGCCTAAAGGTCGAAGGCTCTGAAGATTCACCTGTTTTCTTCATACCATCAGACGGCAGCACTGAATGGGGCACAATTAGGGCTGATGGAGCAAATTCGCTAATTTCGATAAGCAATGCTGTTATCGCTGCGGGTCAGATAAGCGGAATTAACGGGGCAAATGTCATTATTACGGATTCAACCTTGCGCGACTTAATAACAGGTAACCGATTTTTACTTTCTTCTACGAACGCGCTGAATTTCGCAATTAAAAGAACACATGTATCAAACTATGGTCAGATACGATTTTCATCCACACCTGTAACAATCGAGGATTCTTTGTTTGAGAATATATACTCTGATGGCTGTGATTTTGCAGATTCACAGCAAATTGTCGTGAGACGCACAACATTCAGATATGGGTATGGCTCGAACACGGACGCTATAGACCTTGGAAATAATCCCTTCACAATACTCGATAATCTCTTAATCCACCACATTCCTGATAAAGCAGTATCAATTGCAGATTTTTCCCATCAAACAGTGATAACAAACTGTTTATTTTACTCAAACGGCATTGGTATTTCGATATATGGCTCAACTAATTGTATCATTAATCAAAATACAATCGCAGAGAACATGTATGGAATTTGGCTGAGACAACGGTCGCTGACAACCGGACCCGGTTCTGCTTCAGGGACAAATAATATCGTTTGGGGCAACATTACAAATATATTGATAAGTGACAATTCAACACTTGACCTTGATTATTCAGATATTCAGGGAGACATGATATTCCCAGGGGAAGGAAATCTCAATGTTGAACCGCTTTTTGTAAATCCTGCCAAAAATAATTATCAATTAAGCCAGAACTCTCCATTGAACAAGGCAGGCTATTACGGGACAACCGTGGGTATGATTTCTCAACCTGGTGGAATTCCCGCAGAACCACTTAATCTAATAGCACTTAGTACAAATTTAGACAGGATTATACTTAAATGGCTTGATAACTCCGAAAACGAGAAAAGGTTCTTAATCCAGATTTCTACTAATGGGAATGATTGGATAAATCTTGATAGTGTCTCAGAGAACACAGATTTTTACGTTTTTACAAATGTAATAAAAGATATAAGATATTACTTCCGGGTCAGAGCAGAAAACGATTCTGGAAAATCAGAGTTTTCAAATATAGCATCTGCAATAATCCAAACACCCACTTTTTACTATGGAGGAATATTAAACACAAATACAGTATGGGATGGTAATGGCGTATTTATTGTAAATTCCAATCTCTTGATACCGTCGGGCGTTACATTAAGAATTATGCCTGGAGCTACTATCAAAATTTTATCAAACACAATTATCAGGTCAACCAATGGAGGAAGCATTTCTATAGAAGGCTCGGATGCAAATCCAGTAAAGATTCTCCCATTAGACACCTCAAACACTCACCGCGAGATCTCTGCTTACGGAGCCGGTTCGTCGCTAACAATTCATTTTGCGGACGTAACAGGCGTACAAGCCACTGTCTATCATGGCGCAACGGGGTTAATCGAAGATTCATTTTTCCATGATTACAATCCTGCTGGCGCCGACACACTGACTCATCCAATTATCTTAACTTATTACCCGGCAGAAGTGACAATTCGCCGTTGTCATTTTAAGGACTATTATGAATTACTCCTGCGGGATGGCTTACATTTGGTTGAATATTGCCTATTTGAAGATGCAGTGGGAGACGCTTTGGATTTTGACGCCGCAGCTCCAGGAACTGTTGTGAGACAATGCACATTCAGACGCGGTTTAGTAGAAAATGTAGATGGAATTGATATCGGCAATGACGGTACTAGATATTCAACCTTCCTTACAGTCGAAAGTTGTATTATGCATGACTTTCCTTTCGATAAAGGTGTTTCCATTGGCGATGGCTCAGCAGATATTGTTGTCAGAAATTGTTTAATTTACAACTGTAATTCCGGGATTGCCGTAAAAGATGAGTGCACAGCCACGATTTACAATTGCACATTGGTATCCAATACCTTCGGAATAAATCTGAAGGCAAAATATCCAACACAATATCAGGGCGGAAGGGCAACAAATACATATAACAATATAATCTGGCACAACGGGACTCAGATATTGGTTACTAATAATCCTATCATTGTTGTGAATTACAGCGATATTCAGGGAACTAACTGGCCTGGTGTGGGGAATATAAGTTCAGACCCATTGTTCAAAAATCCTTCAATCGGTGATTTCCGATTAATGGATAACTCTCCATGTATTGGTTCCGGGAGCAATGGTGTTAACATGGGTGTAATTTATCCCATTGGCGGATTACCTGATACGCCAGCGAATTTCAAAGTAATACAAATTACCGAGACTACGGCAAAACTCTCATGGGAACCACCAACAAATTTCTTCAGTGGTTATATACTTGAAAAATCCAGCAACGGTTCAGAATTTTTCACAATCGCTGAATTACCACCAACTCAGACATTTTATACTGATTCATCTGTGGTTACAGGGAATAGTTATTATTACCGTTTAAAAGCAACTAACTTTATCGGAAGCTCATTCTATACAGATACAATTACAGTGAATACAGGTGAAGAAAAGATATTAATTGATTTATCAGGGATAAACATTCAATCTGGGATTTTCCGTATTTTTATAAATTCACAAAGAACCCAATCTTTTGTCCTGGAAGCTTCAGAAAATCTATTGAACTGGATACCGGTTTATACCAATTCAGCCGTGAACGGAATGGTTGAACTATTTGATATTGATGCAGTTAAGCATCAAAAGAGATTCTACAGGATCTCGATTAAACAATAGATATATCATCAATGACTAAAAAATATTAGATGTAGTCCTGTAATTAACAGGAATACATAAATAATTTTTATAAAAATCTGATCGGGTATCTTTCTGTTCAACCATACACCAAGCCATACACCGAGAGGAACAAGAGGAAAAAACTTCATACCGGTCAAAAAGGTCTCCTTTGTTATAATTCCGTTCGCAATAAAAAATGGCACTTTTATCCAATTAATAAAAGTGAAAATAAAAACTGTGGTGCCAACATAAATTTCCTTGGGCATCTTTTGCGGGATCAGAAACATAGCAACCACAGGTCCGGCGCCGTGGGCAAATGTAGAAGTAAGCCCTGCGAAAAACCCGTAAGGTAAACCAATTTTATAATTTGGCTTAAACTCGCCTTCGAGTTTCAAAATAAATTCTTTAGTAAACTGAAAAATGACAAACAAAACCGCTATGGCGCCGATACAAATATTTAACTGACGGGGTGAGAATTTCCCAACCAGCAATGCCCCAACAAAAACCCCTATAACTACCCCTGGCAATAAATAATACAGATTTTCCTTCCTCCATTTTTTCCAATAGTGATAAAGCGAGAAAGCGTCTCCTGCGCAAAGTAAAGGCAAAATCATTCCTACAGCAAATGACGGCGATTTGCCGATCATGCCGAACGCAAGGACACACAATGGCGTTGTTAACATTCCAAGACCACCGCCAAAACCTGCCTTCGAAAGACCGATCCACAAAACTCCAAAACCAGCAACAAAATAAGCAAGATAATCCATTTTAAATGAGAAAGGTTTTTAAACTATAAGCTTGATGAAGTCAAAGTTTAATTTTCAATATGAACTTACCCTATGAAAATAAAATATATTCCATCAGATTATCTGCCTCTGTTTGGAGGGCAAATATTTTATTGGTGACTTCCTTTTGTTTCTCTGTTTGCCCGTTCGATACAAAATCAAAAAGTTGCGGCAACAAATCTGTGCATTCGTAAACTTTTGCCGCATGTTTTTTTAAAATTGAAAACGGCGATTCTTTTAATAGTTCAGCCAACGGAATCATAAAACAAAACAATTATTTAACAAAAATACTCTCCCTTTCAATATTTTTTTAAATGACTAAAGCCGAAAAATTCTTCAAGATTTAGGCACAGAATTAATAGATGTGTTTTGTTATACATGTCCTATTTTTATTATTAGGAAGTTTTGATAACCATTACTTATTTAGGCAAAATAATAATAAAATATTTACGTAAATTTTTAAATTACAAGGACATCCATCATTAGTTGTTAGACATTATGCCTAAAAGATAAAGAGTTTCGGTTAAAAGGGATAATTTTTTTGGAATTAACCCAAGTCTATAAAGGTGAATACAATAATCTGAAATTTTAGAAAAAAATCTGGCTTCCGGTTTTTCTGTAATCTGGAATCCAGGATTTATATTATGACGAAAGTATCTTTTTGACTTTTAATAATAGCTCCTGAGCAGTAAATGGTTTTTGAAGATAATTTTCTTCTTCTTCAGGAGAAGGCCGCACAAATCCGCTTGAACACAAAATTTTTGTGTTGGGATAAATTTTCAATATTTCTTCAACCAATTCCCTGCCGCTCATCCTCGGCATAACAAGGTCAGTAATAACTAAATCTATTTTCCCCTTATGTTTTTTAATGATATCAAGAGCATTCTCTCCGGAATTTGCAGTCAGGACAGTATAACCATACTCGCTTAAAACAACTTCTGCCATAGTTAGTATCAACTCTTCGTCGTCAACTACTAATATCGTATTGTTGCCGTATAAATCTTCGTTCGATGAAGAAACGTCCTTTACAATTTTATTTGTCGCCGGCAAATACATTCGGACGGACGTGCCCAATCCAGGCTCGCTTGTAATCACAACATGTCCGCCATGGTTTGTTATTATCCCGTAAACCCAGGTCAGCCCAAGACCACGATGTCCTTTCTTAGTGCTAAAAAATGGTTCAAAAACACGGTTTATAATATCGGCAGGAATACCACACCCATCGTCTTTTATTTCAATACAGACGTATTGTCCCGGAGTTAATTTTACATGCCTATCGTAAGTAATTTCTTTTACATCAATATTTTGCGTAGCAACTGAAATCGTACCTTTTCTGGTATCAGGAAGTGCCTCTATAGCATTTTCGATAACTTTGATTATCGCCTGCTGTATCTTTGCTTCATCAAAATTAACACTAAAAATATTTTTTTCTAAATGAAGAACCCATTTCAGATACGGGTCGGCGGATTTCCTGAATAACTCAACCGCACGTCGTACAACATCATTTATATTACCTGTTTTCCCGGATTTAGCATACTTCTCCCTGAGGCTGAATGCTGCAAAGTCTGCGGCTATTTCTGCAGCCCGCTGTGCCGATTTTTCAATCTCTATCAAAGATTTTCTCCACGGATTGCCGGGTTCAATTTTACTGAGCAATAACGATACGTGGGCAAGAATACTTGTTAATGCATTGTTAAAATCAAGGGTAACTGCCCGGGCAAACTGCAATGTTGATTCGAGCTTCTGTTTATGAATTGTTAAAATATCTGTATCTTTTGATTGTCCCTCGGTTTTGTTCTCACCCTTTTCTTTTGCTTGTCCGGTTTCAGGTAACAATTGAAAAATATAATATCTAACTCCGCTGATAACTATAGGACAGATANTGGTAGAAAAAGGAACATGAACACCACCTGNNACAATATAANTAATCTGGTGGTGTGGTTGAATTGCTCTTTCAAGTTGCGCTATAAACTGAGAGGATGAGACCCTATTTTCATTTGACCAAATAATAGAAAGATTAGCCGAACCACTTTCCAATCCTTTTCCAAAAACTGAAATTGCCCCGTTGCTTGCTCGCTTGATAGTCCCGTGTGAATCTATCAGCATTGCAGGCCATGTGGCATTTTCAAGTCCGAAAACTATTTCCTGTTTAGTTACAGACATTTCAGAAATAAGAACTTAATATTATTCATCGTCAATAAAAAACGTACGCAATTAATACGATTAAAAAATTGATTTCTAAAAAATCAAACTGGTTTTCTTACTATTTCATTCGACGGTTTTTTTCGGTCGCGTATAAATATGCGTAGCATAACCGTAGAAAGCTTCAGCAGCCTCCATAAGAGTCTCGGACAAAGTTGGATGCGGATGTACAGCCTCAGCAAGGTCACGGACTGTGGCTCCCATTTCAATCAGCACAACACCTTCAGCTATCAATTCCCCTGCCCCATGCCCAACAATTCCAATGCCAAGAATTCTCTCGGTCTCCGGTTCAACAATCAGCTTTGTTAACCCATCTGTTTTATCAAAGGTTAATGCTCGTCCGGACGCAGCCCACGGGAATTTTGAAATTTCAACACTAATGCCTTTTGCTTTTGCTTCGGCTTCAGTCAATCCACACCACGCAAGTTCGGGTTCAGTAAAAACAACAGCCGGGATGATTATATCCTCAAAAGCGCTGGATTCACCTGTAATAACTTCAACTGCAATCCTGCCTTCCTTGGTTGCTTTATGAGCGAGCATTGCTCCTCCAACAATATCACCTATTGCGTAAATATTCGGGTCATCGGTCTGTTGATGCTCATTGACCTTAATAAATCCTTTTTCATCAAGCTGAACGAGTGTATTTTCAAGACCAAGGTCTTCATGGTTCGGAGAGCGTCCGACTGCTACCAGAACTTTATCATAAAGTTCATCCTTAATTTTTCCGTCGTGTTCCATTACTACACGAATTTTTTTGCCGGCGGTTGCCATCTCTTTAACCTTGGCACTAACTCGTATTTCCTGAAAATTCTTTCTCGCCCGTGCAGCCACCGGCTTTGCAAGATCAGGATCAGCGCCCGTAAGTATGTTAGGTAGCGCCTCTGCGATAACAACCTTACTTCCCAAAATTGAATATACNGTTCCAAGTTCCATACCGATGTAACCGCCGCCTATCACAAGCAGGGTCTCAGGAATATCTTCAATTTCAAGGGCTTCAGTGGAAGTCATTATTCTTGGATTTCCGAGGTCAAATGCCTTTGGCATTGCAGGTTTTGAACCCACAGCGATTATCGCATGGTCGTAAGTATAAAACTTCTGTCCTTCACTTGTTTCCACCCTTAGTGTTTTAGAATCTTCAAAATATGCCCTTCCGCGAACAACCTGAACATTTCTCCTTTGCGCAAGCATACTAACGCCTTGTGAAAGTTTCAAAAGAATTGAGTTTTTCCATTCGCGCAATTTGTTCAAGTCTATCCGTGGTTCACCAAATTCGATTCCATTTTTGGCAAATTCTTTTGTCTCGCTGATTAATTTGGCAGCGTGTAAAAGCGCTTTTGAAGGGATACATCCCCGGTTCAGACATACACCGCCAAGTCTGTCATCCTGTTCAACTAAAATGACCTTTTTACCGCGGTCAGCTGCATAAAATGCAGCTGAATATCCACCTGGTCCCGCGCCAACAACAATTAATTCTGCTTTTATCTTTTCCATAATATTCAATGAAGAGAGTTTTATATTAAGCCAGTATTAAATCCTTTTCTGTTATCTGACTGAAAGCATTGCAAAGGTCGGTAATGAACCTTGCTGCATCACCACCGTCAATTAGCCTGTGGTCGTATGAAACTGCAAGCGGCAGCATCAGTCTGGGTTCTATTTTTCCATTTACTACGACTGGTTTTAACTGACTCTTACCTATTCCAAGAATGGCAGCCTCAGGTTTATTTACAATAGGTGTAAAATGTCCACCGCCGATACCACCTTGATTCGAAATAGTAAATGTGCCGCCTCGCATATCATCAAGTCCAAGCTTCCTCTCACGCGCCTTTTTGGCAAGCGTTGAAAGATCCACCGCAAGTTCGTAAGCCGATTTATGGTCAACATTTCTTACCACTGGGACAACCAGCCCGGCTTCTGTATCCACGGCAATTCCAATATGATAATAATTTTTGAAAATTATTTCATTTGTAAGTTCATCAAGGCTTGAATTGAAAATCGGGTGTTTCCTAAGAGCCATTACCAACGCTTTCAACACTATTACAGTAAATGTTAATCTTGCCCCTTTTGCTTCATACTGTGGCGCAAATTTCTTTCTTAGTTCTTCAAGCCTTGTAATATCCACTTCATCAAACTGAGTTACCTGCGGGATTGTTGTAACACTTTCAAGCATTCTTTTTGCAATAGTTTGCCGCAATTGCGACATCGGTCTTTTAGTTATCGGACCCCATTGTGAGAAATCAATACTTACTGGTTGAGGAACAGTCTGTGGCTGGGCTTCTTTCTTGAGAGCAAGCTGAGCCAATTTATGAAGTCTGGCAATATAAGCCTTTAAGTCCGACATCTGAATCCTTCCACCCGGACCTGTACCTTTGACATGCCGCAGGTCTATGCCGAGTTCTCTGGCTAATTTTCTAATTGTCGGTGACGCAGCAGGTGGCAATATGCCTTTTTGTTCATCTTCCTCTGTCTCTTCCTCAACGGGCACTTCTTCAATCTCTATTTTTTGTGCTACAGGTTTAGCCGTAGTTTTTTCTGCCTGTGGTTCTATCTTCCTTTCGGGCTGAGCCGTTGTCGCTTTCTCGGGCTCACCTTCTGCTTCGAGGATCATCAAAGTCCTGCCTACAGTAACCTTGTCGCCAACATTGACCAGAATTTTTATAATTTTACCGCTCTTTTCAGCAGGCACAGAAGCAACTGCTTTTCCGGTTTCAATCTCTATAAGTGGTTGTCCGGCAGTTACAGTTTCGCCTTCGCTAACCATGATGTTAACGACTGTGCCGGAGTCGGCACCTTCACCAAGATTTGGAAGTTTTATTTCCATAAGTTATTTATTTTTAAAATTAAATAAATTTGCTTTTAACTCAAACAGTATTTTTATTTTTCCTCATTCACATTCCGTCTAAACGCACATTGGATACGCTTTGTCCGGATTAATTCCAAGTTCCTTGATAGCGCTTGACACCTTTGAAAAGGCAATTTCACCTTTTCTGGCGAGAGAATATAATGTTGCCAGCGTGATAAACTCCGCATCAACTTCGAAATACCTCCGTAATGCATCCCGTGTATCGCTCCTGCCAAAGCCATCTGTACCGAGAGTAAACAAACCACCCGGCACCCATGGTGAGATCTGGTCAGGAACTGCTTTTATATAGTCAGATACGGCAACGAATACTCCCTTCTCATTCTCAAGCACGTTTTCAATATATGATTTTTGTGGTTTTTCAGTGGGGTGTAACATGTTCCATCGCCTCACCCTTAACGCTTCGCTTCTCAGTTGTTTATAATTCGTTGCGCTCCATACATCTGCAGAGACTCCGTATTTTTCAGCCAAAATGCCCTGAGCCTTTAACGCAAGATTTATTATCGGNCCAGATGCGAAGATGTGGGCTTTATGTTTAAGCCCTTCCGGACCAACTTTGTATTTATACAATCCCTTTAATATTCCCTGCTCGACACCCTGAGGCATTTGAGGCATTTGGTAATTTTCATTGTACAGGGTTATATAGTAAAAAATCTCCTCACCTTCNTGATACATCCGCCTTAAACCATCTTGAATAATTACCGCAAGTTCATAGGCAAAAGCAGGGTCGTAACAAAGGAGTGTTGGAATTGTGGATGCGAGCAAATGACTGTGACCATCCTGATGTTGTAAACCCTCTCCGTTCAACGTAGTGCGTCCTGCAGTTCCGCCTAGTAAAAATCCTTTTGCCTTAATATCGCCGGCAAGCCACATTAAGTCGCCTATTCTCTGGAAGCCAAACATCGAGTAATAAATGAAAAACGGAATCATGTTGACTTCTGTCTTTGTATAAGAAGTTCCGGCTGAGATAAACGAAGCCATTGCGCCTGCCTCGGTGATACCTTCTTCCAAAATTTGTCCATCTTTTGATTCTTTGTAATAAAGCAAAGATTTTTTATCCACAGGCTCGTATAATTGTCCTTTGTGCGAATAAATTCCAATCTGGTGGAATAGCGCATCAAGACCAAAAGTGCGTGCTTCGTCCGGAATAATTGGAACAATCTGCTTACCGATAGATTTGTTCCGCAAAAGGAGCGATAGAATACGCACAAACGCCATTGTTGTCGAGACAGGAGTCGGTGAACCCTTTAATAATTCAGAAAATTCCGACAACTCAGGCATTTTTTGCTTTTGCGCAACAACCCTTCTTGCTGGNAAAAATCCGTTCAAAGCCTTGCGTCGTTCAAGTAAATATTTTATCTCTGGACTATCTTCGGGCGGTTTATAAAACGGAGCGTTTGCAACTTCGTCGTCGCTTATCGGGATTTTAAATCTTGTCCTGAATTCCCGCAGTTCCTTTTCGTTTAGTTTTTTCTGCTGATGCGATATATTTCTTCCTTCGCCAGCTTCGCCAAGACCGTAACCTTTAACCGTTTTGGCAAGGATTACTGTCGGTTGTCCTTTGTGATTAACTGCCGCATGGTAGGCAGCATACACTTTGCGGCTATCGTGTCCTCCACGTTTAAGTTTTCTTAGTTGTTCGTCGGTCAGATGATTTACTAAATCCAAAAGTTCAGGATACTTCCCGAAGAAGTGTTTTCTTATATAGCTACCGTGTTCAACCGAATATTTCTGATAGTCGCCATCGAGAACTTCCTCCATCCGTTTTACTAAAAGTCCAGTTTTATCCGCTTTCAACAAAGCATCCCATTCGGAACCCCAGATAACTTTTATTACATTCCAACCAGCCCCTCTGAATGCGGCTTCAAGTTCCTGAATTATCTTGCCGTTGCCGCGTACAGGACCATCCAACCTTTGCAAATTGCAATTTACAACCCATACGAGATTGTCAAGGTTCTCACGCGCAGCAAGNGTTATTGAACCCAATGTTTCAGGTTCATCAACTTCTCCATCCCCTACAAAACACCAGACCCGTGGTTCACGTTTCCATTTTACAAGTCCACGCGCCTGTAAATATCGATTAAATCGCGCCTGATATATTGAAAGAATTGGACCTAATCCCATTGAAACAGTTGGGAATTCCCAAAAATCGGGCATTAAATACGGATGGGGATAAGACGATAGACCGCCTCCTTCAGCCAATTCGCGTCTGAAATTATGTAAATGCTGTTCAGTTATTCTCCCTTCAAGGAATGCCCTTGCATAAATTCCAGGGGCTGCATGTCCCTGAAAAAACACCATATCTGCGGGGCCATCTTCACTTGGTCCCCTGAAAAAGTGGTTAAATCCAACCTCATACAAAGTTGCACTTGAAGCGTATGTAGAAATATGTCCACCAATACCGTCATTAAATCTGTTAGCGTTAACCACCATTGCCATTGCGTTCCACCTGATAATACTTTTTATCCTGACCTCTGTGGCGAGGTCTCCGGGATATTGTGGTTCTTTTTCAGGTGGAATTGTATTAAGATACGGTGTCTGCACAAGGGGAGGTATGTTTTTCCCAACCGAACGAAGTTTTTCGATTAATTCACTTATAAATTTTGCCGCTTCTATCGGCTCTTCATTCTCAAGCAGGCTCTCGGCAAGTGCTCCAAGTTGAACCAAGTATTTTTTATCGTCTTTTCCAACTTGTTGTTTGTTATTGTTTTCCATTTTTAAAATCAGATTATTAATTGACTCTCATTTGAATTGCCACCCATACTATCAGATAGCGGCGTTCGACCTTTAATAATATTATTATATTTTTAACTAATATCAAATGTTGTATTTTGATAAAACTTTTGATGAACCGCAGTATAACCTTGCCTGCGATGAATTTCTTGTCGATTTTTGCAGGCAAAACGGCGGTATTGAATGTCTCCGGTTCTGGGAACCCCGGAATTATTTTGTTGTTCTTGGTTACGGTAATACGCCGGAGGACGAAATTTTTGTCGATGAGTGCCGGAGATTGAATATCCCTATCCTAAAAAGGGTAAGCGGTGGTGGATGCGTTCTTCAAGGTCCCGGTTGTTTGAATTATGCGCTTATTTTAAAGATTGAAAACCATCCCGAAATTTCCACTATCCCAGACACAAACCGGTTCGTTATGAATAAAAATTGTAAAATTCTTTCGGAAGTATTGAATGCAAATGTNAAAGTTTCTGGTATCACAGACCTTACAATAAACGATAAAAAATTTTCAGGAAATGCTCAAAGAAGGTATAAAGATTACGTCCTGTATCACGGTACATTCTTGATTAACTTTGATATTTCTCTGATGGAAAAAATTCTGAAAATCCCCAAAAGGCAGCCTTGTTACCGAAAGAACCGAACTCATTCAGAGTTTTTGACTANTTTGGGAATTTCTACGGAATTAATAAAAGAAAAAATGAAAATCGCATGGGAAGCTACAATTCCACTCACTGAACTGGATACTTCTTCATTTATTAATCTTGCAAAAAATCGCCTGATTACGGAAACTTAACCATAAAGGTATTCANTTAAGCAGTTTTCTTATTAATTGGAAGTGAACCTGATTTTTTATGGAAAAAATTAAGAACTTCTTTTCGGAACACGACAAGTTCGCCAAAGAATGCGGGATTGAATTGCTTTCTGTTGAGGAAGGGAAGGCTGTGGCACGTATGAAAGTGGAAGAACGTCANTACAACGGTGTCAACACAGCTCATGGCGGAGCAATCTTCACNCTTGCAGACTTCGCATTTGCCGTAGCGGCTAATTCCTACGGAACAGTGGCTGTCGCAATCAATGTCTCTATTTCATACTTAAAGGCTGTAACTTCAGGTTATCTTTACGCCTACGCCAGAGAAATTTCAAAAAATTACCGGCTCGGCTCTTACACCATTGAAATAAAAAATGAAGCCGGGGATATCGTTGCAATCTTTCAGGGAATGGTTTACCGGAAAGACGAAAAACTCCCGATTGTATAATAAGTCAATATTACAAAAGGATGATTGATTTATTATGTTGATTTATAATAAAAGTCCGGATTATCATCTCCCTATCAATTTGTCGATTCGGGTTTGTTAAACTTTTCTGTTAAAAGTTAAGACAGCAAAAATTAAACCATTAAAAAAACTTATGTTAGGCATAGAAGATGGCTGGGTAGCGGCGGCGTATATTTTGTGCATAGCAAGCACAGCGCTTTGTATTATTTACTCAATCCTAAAACGCAACGAAACCGATGAGGAGGTCGGCGAAACTGACATCCGTTGGGAAAAGGTGGAAAAGGATGTAGAGGAAAATCTCTGATTAACACTTTTCTAAAATGACAACCGAATATTCATTCTTTGATTAACCCAAATAACCCTGAAGGAGACTATTTATGATTACCATAGGACAGGTAGGATTATTTGATATTGTTGCGGTGCTTGTGTATCTGGCTGCGACTGCGTATTTAGGTTGGCTTGGATACGCAGGACAAAGGACGCAAGCGATTACCTTCTTGCTGGTCGTCGGGCGCATCCTGTGATAATGGCGTTGAGTTACGGCGCTACCTTTATTTCCACAAGTGCGATAGTAGGCTTTGGCGGTGTTGCGGGTTTGTTTGGGATGAGTTTGTTATGGCTTACGTTTTGCAACATATTTGTTGGCATATTCATAGCGTTTGTGTTTTTGGGTGGCAGGACACGCCGCATGGGACATAATCTGGACGCGCACACTTTTCCGGAGTTTCTCGGCAGGCGGTATCAGAGTGAAGCGATTCAGGTGATATGCGGGCTGATAATTGCGTTGCTTATGCCGCTATATGGCGCTGCGGTGTTGATTGGAGGAACTGAGTTTATAAGCACTGCATTTAGTATTAACTACGATGTTGCGTTATTTGTATTTGCGGTTCTTGTTGGGGCGTATGTGATATTCGGGGGACTGAAAGGCGTTATGTACACGGACGCGTTACAGGGCGGGATTATGTTTTTGGGGATGGTGGTTTTAATCTTTTTCACTTATTCCAAAGTAGGTGGTGTTGTTGAAGGGCATCGTGAGTTGACATCGCTTGCGCCACTTGTGCCATCCACATTGAAGGCGATAGGGCATCAGGGATGGACTGCGATGCCGAAGTTTGGTTTTGGTGATGTTCAGTATAATCTTTGGTGGATAGTTGTTTCGACGATTGTGATGGGGGTTGGGATTGGTGTATTAGCCCAGCCACAGCTTGTGGTCAGGTTTATGACCGTAAAAAGCAAAAGAGAACTAAACCGGGCTGTGGGGATGGGTGGATTTTTTATTCTTGCTATGACAGGTGTGGCGTTTGTAACAGGCGCTCTTTCCAACGCCTATTTTGCGTATCACGGTCCTTTGTTCACCGGTCGTGTTGTCAAGGTGATTGATGAAGCGAAGGGGTTTGCCGTGTTGCAACTGATGAAGCAGTCGGAGGATGGCAAGTG